>X137_Gaur__coassemble_83_pt1 | contig 30920 bp, 22 predicted proteins | sample X137_Gaur__metabat2_high_PE_006 | metagenome-assembled genome bin X137_Gaur | reverse complement strand
CCCTTTCCCAAAAAAAGAAAAAGAATATGGTTTTGTATAATAGAAATATAAATAGTATTTAGCTAAGATTGCTTTTTGTAAGAATCGAACCAACCACGCCAACGAATAGTAAGCACCCCTAATAAAGCTTCATGGAAAATAGAAAAAGACATTTTGGAAACGCCAGCAGTTCTATCCTTGAAAGTAATAGGAATTTCTTTAAGCTCAAAACCCATTTGCCAAGCAGCAAATTTCATTTGAATTTGGAAAGCATAACCTACAAAAGTAATTTTACTCATGTCCAATTGCTCTAAAAAAGCACGCTTGTAACAAACAAAACCAGCAGTAGGGTCTTTTACAGGCATGAAAGTAACGCATTGCACATAAATAGAAGCACCACGAGATAAAGCCACTCTTTTGAAAGGCCAATTCTCTAAAGCCCCTCCTTTTATATAACGAGAACCAATAGATACACCTACTTTAGGATTATTGACACAAGCTTGACGCAATTCGGCTAATTTATGTGGTGGATGAGAAAAATCTGCATCCATTTCAAAAATATATTGATAATTATTTTCGTGCGCAAGTGCCCATTTGAAGCCGTGAATATAGGCTGTTCCTAAACCTAATTTGCCGCTTCTTTCTTCTAAAAATAAACGACCAGCAAATTCATTAGACTGCAATTGACGCACTATATCAGCAGTGCCATCAGGAGAACCATCATCTATAATCAGTATATGAAAAGATTGTTCTAATTGAAATATAGTTCTGATAATAGCTTCTATATTTTCCTTTTCATTATAGGTAGGAATAAGTATTATGCTATCGGATAAAATGCTATCTGACAAAATATATATATTAAGGTGCTAAGTTGAAAAATATGAATTTTAAAAAATTGAGCTAGGCACAAATATAATTTTTTCTGCTGTAATCTTAAACAAGGAGTAAATAATTTTAGCAATAAAAAAACGGATATTTATATATACATGATTTATACAAAACAATTCATATATATATAAATATCCGTTGGGGAAGAGCAGTATTTGTAAAACAGATTAATCAAATAAAGAATTATTTATATTTTCTTCTGTTTCTATTTGTTCTGCTTCTGTATTTATAGCTATAGTAGCAGGAGTAATATCAGTTACTTTAAGTAATTTTAAATCGCTTAGTTTTTTACCTAAAGCACTACGACTCATGACTTCAACAAATTCATTAATGTTTAATGTTGTTTCCATTGCTTTAGCCCCTTTCACTTTAATTTGATAAGAGATTTGCGGATTGGCATGCAAAGAAACAAATAACATTTGTGTGTCTTTATGCTTATTAGGCAAGAAATCAAAGCTTTGTTGTAAAGTAGTGGTATCAATAAGGAAACGCTTTACATAAGTAGCCGCTCTTTCGCCATCATAATAAACAACAGCTATAGGTTTTTCAGCTTCGTATTTTTCTATAAATAAAGCATCTTTCATATCGAATCTAGTATTAATAATATCGCAAGCATTCAATTCATAAGTAGCCTGTTTGCTAATACTAATAATTCTATCTTCTTCGCTAAATTCGCCTAAATATCGACCTTGTACAGCAGGTGCTTGCGTATTAATTTTACCTGTATTTTCGTCTAACCAAATTTTTAAATCGCCAAGCGTAGAGAAGCCTGCTTTTTTGAACTTGATTTTACGAACAGGATATTTAGTAAGCACATTACCACGAGAAGCTCTACCTTTTACTTCCAATTCTGCAAAGTCATAATCAAACTCTTTTTTCTTAGCCGAACAGCTTTGCGTTAATTGTACAGTAATAGATTCTGCTTCGCCATTAGGATTAGCAGAGAAATGTAAAATTTTTGCTTTTTCTACACCATCAGCAATAGGATATTTTTTATCTCTAGTAATAGCTAAAACAGCAAAACGTTTTACAAAAGAACCACCCTTTTCTAAATCTGTATAAGCAACATTATAGACTTTTCTTTCTTCGCCTTTTCTCCAAATGCCTACATATAAAGGATTTTTACCAATAAAGACTTTTTCTGCTATTTTAGTCACGAAATAAGAGCCATCGGCATTGAACACAATAACATCATCTAAATCTGAACAATCTTCAATATATTCATCTTTTTTCAAGCCATAGCCCATAAAACCTTCTTCACGATTCACATATAGTTTTTCATTATTAAGGGCAACAGCACTAGCTTGAATTACATCAAAATTGGCAATTTCTGTACGACGAGGATATAAATGACCATATTTTTTCAATAAGTTTTTATAATAATTAATAGCAAACTTATTCATATTGCTCAAATGCCCTTTTACGGTTTCAATTTGCGCTTCTAATTGGGCAATATATTCGTCGGACTGGAAAGAATTGAACTTAGAAATGCGTTTAATCTTAATTTCTGTTAATTTTACAATATCTTCCTCTGTAACTTCACGAATTAAATTTTTAGTATGCGGCTTAAGTCCTTTAGCAATAGCATCTATTACGGCTTCCCAAGTTTCACATTCTTCGATTTTCTTATAAATGCGTTTTTCAATAAAAATACGCTCTAAAGAAGCAAAATGCCATTTTTCTTCTAATTCTCCTTTTTCAATTTCTAATTCTAATTGTAAGAAATCTTTAGTACGATAAGTACTATTTCTAAGAATCTCATCAACTGTAGTAAAAATTGGTTTATCGCCATCAATAACGCAAGTACTTGGAGAAATAGAGACTTCACAATCCGTGAAAGCATATAAAGCATCAATAGTTTGTTCAGGAGAAACACCAGCAGCCAAATCAATAAAGATTTCTACATCTTTAGCTGTATTATCTACAATTTTCTTAATCTTAATTTTATTCTTAGCATTTGCTTTAAGAATGCTATCTATAAGAGAAGTAGTTGTAGTACCAAAAGGAATTTCTTTAATTAATAAAGCTTTCTTATTTTCTGATACTTCTATTTTTGCACGTACACGAACTTTACTACCTTTGCGACCGCTATTATATTGCGACACATCAATAAAGCCTCCAGTAAGGAAGTCTGGCAAAATTTGAGTACTTTTACCATTCAAAATATCAATACAACCTTGCAATAATTCGCAAAAGTTATGAGGTAAAATTTTAGTCGATAAACCCACGGCAATCCCCTCTACCCCTTGCGCTAAAAGTAAAGGAAACTTTATAGGCAAATTGATAGGTTCTTTTTTACGACCATCATAAGAACGCTGATACTGTGTGGTTTTAGGATTGAAAGCTACATCTAAAGCGAATTTAGACAAACGTGCTTCAATATAACGAGAAGCCGCAGCACTATCACCAGTGCGAATATCGCCCCAGTTCCCTTGGCATTCTATCAACAAATCTTTTTGCCCCATATGTACCAAAGCATCTCCAATAGAAGCATCACCATGCGGATGATATTGCATAGTTTGACCAATTACATTGGCTACTTTATTGAATCTACCATCATCTATTAAGTGCATGGCATGCAAAATACGTCTTTGTACAGGCTTGAGACCATCTTCCATAGAAGGGATAGCACGCTCTAAAATTACATAAGAAGCATAATCTAAGAAATAGTTTTTGTACATATCGCCTACCATATAAGCAGCGGCGCTAGACTTTTTACTATTTTCCATTTCATGTTCTGCGTTCAAATCTTTATCCTCTAACATTGTTGTATATATATTATGACTAAAGTTTTCTTTTTTTTGTAAAAGGGAGTATGGCATTTGTTTTACCATTAATCCTTTGTTAAGCTTGCTTACTGTTGCAAAACAACACAAACAAAAGCATTTTTTTTAAGTTATTCTTTCTAAAGCCTAAAAAATAATTGGGCTTAAATAGAGATTAACAACTAATAAGTCTAAGACTGTATTTTTATTGATGATATATTAGTAATTTGCACTATAAATTAAACTAAAAATATTGTTTCTGTTTACAAAAATACGCTTAAATACTTAAAATTACAACTTTTTGATTTATTTTTTACTATTATTTCTTCACCATTTCTCTTACTAGCCCTTATGCAGTTAGTTCAAAAAACTCTCTTTTTTGCTTTAAGTTTTTCTTTAATTTCTTTATATAGTTGTGCCGATACTGTTCCTGTTGAAACAACAAACAATAATACAGCAGAATTATCTGCCTTAGATAAAAAAATAGAACTCACACAGTTCGTTACGAGCAATACACGCAATCTAAGAGTACGTATTACACCTGATTTGCAAGGTGAAGTGGTAGAAATAGTGCCACAAGAAGGTTCTCTATTAGAATATTTGCAAGATAGTACGCTTTATAAAACACAAATTGGACAAGGTAAAGAAAGTATTGCTGCACATTGGTATAAAGTACTAACCCCTTCAGGAAAAGAAGGTTGGGCTTATGGTGCTTTTATTACTTTTAAAAGCGCTTCAGAAAACAAAGTGATTATTGCTCAAAAAAAAGCAGATTCCATTAAATTAGCTAAAGACCCTACAGCAGGTAAAAGTCTAACAGCCACTAAGCGCAAAAAAGGTGATGATATTGTTAATGAAAGTATTATTCAAACCTATAGCAATTATATACAAAAACTAAGCGACCAAAACATTAATAATGTAAAATTAGCTGCTGAAGAATTGCAACGCTTAGTCGATAATGCCTCTTCTGCTACAGCAGATAGAGCTTTTATGATTTTTAAAAATTTCTTTGGAAGAGTAGAAAATACTGTAAAGCGCAATACTAATGTAAAACAATATTTATATCTAAAAGAAGATATTGAGCATTTTGGAAGAATTAATGTCACGCATATTCCTCAATTAAATACTTTAGAAGAAAATGGTTTTATTTTGGCTGTAGTAGATGACCAAGTGGCTATAGTACAAGATATAGATTTTTTGGCTAGACAATTCTATAGATTTGTTTCTCCAGAAATGCGTCAATTTCTAAATCAAGTACAAATAGAAAGTGAAACGCATTGGCGTACACAATCTAAATTACTTATAACACCTACACAATTGGCAGAATGGCTTGTTTTTTGGTCTAATTTTGCCGATAGCAATAATAAATTTGTTTTATATAGCAATGCTCGCCAAAAAGCCAATGAATACTTAAGTATCTTATTACAAGGTTTGCCTAGTACACCTGCCTTCGACAGCAATAATCAATTAAATGATATTTATAAAGCTGCCTATGAGAGAATTATAGAATTAACAAAAGATAGCACAATCGGTGAAATTATTAGTAGCTATTATGAAGTTTTAATGGAGTATGAATTTGAATTTTCTAATACTATTCGTAGCAAACAAATAGAAATTCTTAAGCAATAATTCTATTATAACTTAGGCTATGCGAACTTCCTTTACAAAATCATCTTTTAAATAATCATTTAATCTAGTTCTTATTGTTTCTCTATTAAACATTAATTCTTGTCGCAAAGCAGCAGAACGTACTTTTACCCAAAGTACTCCTTCTGTAATTTGAAATTGTATAGTCTGACGGGCTATACTTAAACCTACAATTTGTTCCCAACTAGCACGCAATCTAGCTTCATTATATTTTTCCTTCAAACCATAAGCCTCTAGCATACGCATCATTGCGCCTGCTAAACCTTCATCATTGCTACCGCGTTTGAAAGGTTTATTTATTTTAATATCTTTGGAGGAATTGAAGTTCATATTAAAAATATATTCTATTTTTTACTATACAATTAAATTAAAGCGTGACTACAAATGTAATGTAAAGGCAAGAGTTTTTCAAAAAAAAGCATTTTTTTTACTAAAAATCATAAATTAATGTATATTTTTGGGATTCCTTTTAAGTACCTTTTGTTTTATATAAAAGGGAATATTGCCTTTTTATAATATAAGTTATTACTGTTACATACATACTTTTTTATAAGTAAACCATATAGCATTTACAATACTATGGCTCGTAAACAATTTGGTGTACCTACTAGTACACATACAGCGAAAAAAACGCGCAAACAACTCAAAGCTGAAATGAAAGCTTCTCAAGAAGAATTTGCTCGTCAACAAGAAGCACAACAAGCAGGCATGATGCCACAACAAGCTACAGCAGAACCATTAATTAATACACCAGAAGACGAACAGCAGTTCAAAAAATTACTACTTTGGGCTAGTGTTATTTCTGTTTTATTATTAATTGGTATGTATATGTACTTTAACTAATTCTAAGCTATTATGGAAATAAGCTACTCTATTAGTTTTGGGCATAGCTTTATTTCATGAATATAAATGACCTTGTAGTGAATATGATTCATATCGCTGCAAGGTTTTTCATTATGGTGTATAGCTCTATTCATTATGTTAACACGTTTACTTCTTTTTTTTATTCTTTCTAGTTGTTTTTATGCTTTACAAGCTCAATCTTCTTTAAGCAATAAATTCAATATTAATAATAGTAAGATAGAATATAAATCCTTCTATGAAGCCCAAGGTACAGGCGGTATACTGCTTCAATGGCAATACACTCTAGCTTGTGGCAATGGTAATGCTATACTTACGCAGCCTATACAAGTGAGTATTCTACAAAAAGGTAAAGTCATTTATAGTGATACTACACAATTAAGTGTTTTGCGCTGTGGTGCTACACAAAAAGCACAATATTTTATTCCTTATCGTCTTTTAGATCTTATAGATGGCGAACAATATGTTGCTGGTAGTCTCGACCTTACACTTGTAATTCCTGATTATCTTTATTGGCAAACTAGCGAATTGAATTTTAAACAACCATATCGTTGCCGTTTAGATTTTGAATTGAGTAATGGCGCAGTAAAAACAAAATTCGATAGTTGGGATAAAGGAGAAATAGGCAAAGCCGCTCTACCCGACTCTTATTATGGTATTTATTTGGGCAATGCTAATACACCTATAGCCCTTTCCAAAACACAAACGGATACTTTAGCTTTAGCCCATGAAAAATTTTCTACTTATGTACTTACTTCGGATAGTGTATATTTAAAATTTTTCGATGAAGATGGCAGAAAAGATGAGCTTTTAGCGAATATACAATTACCTACTTGTATAGGCGATGCTACTTTCAATAAATATGGCGAAATGTATGCAGATATTAAAGAATTATCTTATACTTTAACTTATCAGCAAATGACGCAACAGCCTATTATGATGTATGCTTATAAAAGCGAACATGAAGGTATAAAGGGCGTAAAAATAGATGTTGATTATTCTGTTTCTCGTAGTTTTAAAGACCAATTAGGTAAAATTAATTTTGTCTTTTTAGATGCAGATAAAAATATAATAGATGTACATAAGGTTCAACCTATAGCAGCAACACATGGCAGTAAAGTAGGTCCTCAATTAGATAGTTTTGCTGTATTGGCTCAAAGAGAAAGATGGACTTATTTTATTCCTTTTTATGCTTGGAAAAATGAGGTTGCTCAAATTGCTTTTTACATGTTGACTAAAAATATGCAAAAAGCTACTGCTACACCTTGTATTTTATTACAACCTATACGCTTTAGTGAACCTTTGCAATATGCCAATATTAGTATAGAAGAAAATTTACGTTTGCTTAATATTAGCGGTATGCGTGTAAATATTGACTATCGCATTTCTGAAGATTTCCCTTCTGTAGATGGTTTCTTTTTACGCATCAAACAAGGCGATGAAAATTTACAAGGTGTTTATCGTATTTTCAACAATGGGCAAAAACCTGTATTGCTTTCGGATTTACAAAAAAGTAATAAAGGTGATGCTTTAAGATTTTCTGCTGAAAATAATCCTGATAAAATTTCGCTTTTCATTCCTTACGCTATGTTGGCGCAAGAAACTATGACTATAGGCGCACATATAGAAAGTTTAACCGATATTGAAGTCATAAAAGATACTACCCTTCAAATCAAATTACCTATAGTGGGCAAAGAAGTAAAAGTAAATTTGGGCAATGTAAGCGATTTTGCTTTACAAAATGATTATGGGAAAGTGATACAAGTTACTTATCAAGTACCACAATTTTTATCACAACAAACTAAAGTTCATGTAGCCGTAAAACGCAATGGCGAATTAATAGATAAATTTAAAATTATTAATTGCGATACTTGCAAAAATCAAGCCCTTAATGTAGAAAAAGATACAGGTGCTATTGAAATTATGTTGCCTTATCGTTATTTCCAATCTAGAGATTCTATTAGTGTGGAAACTTGGATTACGCACAAGGCTAGTGCCAAACGCACTTTGAGCGATACAGTTATTTATAAAACAAGATTGCCACAAAACTTAGGCACAACTGATTATGCGATTATCCCTGATATTTTACAAGTAGACCAAAATGCTTTGCCTGTAAATGGCGGAGAAAATACAGTTTGGAATCTTTCTATTTGGTTGGGGAGCGAACAAAAAATTAATAAACCTTTAATTGCCAATAAACGCTACACAGCAGCAGAATTGAAAAATTATGAAACTAGTTTTTCGGCACATCGTCGAGATAAAATTAGTATATTTGTAACCAAACAAGATTCTACAGCTAGACAAGCTTTAATTTGGCGTGGCGATATCAACCAACTCAAAAAGGATAACTATAAAATAAAAGTAGAGAAGAAATTCCCTATTTGGAAAACCAAATGGCTCGTTTATCCTATAGAAATCATGCATAAACCTTTGCAAAAACAATTCTTCAAGTGGGGTTGGTATAAAGCAAAATAAATGCTTTTTAACAAAAAGGATAAGGGCGATTCAGCAAAAATGCTAAAGCATTTTGCTGTCGGGCTATACACTACAACAGCCACATTGCTTGCAATAAAATGCAATCAATGCGGCTGTTTCCGTTTCTATCCCTATCGCAAATAAGCCTTTTATGAGGCTTATTTTTGAGTTAATTCTTGGCTATATTAATTTGAAGGTTTAGGATTGGCTCGAAGAGCAATCCATTTATAAACCAATACCATACTCCCTTTCTCAAAAAACAAAACAAATAAAATAAAGACTGAGTAAAATTTAATTATAAATAAAACATAGCTTTTTATAGATTATACTCTAATTTGCTTGGATTTTATAGAATCTTAGTCTTATAGTGCAAGAAGTATAGTACTAGTCAGAAAAAAAAATTCTTGCTTATTAATAAATCACTAACTTTACAGCTTAAATTTTAAAACAAGAAGCAATTTCTAATCTAATTCATATATGAACTATTTAACGGTAGAAAATGTAAGTAAACGCTATGGCGATCGCGTTTTATTTGAAGATATTACCTTCTATGTAAATCAAGGCGACCGTGTTGCGCTTATAGCAAAAAATGGTACAGGAAAAACATCTATGCTCCGTATGATTACAGGGCAAGAGGCAACAGATTCGGGCAAAATAGAAATCCATCCGAATATTTCTATGCGTTTCTTGAGCCAAGACCCTAATTTGAATCCTGAAAAAACAGTTTGGGAGGAATTGTATCATTCTGATAATCCAAATCTACGTGCAATAGTAGCTTATAATGAAAGTTTACATAGCGAAAATCCTGAAGCTTTGCAAGATGCAATGTCTCAAATGGATGCGCTAAGAGCTTGGGATTTTGAAGCTAGAATACAAGATATTTTATCTCGTTTGAAAGTAAGCTTTACAGATAGAAAAATAAAAACTTTATCGGGCGGACAACAAAAACGTGTAGCTTTAGCGAAAGTATTGATTGATGATCCAGATTTTCTAATTTTAGATGAGCCTACCAACCATCTTGATTTGGATATGATTGAATGGTTGGAAACCTATTTGAAAGATAATGGTAAGACATTGTTATTGGTAACGCACGACCGTTATTTCTTAGATGCTGTTTGCGAAGTAATGTATGAAATTGACCATGGTCGTATTTATAAATACCAAGGCGATTATACTTATTATCTTATTAAAAAGGCTGAGCATAATGAAATGGCGCAATCTTCTTATGAAAAGTCACGCAATTTATATAAAAGAGAATTAGAATGGATTCGTCGTATGCCTCAAGCACGTACTACAAAATCTAAATCTCGTATTGATGCCTTTTTCGAAGTAGAAAAGAAAGCAAAAAGACCGCCAGTTTCGGATAGCATGAGTATTAATGTAAAGCCAGACTATTTGGGTTCTAAAATATTAGAATTACATAATATTTCTAAAGCTTATAATAATCATGTATTAGTAGACCGTTTCGACTATAAATTTAAAGCAGGCGACCGTGTAGGTATTATTGGTAAAAATGGCACTGGTAAATCTACTTTATTGAATATGATGGCTGGTTTATTACCGCCAGATACAGGCAAAGTAGTACATGGTGAAACTTTAAAAATTGGTTATTATACACAATCAGGCATGCAATTGAAAGAAGATATGCGTGTGATTGAAGTAGTACAAAGTATAGCCGAATTTGTACAGTTGAAAGATGGTCAAAAATTGTATGCTCATCAAATGTTGGAGCATTTTATGTTCGATTATAAACAGCAGTCTACTTATGTTTCTCGTTTGAGTGGTGGAGAAAGACGTCGTTTGTATTTATTGACTATTTTAATGAAAAATCCAAACTTCTTAATACTAGATGAGCCAACAAATGATTTAGATTTAATGACTTTACAAGTATTGGAAGAGTATTTATATAATTTTCCAGGTTGCTATGTAATTGTATCGCATGACCGTCATTTTATGGATAAGCTAGTTGAACATACTTTTGCTTTTGAAGAAAATGGTGTGATTAAAGATTTCCCTGGCAATTATACAGAGTATAGAGAATATAAAACAAAACAAGATGCAGCGGCTAAAGAACAAGCCAAACAACAAGCTATAGCTAAACCCGCTACACAAAAGGCAGGCGCTGTTTCGGAAGAAGCTCGTAAGAATATACGTCGTATAGAAAAACAAGTGGAACAATTAGAAGAGAAAAAAGCTAAAGTAATGGCTAGTTTTGATAATCCAAATTTAAGTCCACAACAAATTACCGATTTATCTAAAGAATTGGCAAACATTCAATCTCAGATTGAAGATAAGGAAATGGAATGGATGGAATGGGTAGATAAACAATAGATAAATAGTAAGGCATGTTTGTATTCACTTTATTTTTATAGACATGCCATACTCCCTTTTCCAAAATTATTAAATACTTTTGTAAGTATGCGCAATGTTGAATATTGCGATATGGAATAGTTTTATACGCAGCTATATTAATTATATTATGTCTATAAAAAATATTTTTATCCTCTGTTTTTGTGTTGCTAGTTTAATGTCTTGTAATGAGGTATTGCCTGAACGCAAAAATGAGAAAATTTTGGCTCGAGTATATGAGAAAAACCTCTATGAGTCGGAATTAAAAGAAATGAATATTGGTTTGGGACTTTCTCCTGAAGATAGCACCTTACAAGCGCAATTGTATATTAACAAATGGGTGCAAGACCAATTACTTTATGATGCAGCAGCAGATAATATAGAAGAATCGCCTCGTATTAAAAGATTAGTAGAAGAATATAAAGCTTCGCTTATTTTGAATGAATATGAGCAGCAACTTTTATCCGAGCATTTGGATACATTAGTTACTATAGATGAAATTTCTAATTATTATTTAGAAAATAAAGAACAATACCAACGTGGCGAAGATTGGGTGCGTTGTCATTTTATTAGAATTAGCCGTAATGTAGAAAGTTTAGATAAATTGCGTGCTTGGTTTAAGGAAGATAGCCAAAAACATATTGATAGTATTAGTATGTTGTGTGCACAATGGAATGCTACGTTTCAATTGGAGGATTCGCGTTGGGTAAAATTAATTAATGTTACTTCTCGCTTACCGAAAGATATAGAAATGAAAAAACATCTTAGTGGCACTGTATTAGACCGTACGGATGATGATTATCTTTATTTATTGAAAATATTCGAATTTAGAGATAAAACAGATGCCACACCAATGCAAGAAGTACAGCAAGAAATCCGTCGTATTATTATTTATAATAGAGAAAAGGAAATTTTACACAGCTTGCGAGATGATATTTATAAAAATGCCAAATCTACAGGGGCTTTTGAAATATTCTAAAAGTTGAAGTATATTTGGTAAAAGACTTGTTTTTAATATTAATTCTTAGTCATGATAAAAAAACTATTCCCTTTGGGTTTGGGCTTATTGATGTCTTTATTTGCTAGCAATACTCATATACAAGCGCAGCAATTAATTACTTCAGCAGATAAAGTAATTGCAACAGTAGGCAATGAAATTATTTTAGCCTCAGATATAGAAGCCCAATATATTTTATTGAAAAATCAAGGTGGTGCACCAGAAAATGCACGTGCTTTAATTCTCGACCAACTACTTTCTAATGCTTTATTGGTAGCACATGCCGAGCGCGATAGCGTTGTAGTAGAAGATACAGAAGTAGAAGAACAACTCGATAGCCGCATTAATCAAATTTTAGCCTATATGGGCAATAGCACAGAGCAATTTACAGCTTATTATGGTTTTTCGCCTGTAGCAATGAAAGAGAAAATGCGTGATGATATGCGTCGCCAATTATTGGTGCAAAAAATGCAACAAAAAATTAGTGGAGGTGTAAGCATAACGCCTAAAGAAGTAAAGGATTTCTTTGAGCGTATACCAAAAGATAGTTTGCCTTATTTCAATTCTGAAGTAGAGTTAGCAGAAATTGTTATTAAGCCTAAAGTAAGTCAGGAGGAAGATAATAAAGCTAGATTTACAGCTGAGGAATTAAGAGTAAAACTCTTAGATAGCGATAGTTTATTTTGTGAATTGGCACAACAATATTCTAATGATAGAGGTTCAGCGGCACAATGTGGTCGCATTGGTTTAATGCCACGTGGTCAATTAGTACCAGAATATGAATTGGAAGCTTATCGTTTGGATAAGAATGAAATTTCTGAAGTAGTAAAAAGTGAATTTGGCTATCATGTTATTCAATTATTACAACGTCTAGGAAATAGTATTGATACACGTCATATTCTTATTCGCCCTTTGATTCATTTGGAGGATGTAGAATTAGCAAAAAAATTTGCAGATAGCATTAAGCAATTAATTTTAATCGACTCTATTAGTTTTGACCAAGCCATTCAAAAATATTCTGAAGAAGAGATGAGTAAAAATAGAAATGGAGATATGGTAAATCCTGCTACAGGTGAAACACTATTTGAAACAGGCGACTTGGACCCAGAAATATTCTTTGCTATTGAAAACTTAAGAATAGGAGAAATAACAGACCCTATTGAGTTTAAAGACCCGATGGGTAATACATTCTATCGTTTAATTCGTTTGAGAAATAGAACAGAACCACATATTGCTAATTTAGCGGATGATTATCATCGTATTGCTAAAGCAGCTTTAGAGGAGAAACGTACTAAGCAGGTTAATGAGTGGACAATTAAACAAATTCCTAAACATGCAATTAGTATTAATTGGAATACCCCTTTTGGTAAAAGCACATTAGCAGATTATACTAAAAACGAACCTATTATGGATAAATGGCGCAAATCTTAAGCCCTTTTTAAATAGCTAAACCTACTCTATATTTAGAATTATTTCTATATTTAATATTATATCTCATTTCTCTTTTAAATATTTTATTCGATGAAAAAAATAGCTGCAATTGTACTTTTATTGGTTGCATCTGTCTCCTATATACACGCTCAACAAACAGGCGGTGTTAGAGGAAAAGTTGTAGATAAAAATACAGGCGAAGAAATTGGCTTTGCTGGCGTTTATATACAAGGTACAACTATTGGTACGACTACAGATATTGAAGGTTATTATACTTTACCCAATGTCAATGTAGGTACACAAACCGTTTGCGTTCAATTTTTAGGTTATGACTCTTTATGTGCAAATATTACTGTTGTGAATGGTAAAATGACTACTCACAACTTTGCTATAGAAGAAAAAGCAACAGAACTGATTATTGATGTTACAGCTGATAGAGATATAGAACAAAATGATACACGTGTATCTGTAATTTCTATTACTCAAAAAGATATTATGCGTTTACCTTCTATTGGGGGTAAAGCAGATATTGCTCAATACCTACAAATTACACCAGGTGTAACTTTCTCTGGAGACCAAGGCGGACAATTTTACATCCGTGGTGGTGCCCCTATTCAGAATAAAATTCTTTTAGATGGTATGACTATTTATAATGCCTTCCACTCTATTGGTTTTTATTCTGTTTTCGAGACAGATATTATTCGTTCTACAGATATTTATACTGGTGGTTTTAACGCTAGTTATGGCGGACGTTCTTCTGCTATTGTAGATATTCGTACTCGTGAAGCTAATAAAAAACGTGTAGCAGGTAATGTTACTATTACTCCTTTTGTTGCCTCTGGTTTATTAGAATTACCAATAGTTAAACCTAAAGATGAGAATAGTTCTAGTTTAGGTTTAATTCTTACTGCTAAGCATTCTTACTTAAATCAAGTATCGCCTAAATTATATTCTTATGCCAATGAAGAAGGGGTATTACCTTATAACTTCACCGACCTTTATGGTAAATTATCTTTTTCTGCTGGCAATGGTAGCCGTGTAAATGCTTTTGGTTTTTACTTCGATGATAAAGCTAATTTTGCTAATGTTGCAGACTATAAATGGGTTTCTGGTGGTGGTGGTGTCAACTTCCGTTTATTGCCAAATGGTTCTAATTTAGCTATAGATGGTAGTGTTACATACTCTACTTATAGAGCTGATTTTGTAGAAGGCGATAGAACAAAAGAGCGCAATAGTGCTGTAAATAGTTTTTCTGGCAAAATAGATTTTACTTACTTTTTACCTAAAGAAAGACATTTAGTCTATGGTGTTGAAGTCAATTCTTTTGCTACAGATTTCAATTATGTGAATAATCAAGGTTTACCTTTTGGTCAAACACAAAGTAATTCTGAAGCCGCAGCTTATATTTCTTATAAAGGGAGATTTGGAGACTTAGTTATTGAGCCAAGTTTTAGAGCACATTTTTATGCTTCTTTAGGTGAGTTTAGAGCAGAACCACGTGTTGCTATGAAGTATAATATTACAGATTGGTTCCGTATTAAAGCGGCTGGTGGTATGTACTCTCAAAACTTAATTTCTTCTGTTGATGAGCGTGATGTAGTAAATTTATTTGTCGGTTTCTTAGGTGGTCCTGAAAGTGGTGTTTACACTATAGAAAATGGCAACTATGTAAAAACAAAATCTAAATTACAAACTTCTATTCATGCAGTTGGTGGTTTAGAATTCAACTTAGGTCGTCGTGTTACTTTAAACGTAGAACCTTATTGGAAATCTTTCCCTCAAATCATTTCGCTTAATCGCAATAGAACTGCTGCTTCCGATCCTGCTTATATTGCAGAGAAAGGTAATGCTTATGGTTTAGATATTTTAGGTAAATATGAATACAAAGGTTTATATGGTTATTTAGGTTACTCTTTAGGCTATGTAAATAGAAATGATGGTGTACAAGAATATGCTGCAAGTTTCGACCGCCGTCATAACCTGAATGCTATGATTTCTTATGAATTTACTGTACGTAAAAACAAAGAAATTACTGGTACTGAAGATGAAATTAAAGCAGAAGTTGCACGCAGAAGAGACCGCACAGAAAAACCTTTTGAAGTGAGCTTACGCTGGAATATTTCTTCGGGATTCCCTTTCACACTTACGCAAGGTTTCTATAATTTACAAAACTTTGGTAATGGTATTTCTACAGATTATATCACTGGCAATACTAATCCAACTACTAGCGTAGGTGTTATTTATGACGAACAATTAAATGGCGGTCGTTTACCTTATTATCATAGATTAGATTTCTCTGCACGTTATACTTTAGATTTATCTAAATACAAAAAATTAGTATTTGGTGTAAGCTTAACGAATATGTATAATCGCAATAATATTTTCTACTTTAATCGTGTTACTTATAAACGCGTAGACCAATTCCCTATTTTGCCAGCAGGTAGTATTACGTTCAAATTCTAAATCTTTATTGTTGATTTATCCTCTACCTTCCTTTTTAAATTTCGCTATGTTTCGAACCAAGATTTTTATATACTTTCTGACGCTCTGTCTTAGTATATTTTCCTTGCCCTTTGGCAGTATTCAAAAGCAGTATTATAGCCATGAAACTATTCATTATGCTTATGCTTTACATGCTAATTTTGCGCCACCTGTTCAGCCTCAAAAACTAAACAATACACAAAAAAAAGCGCAAAAGAAAAGAGCATTAAAACAACAACAAATCCAAAGAAAAAATCCTAATAGCGATGTATCTTTAGGTTTACTTTTAGTGCTTTTATGTTATATTTTGGGCATTGTATATTTTGGGCTTATATCACTCTTCTTAGTGATTTTGGGCATAGCTTTTTTATTAGGAGGTGGTGCCATGCTGGGTGGTTTTTGGATGGGAATTCTTATTCTATTAATTGCTATAGGATTAATTGGTACTGTTTTTAATCTAGTTCCTATTTATAGGAAATTTAATAAATTAAAAAATGTTAATTTTAATCCTCACTCTACTGATACTATTTTATTAAAAAAGACTTTGTGGTTAGGTATGGGATATTTAGGTTTAATTTTTTTAACCATTGCCTTACCTATATTAATCATTGTTGTTCCTAATACTTGGTTAGTCATTTTAATTAGTATTTTACTAGGAGCAGTATACAATAGAGTAAAACGAAAACTCAATAAAAACTTAGATGATTTATTGAGAAAAATACCACAAGACAACCCAACTTACAATGGCAATAATATTGATAATGGTAACTTCAATAAAGACCTATTAGACGAAGGCTATTAATCTCTAATATAAAGCCCATTCATTTTATATGAGTGGGCTTTTCTTTTAGCTTATCAAGACTATGAAAAATAAATATTTTAAATCATTTTATATTTTTCTTTTTTGTGTTTTTTCTTTTTTTGGGAAAGGGAGTATGGCATCAAATTCTTGTTATGGGAGCTTCGCTCCGCCTGTATCAAAGTCATTAGAAATACCTAAAAATATCCAACCTCACCAAAGCAAAGCAAGTCAGAAAAAAGCAAGCAAAAAAGCAACACAAAAAGCCAATAAAAAAGCCCCTAGTCATGTAGGTCCATTTATTATTATTAATACCATTTATGCCATTATTTCTTTATTCTATTGGCTATTAATGGCTATGTCCTTTGTTTTATGGCTTATAGTAGAAAGTGGTATGATTTATAGTATAAGTGGCTTAGGATGGTTGATAATAACAGGAGGATTTTTATTTTATGGTTTAGTACTTTTAGCTGCTATGAATGCCAAAACTTTTGTCAAAAAAGTAAGAAAAGAAATCAAGAATGATATGATTAGTGGATTTGAAGGTATTTATAGTAAATCTATTGCTAGCGCTTTTTTAATGCTTATAGGCATTAGTTTATTATTTGCTTTTCCCATTAGTTTATTCTTAATTAATTGGGCTATGACTATAGAAATAATAATGGCTTTTGGACTTTTACTTTTAGGTACTATTTTATTTTTTGTAGGGCAAAGTAAAAGCACAAAAACTGCCCTTATATCTGCTCAGCCATTAGATAATTATGAACATACAGAAGAAGAATATACCACTCCTATAAAGGAAAATAATTCTCCCTTGCCACAAGCACAAAGTGAAGAATATTATATACAAGATTAATAAAAAAAATAAAGCTCCATTAGCAGAAAATTTCGTGCTAATGGAGCTTTTTATTTAACAAAAACCATACTCCCTTTCTCAAAAAAAAAGAGAAAACTAAGTACTATTTTTTGTTTGGTTTAAGATGTTTATCTAAGAATTGTTCTTGTTCCCAAAGTAAGTGCAATACATTATCTTTAGCTAAATAAGAGTGTCCTTCTTTGGGTAAAATCACCATACGTACAGGTGCGCCCAAACCTTTCAATGCTTGGAAATAACGCTCTGTTTGTAAGGTAAATGTACCAGGGTTGTTATCTGCTTCGCCATGCGTTAATAACATAGGCGTTTTCATTTTATTGGCAGTCATGAAAGGAGACATTTTGTTATATACATCTGTTGCTTCCCAAAAACTACGTTGTTCGCTTTGGAAACCAAAAGGCGTAAGCGTACGATTGTAAGCACCACTGCGTGCAATACCACAAGCAAAAAGATTAGAATGTGTCAATAAATTTGCTGTCATGAAAGCACCATAAGAATGTCCACCAACCCCAACACGTGTTCTATCAATATAACCTAATTGGTCTACAGCATCAATAGCAGCTTCAGCATTCCAAACTAATTGCTCTATGAAATTATCATTTGGCTCTGTAGTTTTTTCGCCTACAATAGGGAAAGCTGCATTATCTAAAACAGCATAACCTTTAGTTACCCAATAAATGAATGAACCATAAGAAGGGAATGTAAATGCATTTGGACTTTGAGTAGTTTGACCAGCAGAATTTGCATCTTTATATTCGCGTGGATAAGCCCAAACTAATAAAGGTAATTTTTCTGTTTTTGCATTTTTATCATAATTAGCAGGCAAGTATAAAGTACCGCTCAATTCTACACCATCTTTACGCTTGTAAGTAATAACTTCTTTATGTACTTTTTCTAAAGCTTGGAAAGGATTTTTATTGAAAGTAATTTGTTTTAAATCCTCTTTACTATTGATATTACGAATATAATAATTTGGATATTCTGAAGAACTTTGTAATTGAACTAAAATCTCTCCTTTTTCGAAATTAGTAAAAGAATAAAGCGACTCTAATTTATCTGTATAAGTAGATTGATAAAGGCGTTTTTTCTTATTCGTTTGAATATCAAAAGCATCAATGAAAGGGAATTTACCTTCTTTAGTATAACCTTCACCTATTAAGAATAATTGATTATCTTTTTGAATTAAAGTAGATTTACCATATTCATTTCTAGTAGTAGCAAAATCGCCTATAGCAGCATATACATCTTGTGAATTACGGTCATCAATTTTAGTAAGTACTTTATTTGATGCAGCTGGATTAATTAAATAAGTACGTACATTGCGTGTATCATACCAATTGTCGTACACTACAGCTAAATCTTTATTTCCCCAAGTAATGCCAGAAAAACGTTGTGGTACATCAATTAATGTAGTAGGTTCTTTATCAAAAGGTGCTTTCCATAAGAATAATCTATCTCTAAATTGTATATCTTTTTTGTTAGCATCGCCTTCATCTAAAGCTTCAACAAAGAATAAAGTATTAGGCTCATCATTACGCCAAGACAAACTTCTTTTACCTTTACGCACAGACATAAACCCTTTTGGTAATACTTCCGATAAAGGCACTTCATTAACTACTTTTACCATATCCCCTTTTTCAGAATAAACTGTAGCTTGATGCGCAAATCTATTGTAAGGCACAAAATAAGAGAAAGGTTTTTTGAGCGTGTGCACTAAAATCAAACTACCATCTGGAGAGAAAGTAACATCACTATACATATCCGCAGATTTGAAAGTTTTTGCTTTTCCCTTTAGGTCAATTTCGTGCAATTCTGAAGTAACTAAATTTTGGAAGTTAACTTCATCTGTAGGATTTTTTAATAAATCTTGATAAGTTCTATTTGGTGCTTTTGTACCATCACTTTCAGCAATAATAGGACCAGAAGGAATAGCATTATTAGCATCAATTAATGGCTTTCTATTGCTAGGCAATACATTCACTAATAATCTTTCGCTATCTCTAAACCAAACAAATGGTTTACCCAAATTAGCATTCAAAATAGCTTTAGTTAAACGTTTAGCAGTAGCTTTTTCTACATCTAAAACCCAAAGCTCTACACCATCTTTTGTAGTATGTGTAAACGCCATTTTTTTCTCATCTGGCGAATAAGTATAATAAGCCATTTGCAAATTCTCTGGCAAACCTTTGACTTGTGTAGGCTCTTGCTCTAATACTCTTTTTACTTTAATATTATTAACATAAGTCAGCGTACTAGAAATATTTTTTTTAGGGTTGATACGCAAGCCGCCTAAACGCATTTCCTCTTGATTGAGGTCATCTAATGTTTTGTAAGTATTGCGATAAGTTAGAACCATGAATTCATTCTTACTATCCAAAACAGCAATAGGTGCTCTTTCGAAATCTGCCAATTCTAAAATAGGTTTAGAAGGCTTTTGATAAGATAAATTCTCTTGTGCAGAAACATTGGTATACATAAGTATTGCTGCAGTAAGTAATAAAATTGATTTCCTCATAAATACATGAAAAGATAAAAAAATTTAAAAGGATTATTTCCCTAATTTTTAGAGATATAATAAAATAACATTTGATTAAAATTATTAGCTTATCTTTATATAAAGCCTTACGTAAGCCTCTTTGATTAGTTTTCCTAAAACAGTAAAATTATGTCTAAAAACAACAAAATTATAGATACTAAACCTTTTAAAGTCAAAGCAAAAACAAAAATTAAGTTAAGTGATTTTGCTACTGAATACAAAGGCAAAGAACTGAATAAAGAAAATTCTATTTCTTTTTTAGAAAGTGGCAAAGAAGAACTCTCTATTTTACAAGATAAACTCTATGCTCATAATAAATATGGCATTTTAATTATTTTCCAAGCTATGGATGCAGCAGGAAAGGATGGCGCCGTAAAACATGTAATGTCAGGACTCAATCCACAAGGTGTAAAGGTATATAGTTTTAAGGCACCAAGTATAAAAGAATTAGACCATAACTATTTGTGGCGACATCAGCAAGCTGCTCCTGCAAAAGGCGAATTCGCTATACATAACCGTTCGCATTATGAAAATGTTTTAATTGCTAAAGTACATCCTAATATAGTATTGAATGAACAATTGCCAAATATTACTCAACTAGAAGACATAGATAAGCATTTTTGGGAAAAACGCTATGAACAAATCAATAGATTTGAACAAAACTTGGCAGAAAATGGCACAATTATTCTAAAATTCTATTTACATCTTTCTAAAAAAGAACAAAAGAAAAGATTTTTAGAACGTATTGATGACCCTAGCAAAAATTGGAAATTTTCTATGTCGGATATTGAAGAAAGACAATATTGGGATGATTATCAAAAAGCTTATGAAGATGCCATTAGTGCTACTGCTACGCCTTTAGCACCTTGGTATATTATTCCTGCCGACGATAAATGGTATGCACGTTTGTTAATTGCTTCTATTATTAAAGAAACTATAGATGCTTTAGATTTGGCTTATCCTACTTTGGCAGCAAGCGAAAAAGCTAAATTGGAAGATGCCAAAAAATTATTGCTCAACGAAGCAGAGGAAGGCAAAATAATAAAAGAAAAAAATAAAGAAAAGGAGAAAAAAAATAAAAAATAAATGGCGTAGCCACCATACTCCCTTTCCAAAAAAAATAAAAGCGAAGCATAGAGATAAAATTATGCTTCGCTTTCCTTTTTTGAATAAAAATATGATTATGTATAATTGCCTAAATTTATAATCATGCAATAAATATAATATTTATTAGAGAAAAATAAATTAAAAAAGCTAGCTTTTTATCTAACTTTGTCAAATACTATTTATTACTTTCGCTTTCACAAAAAATATAAATTCTTATTTTAAACAAGTAATAGATAATAATTCTTATGAAAACTGAATTCATTGCATTTCTAAAAGAACATATTGGTCAACATGTAGAAGGAAAAGCTTCTCCATTTTCAAATTGGTTGAATGGTAAAATTGAAGCTATTTCTGATAATGGCGATTTAAAAATGAGTTTTGAAATGCGTACTGATATGCTCAATCCTTTTGGTTTAGCGCATGGTGGTGTTATTTCTGCTATTTTAGACGAATTGATGGGCATGCAAATATTTGTAAAATCTACAGATACAGAGCAATTTTTAGCCCTAAATCTTACTGTAGATTTCGTAAAATCAGTACAACCTGGCGAGATTATTTATGGTGCGCCAATTATTATCAAAAAGGGGCGCCGTGTGGCTACTGCTACTTGTCAATTAGTGAATGCAAAAGGCATAGTAATAGCACAAGGTTCTTCCAATTATTTAGCTATATAATCCTTATATTAAAATAATATTTTTCATGTCTTATATTTCAAGATTATGCTTTGCGCTATTGATGTTTAGTGCTACCACGCTAATTGCTCAACAACAAGAAAGCTTTCTGATTAAAAATGTTCAATTACATATTGGAAATGGTACCGTAATTGACAAAGGTGCCATTGGTGTAAAGGATGGAAAAATTAAAGACATTTTCAAAGCTGACGAAAACATTAATGAAAGTGCCTATAGCAAAGTAGTAGATGGCAATGGTCAATATGTTTATCCTTCTATTATTGCGCCCAATACACAATTAGGTATTGCAGAAATAGAATCCGTACGCGCTACTAACGATTTTATGGAAGTGGGTTTATTCAATCCTAATATTCGTTCTATTATTGCTTATAATGCAGATTCTGATGTTTTACCTACTATTACTTATAATGGTGTATTAATTGCGCAAACTACACCGCAAGGTGGTCGCATTTCTGGTCAATCTAGTGTAGTAAAATTGCAAGCAGAAGATTGGAAAGCGGCAGTAATTGCGCAAGATAATGCAGTACATTTAAATTTCCCTGCACGTTTTTATCATACAGGTTGGTGGGCAGAGCCAGGTAAAATTCAAGGTTCTAAAGGCTATGAGAAAGATGTAGAATCTGTAAAAGTTTATTTCGACCATGCTTGGGCTTATGCGCAAAATTCTCAACCAGAAACTAAGAATCTCAAATTTGAAGTAATGCGAGAGCTTTTCAATAAAAAGAAAAAACTTTATATTCATGCCAATGAAGCTTTAGCCATTATGGATGCTGTCAATTTACTCAAACCTTATAATGTAGATATGGTTTTGGTTGGCGGCATAGAAAGTTATATGATTATGGACTTTCTAAAAGAAAATAATATTCCTGTTATTTATATGCATGTACACGATTTGCCCAATCATGCAGATATAGATGTAGACCAATATTATAAAACCCCCGTACAATTACAACAAGCAGGCATTAAAGTAGGCTTAGGTTTAATTGGTTATTGGCAAGTGCGTAATTTACCTTTCGTGGCGGGCAATACTGTAGCTTTTGGCGCAACTAAAGCAGAAGCTTTAAGCAGCATTACACTCTCTACAGCAGAAATTTTAGGTATAGCGGATAGAGTTGGCTCATTAGAAGTAGGCAAAGAAGCTACATTCTTTGTAAGCCAAGGCGATGTTTTAGATATGCGTAGTTCTGTGGTTACAGCTGCTTTTATTCAAGGCAAACCTATACGTTTATCTAGTCGTCAGCAAGCTTTATACGAAAAATATATGGACAAATTTGGCTTTGAAAAATAAACATATTTTTTCTTTTTTGAGAAAGGGAGTATGGCATTTTTCTTTTAAAAATAAATAAAGGCTTATGAATGTACATTCATAAGCCTTTCCTTTTATTACTTACCTAATTTGTGGCAAGGAGTTCCCAAATCAATACAGATTGGTCTCCAATCACATCAATTTTCACAGAGGTTGGCTTCTTATTATAAGAAGTTTGCCATTGTGTAGCAGAAATACTAGTATAATTTTCTTCTGCTACTTTTATTAGTTTATCTAGTTCATCTTTAGTACTTGGTACTACTATCATTCTATTGCAAATAGCAGATTCTTTACTCAAGAATATACGATAAGAAAAACGTCCATCTTTATCTTGAGCTAAAAAATAAATTTGTCCTGATGCAGATTTCTTTTCAGTCAATTCTCCTTTGAATTGCTTTTTGATTTCATCCGCATTAAATCCAATTGCTTTAAATTGTGCTTGAGCACAAAAGCCTAAACACAAAAACAAAAAGTGTAGAAGTGTTAATTTCATAATAGATCTTTTATATGATTAGAAAAAATAGTTTTCTAAAATTATAAACGAAAATAAATCATAAAAGGTAGATACACTTAGCGCTTTATTTTATAAAAATAAAAAAGGCGGCATAATATGCCGCCTACCATACTCCCTTTCTCAAAAAGAAAAAAAATAAAATTTAAAAATAAAAACTAAGGCAAAATATAACGCTCATTCATAGACCAAGCTTGTGGCTTATCGCCAAACCATTGCTTAGTTTGTTTCCAAACGCCGCCAAAAAGTTCCGAGTCTCTATAATTATTTAAAGCATTTTCATTATCCCAATGGCTATAAGTCATCCAAACCGTAGGGTCATCTTGTTGTTGCAATACTTTAAGATATTGACAGCCGGGAAAATTACGGATTAGGTCTTTATGTGCTTCAAAATGAGCTTGAAAATCAGCTATACATTCGGCACGAAATTTTAATTTCACAATTCTAACTAACATATATAAATAAGGTTTTGTATAAATCTCTTAAAAAATTAAAAATTAACAAACAGATAGTACAAAAGTAAAAATATTATTGTATTTTCACATTCCACAAACTCAAAGGAATATAAGAACTATTCTGGCGTTTTTGATGCGTAATACTCGAAAAGTAATTTTAAAAGAACTTTTTCTACAGCACCTCAAGTATTTCATTTATAAGTACTTGAGGTGTTGCGGCGCTAAGTTATTACTTTATATTAAACCATAGATTTTTACAAAGGCAGGCTTGCCGCAATTTTTACACGAAAAGCTAATAATTAATAAGTTATGAAATTTTGAAAGTAAATTTTGTATTTATTATATCTAGATTAGTTTTTCTTTTCTTAGAAAAACAGACAAGCAAAATAAAATTCTTTTCATAAAAAGATGGAAATAGCAGATTCAATGCTCACGGATAATATCTCACTAACAGACGCACTTAAAAAATATTTTGGTTTCAATGCATTCAAAGGAAATCAAGCTGCTATCATTCAAAGCATTTTGGACGGTAGTGATACTTTCGTAATTATGCCTACGGGTGGTGGTAAATCGATGTGCTATCAATTACCTGCGCTTATGATGGAAGGTACAGCGCTGATTATTTCTCCGCTAATTGCTTTAATGAAAAATCAAGTGGATTCTATTCGCTCGTATTCTTCTACCGATAATGTAGCGCACTTTTTGAATTCTTCGCTTAGCCGCTCTCAAATTAAGGAAGTAAAAGCCGATATTATGAGTGGCAAGACTAAAATGTTGTATGTTGCACCAGAAACACTAACAAAGCAAGAAAACATAGACTTTTTTACTAGTGTAAATATTTCATTTGTTGCCATTGACGAAGCGCATTGTATTTCTGAATGGGGGCATGACTTCCGCCCAGAATATAGACGTATTCGTACTATGCTTGAGCAAATGCAAAAACAAATTCCTGTTGTAGCACTTACCGCTACTGCTACGCCCAAAGTAAGAGTTGATATTATCAAAACTTTACGCATGCGCGACCCTAAAGAATTTGTTTCTTCTTTCAATCGAGACAATTTATTTTATGAAGTTCGCCCTAAAGGCAAAAAAGAAGATGTAGAAAAATCTATTCTTCAATTCATCAAAAATACTAATGGTCAATCTGGTATTATCTATGTGCAAAGCCGCAAAACTGCTGATGATTTGTCAGAATTATTGCGTGTAAATGGTTTACGTGCAGCAGCTTATCATGCTGGTTTAGATGCCAAAGTACGCAATGAAACTCAAGATAAATTCTTGATGGAAGAAGTGGATATTATTGTAGCTACTATTGCCTTTGGTATGGGTATTGATAAACCAGATGTGCGTTTCGTTATACATTACGATATTCCTAAAAGTATAGAAAACTACTATCAAGAAACTGGTCGTGCTGGTCGTGATGGCTTACAAGGACATTGTATTTCTTATTACTCTCATAAAGATATTCAAAAATTAGAGAAGTTTTTAAGAGATAAACCTGTAGCAGAAAGAGAAATGGGTGGGCAATTATTATCTGAAATGATTGCTTATAGCGAAACTTCTGCTTGCCGTCGTAGATTCTTATTACATTATTTTGGCGAAGATTATCAAGAATCTGAATGCCGTGACCAACAAATGTGCGATAATTGTCGCTCCCCTCGCCCACTTATAGAAGTGCAAGACGAAATGCAATTACTTTTACAAGCAGTAAAAGAATTGAATGGGAACTGTCACTTTAAAGAAATTGTTTCTTTCATTGTAGGCGATAGCAGCAAAAATATTTTAGACTACAAATATAATTTATTGCCTTCTTTTGCCAAAGGAAAAGAAAAAGATGCGCATTTCTGGTCTTCTATGATTAGACAAGCCCTTTTAAACGACCTTTTATTTAAAGATATAGAGCAATATGGTTTGTTGAAACTTACTGCTAGCGGCGAAAAATTTATTGCTGCACCTTACTCTTTCTCTATAGCTTTGAATCACAATTTTTTACAACAGATTCAAGATGCAGAGGAAGCAGCAGAGGCAGCAGGAACTTCTGTATTAGACCCAGAATTATTAGGTTTATTAAAAGATATTCGTCGTCGTGTAGCCAAACGTCGCAATGTACCACCTTTTGTAGTTTTCCAAGATCCTTCTTTAGAAGAAATGGCAACACGCTATCCTATCACTTTAGAAGAAATGAAAACTATTCATGGGGTTAGTGAGGGTAAAGCGCGTAAATATGCCAATGAATTTATTACTGCTATTCAACAATATATAGAGGATAAAGATATTATTCGTCCTATTGATTTTGTAGTAAAAACAGTAGCTAAAAAATCGCAACATAAAGTCACTATTATTAAAAGTATAGACCGTGAAATTCCTTTCGAGGATATAGCACGCAATGCTAATATGACTTATGAAGAGCTATTAGATGAGCTTTATTCTATTGTGCTTTCTGGTACTAAAATTGCTATAGATTATTATATTGAAGAGCAAGTGGACGACCAAGTTTGCGATATGATTATAGATTATTTCCGCAAAGCAGAAACCGATAGCATTGATAATGCTTATAAAGCTTTAGAAGATGAAGATATTACTTTAGAAGAAATACAATTAGTTCGCCTCAAATTTTTATCGGATTTTGGCAACTAAAATATAAAGATTTATATACCTTTGGGCGTGACCCCGTGCTGCTGCGCTTTGCGCCTTTAGCACGGGGTCATGTCTTTTCGCCACTCGCCTATTCGGCTCGGTGCTCTGCACTAGCCCCTTTGGTGCTATGGCTATCAGCCATTCACGCAAAATATGGCATTAGATTTAAACAAAAATTCAAGAACATTGTCTAAATTTATGGAAGAAAGGAAATACCATAGTCCCTTTCCCAAAAAAAGATATTTATAGCTTGGCAACAAAAGCCAACTTTAAAGCATAAATCATGAATCTTATTCCATAAGTTTTTTTCAACCTTATAAAAATCATGACAACATATAGGAATTTTATTCTTGTTGCAAGTACAATTATTGTATTAATGAGCACTTTATTGAGCTGTAGTAATGATAAGCCCAATACACCAATTTTAGATAATTCAGATTTGATGACTAATACTCGTGGTGCTCAATCTTTAAAATCAAATGACTTTGACCGCTTAGAAAATCTAGATAGTACAGAGGATTTTGAAGATGATGATAATAATGATGGTACTAATGAAACTTTTTTTGCAGATGGTTATAGTGCAGAAAGTTTTGGCGAAGCATTCGATGACCCTTTGGAAGGTGTCACTAAAGAAGAATTGAAACAGGAACCTGTAGGTATTTGGAAAACTTTACTCAAATTACCTATGGAAGTTAAATATGATGAGCGCATTGATGATATTGTTTTTGCTCCAAAATTTACCCCAGAATTAAGAAAATTAGAAGGCAAAGAAATTGAAATCCCTGGTTATATATTACCACATGATTTGACGCAGTTGAATCCTAAAGACAATGGTACTATGTTTATTTTCTCGGCTTTCCCTGCTGCTACTTGTTTTTTCTGTGGCGGTGCTGGTCCTGAATCTGTAATGGAAGTGTATCCTAAACAAGCTATTCCTTATCAAAAAACAATGGTTACCTTAAAAGGCACTTTAAAGTTTAATGAGACTGATTATTTAAAATTAGCTTATAAATTAGAGAATGCACGTCTTGTACTAGGCAAATAATTATTTTCTTCCGTATAAGTGCAGATATAAATATTAATAGCACATGGAAGATTTATTTTATCAAATTGCACTGCGCCAAACGCCTCGCATTGGAGATATAAGCGCAAAGCATTTATATAGTTATTTTGGTAGCGCACAAAAAGTTTTTGAAGCTTCAGAATTAGACCTTTTAGCATGTGGGCATTTTCGCAAAGATATGCTATTGCCTTTGCAAGAAAAAGTAAGCTGGCAGGAAGCAGAAAAGGCTATGCGTTTTATAGAAAAAGAACAAATACAGGCTTTACTGTTTAATCATAGTGCGTATCCTCAAAGATTAAAAAATCTTGAAGATGCGCCTTTTTTATTATTTTATAAAGGAAACTTGCAGGCTCTTAATCCTGTGCATGCTTTAGCTATTATAGGCACTCGCACGCCTACAGCTTATGGTTTGCAAACTTGTGAAACTTTATTAGAAGATTTACTATATTATCAGCCTAGTATTTTTAGTGGTTTGGCTTATGGCATTGATATTTGTGCACATAAAAAGAGCTTAGCTTTAGGTTTGCCTACTATAGGCATTTTAGGTCATGGTTTAGATATAATTTATCCTAGTTTACATACTAAAATAGCCGAACAAATGATAAATAGTAATGGCGGTTTACTCACTAGTTTTCTAAATGGCAACAAACCTAATAGAGAGCATTTCCCTGTACGCAATCATATAGTTGCAGGAATAAGTGATGCAGTAATTGTAATTGAAACTGCACAAAAAGGTGGTTCTATGTTTACAGCTCAAGTGGCTAATCAATATAAAAAAGATGTTTTTGCTGTGCCTGGTCGATTAGACGATAATTTTTCTAAAGGCTGTAATGCACTTATACAAAAAAATCAAGCTACTTTATTGCAAAATGCACATGAAATTGCTACAATTTTAGGTTGGGAAAATAAAGGAACAGCCCTACAACATCAAACGCAGCTCTTTATACAGCTTTCGCAAGAAGAAGAAATTATAGTAAATTGTCTGCTTGGTCAGCCTGCTATTCATCTAGATACTTTAATTTATAAAACAGGTTTTAGTACTTCTAAAATAGCGGCTTTATTATTAGAATTGGAGATGAAAAATTATATTAAAGCACTGCCAGGAAAGCATTTCAAATTAAGATAAAATATAAAGCTTTTAGCTTAGAAAAAGACTAACAGATATGCTGTTGGTCTTTTTTATTTTAACCCAATAAATATTATTATTTTTATATGATATTTATAAATTAATTTTAGCAACTAATCCTAATAATAATGAATTTCAAAACATTACTTTGCAGTACTTTATCTTACTTTTTATTTTTAAACTATAATGGCAATCTTATAGCACAAAACGAAACAAAGCCTAATACAAAAACAGCCTATATTACTCTAACAAAAGGCGCTTGTCATAAACTTATTCATAAATTTTATGACAATATTTGTGCTAAAGAAAGTAAAATTTTACATAAGGATTGGTTCAATAAAAAATTTATTAGCAATGGTAAAACTTTACAATTTGAAACTGCTACTTATGGCGAAAAACCTAAAAATGGTAGAAGTCTTTATATTTCTTTACATGGCGGTGGTGGCGTGCCTAAAGAGGTAAATGATGAGCAATGGGAAAATCAAATTGCAATGACTAGCGATAAAGCTGAATATTATCATATTAAAGAAGGCGTAGTTGTTATACCACGTGCTCCTGTAGATGAATGGAATATGTGGTTTCAAAGTGAAATGGACGATTTTATTCAGAAAATCATTCTTTCAGCTGTTTTATTTGCAGAAGTAAACCCTAATAAAGTTTATATTATGGGTTATTCTGCTGGTGGCGATGGCACTTTTAGATTGGCATCTAGATTGGCGGATTATTTTGCAGCAGCTAGCATGAGCGCAGGGCACCCTGGCGAAGTAAAACCTACTAATTTATTCAATATTGGTTTTTCCTTAAATATGGGCGGAAAAGATAATGCTTATAATAGAAATGAATTGGCTAGAACTTGGAAAAAAGAATTAGCTAACTTGCAAAAAAGCTATCCTAATGCTTATAAACATCAAGTCAATATTTTTGAAAAAGATGGACATTGGATGCATATGAAAGATAAAATTGCTATTCCTTTTATGTCCGAATTTGTACGTAATCCTTATCCTAATCGTATTCATTGGATGCAAAATTCTTTTGCTTTAAGAAAGCATTTTTATTGGATAGGTATTTCTGAAGCAGATATGAAAAAAGAAGGTATAGCCGATTCAGAAAAGCATATTATTAAAGTAACTAAACAAGATAATGTGATTAATATTGAAGAAAATTATGCCAAGGAATTATATATTTATCTCAATGATGAATTGGTTGATATGGACAAAGAAGTTATTGTAAATTATCAAGGAAATAATATTTTTAAAGGTAATGTAAAAAGAAATGCTAGCATTATAGAAGAGACAGCCAATGCAAGAAAAGATAAAGCTTATATTTTTTCAGCTGTATTGATTGTACAAAAAAATAAAAATGTAAAGCAAGGAGCTTAATAAAAAACAAATGCCATACTCCCTTTCTCAAAAAAAATTAAACAATGAAAATGAAATGTTTGATATTAGCAATAGTATTTATATTTTTTCAAAAACAAGTAAATTTTGCTAGTGCTATAAACTGGAATACTTTTATTTATAAACAAGATACATTTGAACTTTTTACAAATCCATTTCAACAACTTCCAAATATTGATTCCTTAGAAGCTATATTTCACAAGAATAAACAATATAAGAATTTTACTAATCTAGATTGCTGGAAACATTATGCAGGAGAATGGGAAATTATTGATAATCAACTTTATTTAATCAATATTTTTAGTTGTTATTATAATGATGAAGATTTAAAAACAGATTTGCAGCATTTTTTTGGCAATAAGTACCTAAATGGGAAAATAAAAGCTGATTGGTTTACAGGAAGCTTACAAGTTGCTCAAGAAAAATTATTGCCACATATAAACGTAGCAGGAAAGCATTTTTATGCTAGAGAAATGGACTTTATCTTTAAAAAAGGGAAACTGAAAAATATTAAAACCTATGATAATTCCAAATCAAAAATTTC
>X137_Gaur__coassemble_80_pt1 | contig 31357 bp, 20 predicted proteins | sample X137_Gaur__metabat2_high_PE_006 | metagenome-assembled genome bin X137_Gaur | reverse complement strand
ATCTAAATGTTCTGTCATATATTCAGCTGCTGCTTCAAACCAAGTATAACCGCCTGCTAAAGAAGGATGTCTACCATCATCAGCTCTAGCCAAATCCATTTTACTACCATCAAAAAAGTGCTTGCCTGCAATATCTGCCATAGCTTGTACTATGCCCATATCTTTAGTCCAAGCCGCAGGACCCATTATACAATATTTAAGCCCATAAGATTCTATGCGCTCTATTACATTTTTAAATTCTCGTTTTCTGTCTTCGCCTGGTTTTACGAAAATTTCATTTAAGCCTATAACATAAATAATTGTAGTAGGCTGCCATTTCTGAATATAATGATTCAAAGTATCTGAATAACCCCAATCTAAAGTAACGGAGCCATACCAAGTTACAGCACCTACTAATTTATGTTGATTATGCAAAGTATAATTATATAAAGCATTTCTTACACATTCTACTTGAGAATCACCTACTAATAGTATTCTTTCTCTTATAGTAGAATCCCCTGAAAATAGCAATTGGTCTTTAGGCGTAAATCTATATAAATCTACCGCTGGTGCTTGAGCTATTGCTACTATAGAATCTTTATTGCTACTATCTGATGGTATATTAATTTGTATAGAATCATTAAGTATAGAATCTTCATCATGATGCAGCAAACCCATTTCTTCGGGATTTAAAACTACAGGTTGAAAATCCTCTAATGCTTCAGCTTTTGTAATACTGCTTGTATCTTCTATCCAAGAAACAAAAGGTATATGTGTTGTTTCTAACTGTAATTCTAAAGGCTTATCCTTCAAACCATTGATGAAAAACACACTAAATACAACTAGACAGCCTAAAACTATTTTAAGCGTCCTAATTTGACTTTCATTAAACATAGTTTTAGATTTAGAATTGGAAATAAATAAAAGGCTGAACAGTTTCATTTTCAAATTGCAACATGACTTGAATAGCTATAATTAAAATTGCAAATTTTACCACCAAATCTGTATTAAAATACCATTCTTGAAATTTACTTTTTAAAAGCATAGGCAATAATGCTGCGGTATAACCAATACCTAACATATAAAATATGCCTTCATTATTCAAGAATACTTGTCGCAATTGCGCAAAATCTATACCTGAAAATATACCTTTATACATAATTAAAGTATCTTCCATAGAGAGCGCACGGAAAGGAATCCATAATAATGCTACTACAGAAAAATTAATACTCCAAGCCATAATTTTAGGCATTTTAGCCAATATAGTATCCTTCGTTGCTTTTACATAAAGCTTATGTAATATTAATAGCATACCATGACCAAAACCCCAAAATATAAATTTCCAACTAGCACCATGCCAAAAGCCTCCTACTAGCATTGTAATCATCAAAAATAATAATTGAGCCGAAATCCCTTTTCTATTACCACCTAAAGGAATATATATATAATCTCTTAACCAAGAAGAAAGGGATATATGCCATTTTCGCCAAAATACAGTAATATTAGTAGCCGTATAAGGCGAATCAAAATTTTTATGTAATCTATATCCTAAAAGTAAAGATATACCTATAGCCATATCTGTATAACCAGAAAAATCACAGAAAATCTGCAAAGTATAACAAAGGGTTGCCACCCAATGTTCAGTACCGCTAAATGCTGCAGGAGAAGAGAAAACTATATCCGCATATTGCGCTACAAAATCCCCCACTATAGCCTTTTTTATAAAGCCTTTTAAGATTAAATACATGGCTTCTTTAGCATTGTCTGCTGAAAGCGAAATATTGGGTAATATAAATTTCTTTTTCCCTGTATTTTCATCTATTTCTATGCGTTCTACTTGTGGCAAAAAGTCTTTAGCACGCACTATAGGTCCTGCCACTAAATGTGGGAAATAAGTCATATACATTAAATAAGTCTTAAAACTTGGCTTCTCAAAGCGTTCATAATAAGTATCTACTATATAACTTATAGATTGAAAGGTATAAAACGATATACCCACTGGCAATATAATATCCCAAGCCGTATGCGTTTGACCTACTATATAAGCATATTGTTCGCCAAAGAAATTGGCATATTTGAAATAAAATAAGAAAGATAAACTAAATAATATACCTATAGTCATTTCTACTCTTTTCCAAGCTTGACTTTTGGTATGTGTTATGGCAAGAGAAATAAAATAATCTATTCCTACTGTAATTAATAATAAAGCTAAAAACTCGCCACTTGCCTTATAATAAAAATATAAACTAAAGGCTATAAGCAAATAATAGCGCAATGCATTACGATGATATAGTAAAGTATAGAATACTAAAAATACAATAAATAGAGCAAGAAAAAAGCCTGTATGGAAAACCATTTCCATATTGCCATTAAACTTGAAAAGCTCTAAAAAGGCTTTTCCATCGAAGTTCATCATCTAGAAAGTTATATAGAAATAGCAAATAAGTTGATAGGAAAGAAGTTCGAAAAAAATAGGGCTAGTCTAAAAGCGACTTAGCAAATAAAATACTGATGTTTCATTCAATTAAGGGCGACGTTGTTGTTGCCAAAGCCATTTTAATATAGCTTTATTGGTAAAGGTATAACTCCATACATCATGACCATGTTCTGCTAATAAATCCAGTTGTGCATAACCACCTGCTAATTGTGTAGCAATTACCATTTCTTCACTTCTATCTGGTAATACTACTTTATCTGCTCTTCCATGTACAGCCCAAATAGGAGTTGTGGCTATATTCATAGCATAAGCAGGGTCGCCACCACCACATATTGGTATAGCTGCTGCAAAGAAATTAGGATAACGTTGTAGTAATTCCCATACACCAAAACCACCCATCGATAAGCCTATCAAATATACTCTCGTTGGGTCTATATGTTCTAATGTTAAATGTTGGTCTAAGGCAGTTTTGGCTAACTCTAAAGTCCATAAAATAGAATCTTGCATTTCATGGCTTGCTGCCGACCAATCTGTATCTACCCATTTCATATCAATAGGGCATTGAGGGGCTATAATATCGAATTCTGAATGATGTAAAGAAATTAAAGACTCTACTAACTTTGGTAAACCACCTGTAGTTTGTTTTTCATTATCATTACCTCTTTGACCAGCGCCATGCAAGTAAAGAATCACAGGAATTGGGCTTTTAATATTTTCTTTATCTTCCGATATTCGCACACTAATTATTTTATAAGGTATAGATTGTCCTTGACTATTTTTAGAAACTACTGGTTTCTCCCAAGTATGGATTTTTTTACCTTCTAAATCAAAGGATCTATTTACTATAGGTTGTGCATGAGTTAAGAAAGGGATAAAAAGTAAAATTAAAAGCAGCATATAATAATAAATCGCTTTTTGCATATTATTAGAGATTAATGTAGTGGACAAATAGCTGAACTAGTACAAGTAAATAGTGATTAAAAAATAATCACAAATGAGAAGGTCGTCTTAGCCTAATAATATATAAATAAAAAATGCATTTTTTTGTAAAATGCAACAAAGATAAAAATACTTACCTACTATCTTATTCTTTATGCCTATAGATTTTTCAGATATTTTTCACAAAGGTTCTATGGTAAAGCTTTCATATTCAATGTTACTTTAACTTTAAATTATATATATACAGCCCTGCCTTAGGCACAATATCCCCTTTTACAAAAAAAATAAAAAGCTAAAAATCAAGAAATGCCTTATTTTTGTATTATTTTTGTCTTAAGGATAATGGCAGATAGTAACTAAGTTCTTTATCTGCTTTTTATTAAGGACAAACTCTCCATCATAGGATAAAATCAAAGTATATATAACAGGTTAAATTTAAGTTGAAATTATGGGTAAGCAAACCCCAACAATTTTGTCTCGTACCATTGCGGGACAAGAAATTACGTTAGAACATGGCAAATTAGCTATGTTGGCTGATGGCTCTATCGTAGTACGTCAAGGCAATACTATGCTTTTAGCTACTGTATGTTCTGACAAAAAAGCAAAAGACGGTCAAAGCTTTTTTCCGCTTTCTGTAGAATATCGTGAGAAATTTGCAGCGGCTGGTCGTGTACCGGGCAATTTCTTCAAACGTGAAGCTCGTCCTTCTGATTATGAAATTTTAGTAAGTCGTCTTATCGACCGTGCTATTCGTCCGCTTTTCCCTGATAATTATTTGAACGAAACGCAAATTTTCGTTACTTTAATCTCTGGCGATAAAGAAGTTTTACCAGATGCTTTAGCTGCTTTCGCTGCTTCTGCTGCTTTAATGGTATCGGATTTACCTTTCCTCGGTCCAATTTCTGAAGTTCGTGTTGCTCGTATTAATGGCGAATTTGTAATCAATCCTACTGTTACTGCTTTGAAAGAAGCTGATATGGACTTTATTGTTGCTGGTAGTATGAATTCTATTGTTATGGTAGAAGGCGAAGCGCAAGAATGTCAAGAAGAAGAAATGATTGAAGCTATTCGTATTGCACATCAAGCTATTCAAGAGCAATGTACTATGCAACAAGACTTACGTAATATGTTAGGTCTTACTGATGTACGTGAAGTTCCTGAAGCGCCAAGCGATGCAGATTTAGAAACTATCATTAATGATACTGTTACTGATGGTTTACACAAAGTAGCTGCTAGTGCTCTTACTAAAGCTGAACGCAAAGAAGGTTTTGCAGCTGTAAAAACTCAATTAGATGCTGTTTTAGCTGAAAAATATACACCGGAAGAATTAGCGGAAAAAGCTAGTTTAATCAATACTTATTTCGATGAGCGTACGCGTTATGTTGTACGTGAAATGATTTTAACTGAAAAAATTCGCTTAGATGGTCGTAAACCTGACCAAATTCGCCCAATTTGGACAGAAATTGATTATTTACCTTCTACTCACGGTTCTGCTATTTTTACACGTGGCGAAACGCAATCATTAACTACTGTTACTTTAGGTTCTAAATTAGATGAAGTTATGATTGATAATGCACTTGGTTTATATTTCGATAAATTCATGTTGCATTACAATTTCCCACCTTTCTCTACAGGCGAAGCTAAACCAGTTCGTGGTGTTAGCCGTCGTGAAGTAGGGCATGGTAATTTAGCACGTCGTTCTTTAGAGCGTGTTATGCCTAAAGATTATCCTTATACTGTTCGTGTTGTTTCGGATATTTTAGAATCTAATGGTTCTTCTTCTATGGCTACAGTTTGTGCTGGTTCATTAGCTTTAATGGATGCTGGTGTACCTGTGAAAGCGCCTGTAGCAGGTATTGCTATGGGTTTAATTACTGATAATGCTGGTAGAGACGTTGTGCTTTCTGACATTTTAGGCGATGAAGACCATTTAGGCGATATGGACTTTAAAGTAACTGGTACTACTGCTGGTATTTGTGGTTGCCAAATGGATATTAAAATCGATGGTATTGACTATGATTTATTGACACGTGCCTTAAATCAAGCTAAAGCAGGTCGTTTACATATCTTAAATGTAATGAGCGAAACGATTTCTGAAGCTAAACCTGAAATTAAACCACATGCGCCACGCATTGAATCTCTTGAAATTAAAGCTGACCAAATCGGTGCTGTTATTGGTACTGGTGGTAAAGTCATTAAAGATATTCAAGCCCGTACAGGTACAGTTGTTACTATCGAAGAGGTTGATGGCAAAGGTATTGTAAATGTTTCTGGTGTTGGTAAAGATGCTGTTGAAAGTGCAATTAAGATTATCAAAGGTATTGTTACAGACCCAGAAATTGGCGAAGTTTATCCTGCTACGGTTGTCAAAGTTATGGCTTTCGGAGCTTTTGTTGAATTCTTGCCTGGCAAAGAAGGTTTAGTGCATGTTTCTGAATTAGCTTGGGAACGCATTGAAGACCCTGCTACTATTGTTAAACAAGGCGATACTTTCGATGTTAAATACTTAGGTATTGACCCTAAAAACAACAAATTCCGTCTCTCTCGCAAAGAAGTCTTAGCTAAACCTGAAGGTTATGTTGAAAGACCGCCGCGTGCACCTAGAGAAGGTGGCGATAATAGAGATAATAGAGGTGGTAACGCTGGCAACCGCAATGGTGGCGAACGTCGTCCTTATAATAATGACCGCAAACAAGACTAAGATTTTTCTTTTTCTTTCTATTTTTTTGGGAAAGGGAGTTTGGCTTTCTTTTTCATTTAAGTCATAAAAAAAGCGCAGTTAAGAATTTATTTTCTTAGCTGCGCTTTTCCTTTTGCCAAAGGGCTTATACAACAAACAAATGCCATACTCCCTTTTCCAAAATTATATTATAATACCTCTTTGAATAAACCACTTTTTTCTATTTCCTCATTGACACTATCTGGCACTAAATAACGAATGGATTTTTCCGCTTTAATTTGTTGGCGTATGAATGTAGAAGATATATCCATGCTAGGCACTTCAAATAAATGCACTTTTTCATGATTTTGCAAATCTCCTAAATCATAATTCGGACGCTTATATACATATATATCATGATGCGCTAATATATATTCATAATTCTTCCATTTATGTAGCGTACCCAAATTATCCCCTCCCATAATTAAGACAAATTGATGTTGTGGATATTCTGCTTTCAAATAAGCCAAGGTATCTACTGTATAAGAAGGCTTAGGTAAATCGAATTCTATATCACTAGCTTCCAATTTAGCATTATCTGCTATGGCTAATTCTACTAAATTCAATCTATCATAATCATCGGCTAAGGTTTCACGCTTTTTATGTGGATTATGTGGCGTTACTATAAACCATACTTTATCCAAATTAGTATTTTCAGCCATATAGTTGGCTATGATTAAATGTCCTATATGGATAGGATTAAATGAGCCAAAAAAGAGTCCTATTTTCATAACATTCGGTTAATGTGGTATAAGAATGCAAAAATATGAAAAAGCCTTAACTTTGTAAAAAAAACTGTATATTTGCATATTAAGTAGTATTTTAAAATAAACTATTTTGAAAGTCCCTTTTGTTTCTTTTGCAGACATGCATGCCCCTATTCAAGAGGCTTTACAAGCTGCTGCAATGCGTGTAATTGCTTCCAATTGGTTTATCTTAGGCAAAGAACTAAGCAATTTTGAAGCCGCTTATGCTCAATTCAATCAAGTACAATATGCTATTGGCGTAGGCAATGGTTTAGAGGCTTTACATATTGCTTTAGCCGTATTGGGTATAGGTAAAGGAGATGAAGTTATTGTGCCAAGCAATACTTATATTGCTACTTGGTTGGCTGTATCCCAAGTAGGCGCTACGCCTATTCCTGTAGAACCTCGCCTTGATACTTATAATTTAGACCCTTTAAAGATTGAAGCAGCAATAACCCCTAATACTAAAGCCATTATGCCTGTTCATTTATACGGACAAGCTTGCCAAATGGACGCTATTATGGCTATTGCTGAAAAATATCAACTATATATCATTGAAGATAATGCTCAAGCACAAGGAGCCACTTTCAATGGTAAAAAAACTGGTGCTTTTGGACATATTAACGCTACTAGTTTTTACCCAGGCAAAAATCTTGGCGCTTTAGGAGATGCTGGCGCTATTACTTCTAATGATGATAATTTGGCGAAAGCTGCTCAAATGTTCAGAAACTATGGTTCCGAAGTCAAATATTTTAATGAATATAAAGGTATTAATTCTCGTTTAGACGAACTTCAAGCCGCTTTCTTAGCTGTCAAACTCCCTTTTCTCACACAATGGAATGCTCAAAGACAAGCCCTTGCTGCTCTTTATATACAAAAACTAGCACACCTACAACCGCAAATTATTTTGCCTTATACTGTAGAAAAAGCTACGCATATTTATCATGTTTTTCTCATTCGCACCCAGCAAAGAGATGCTTTACAAGCTTTCTTACAAAATAAAGGCATTAGCACCCTTATACATTATCCTGTGCCTCCGCATTTGCAAAAGGCTTATACTGAATTAGGATATCAAAAAGGCGATTTTCCTATTGCTGAAACATTAGCGGCTACTGCTTTAAGTTTACCTTTATATCCTAATATGCCATTAGAGGCTATAGACTATATTTGTAGCCAAATCGAAGAATTTTTTAAACTTCAACCTTAGAAAGCAGTAATGAAAAACTATTACTATATCTTAGGAGTTAAGAACACAGCTTCTGATGAAGAAATACGCACTGCTTACAAAAAACTTACTTTCTTATTACATCCAGACCGCAATGGCGGCGATGCTTTCTTTGAAGAAAGATTTAAAGAAATACAAGAGGCTTATGCCACTTTAAGTAGTATTACTAAAAGAGAAGCTTATGATTTAGAACTTGCTGATTTCATTCGACCAAAAGGCGCTAATACTATTAATACTATTTCTCCTTCTATTCTGCAATTCGAAGCCTCCAAAAGAGCTATTCAAGAAGGAGAAGTGCTTACCTTAGTTTGGAAAGCCATACACGCCGATACGGTGCACATTGACCCTTTAGGCATTGTTGAAGCCAGTGGTACTAAAACCATTAGACTCGCTGGCATTGTAGGCAAACCACGCATGCAACTCACCCTCACTGCTTCCAATACTTTTATTCAAAAAAGTATGCAAAAGCAAATTACTATACAAAATAAATCTTATAAAGCAACTGAACTAAATGCCAATATAGCACAGCATCAAGCCCCAAGCTATACTGCTCCTATTTATGCTACTAAGAATTATCAACCTAAAAATAAGGACAGCAACGAGGACCTTATTCTTTTAGACAAAAAGCATAAAAAACACAATGCAAAAACTAAAAATAATACCTTTAAGCTTGCTAAAAATAACATAATCACTATTATTATTGTTATCATTACTATAATTATGATTATTGTATTAGGTATTATTGTTTGGCAATTGAATAGTGGCAAATAGTTCCTTTATACTAACTTTTTTTGTAGCAAAAATATTACTCATGTTTAATATAAAAGTTGATAAATATAATAGAAGCTTCGGATATAAACCTCGCTTCTATAACGAAGAAAAAGAAGCGCTACAGCGCAAAATACGCTTACAAAAGCTTAGTGAAGGCGATAACCTTACCGAAGATGAAAGAAATCAATTGCGCAAAGACCGTGCACAAGCCGCTATGAGTGGAATGAAAAATGCACAAGATAAACACGCTGCGGCTAAAGAAGCCGCTTCTGCTAGATTGCGCAGACTTACTTTGATTTTTATATTTTTTGCGGGCTTATATTGGTGGGCTAATAATAATTTAGCCAGTTTCATTAATTATCTTACTGGATATGAAGAAACTCAAGCCCCTGCTGAAGTTGAAACTTTACAAGACGACTTTGAGGCACTACCATACCGCACTATTCCAGCAAATCAAATCCCTCAAAAATAGAATTTCATATTTTCTTTTTTTTTGAGAAAGGGACTATGGCATTTTTTCTTTTTTTATTCAAGGCTTTTACAGCGATTACCTCAATTTAGCACAAAAACTAATCATAATCAGTGTCAGATATCATTCAATTACTTCCCGAGCATATTGCTAATCAAATTGCAGCGGGAGAAGTGGTGCAAAGACCAGCGTCTGTAGTGAAAGAACTCTTAGAGAATGCACTTGATGCTGGCGCAGAGCAAATACGTTTGGTGGTAAAAGATGCAGGCAAAACATTAATTCAAGTTATTGATGATGGTATAGGGATGAGCGAAACCGACGCCCGTATGTCATTCGAACGCCATGCAACTTCTAAAATACGTAAAACCGAAGACCTATTTAATTTATATACTATGGGTTTTCGTGGCGAAGCTTTGGCTTCCATTGCGGCAGTTGCGCAAGTGGAATTACGTACCCGAAAACGTGAACAAGACTTAGGCATCCTTATACAAAATGAAGGCTCTCAAATTGTCAATCAAGAACCTTGTCAAACCGCTATTGGCACTTCTATTGCCGTCAAAAACTTATTCTTCAATATTCCTGCCCGTCGCAATTTCTTAAAGTCCAACCAAATAGAAATGCAACACATTACGCAAGAATTTGAACGAATTGCTATTGCTAATCCTCAAGTCTTCTTTTCTCTTCATCATAATAATGAACAGATTTTTCACTTGCCTAAAAGCAATTTAAGACAACGCATTGTTGGGGTTTTAGGCAATAAACTCAATCAAGGTTTAATTCCTATTGGAGAACATACCGATGCACTCAAAATTTCGGGCTTCGTTTCTAAACCTGAATTTGCTAAAAAAACTAGAGGAGAACAATTCTTCTTTGTTAATAATCGCTTTATTAAAAGTTCTTATTTGAATCATGCGGTTATGTTGGCTTATGAAGATTTATTACCACAAGGTATGCACCCTTTATATGTCATTTTCTTAGAAATAGACCCTAAACGCATTGATATTAATGTGCATCCTACTAAGCAAGAAATCAAATTCGAAGATGAAAAGCTAATTTATAATTATTTGCGGGTTACTACTCGTCATGCTTTAGCGCAATACAATATTACCCCTTCTCTTGACTTTGACCATGACTTGGCTTTACATGAACAATATGCACAAGGTATTATTGATACTGAAAATGAACAATTATCTAAATCTATTTTAGATTTAGACAAGGACGATAAGCAAGATAATAATAGCAATAATCCTATTCAAGACAATGCTACTATTTCTGCTTTACATACTTTCATTGCCGATAATACAAATCAAGAAAATAACCATTCGGAAGAAGAAGACCAAAGTATTAGAGCGGCATTTTTGGCTTTACAACAACCCAAAAATAATGCCCAACCCCTTTTCCCTAAAAAGGACAATGATACCAATAAAACTTATAAACCAACTTCTTCCAATTATAAAGAATATACCAAGCAAACTTCTCCTTTACAAGAAAATAATTTGCGCAATTGGCAAAACTTATATGAAAGTGTAGGCAATGCTAATGTTCAACCTGCTACACCACAAGATACTGAAGGCGAAAAAGTTGAAAGTCTTATTTCTTCTATTCCTATAGACGAAAATGCTACGCAAAGTGCTGAACAAAAACAGCCTTATCAATTGCATCAACGTTATATTATTTCTCCTATTCGTTCTGGTTTTATGTTAATTGACCAAAATGCTGCACATCAACGCATTTTATACGAAGAATATTTGCATGCTTTTGCTCAAAAGGAAATGAGTAGCCAACAAAAACTTTTTCCTACTGCTATAGAATTAACCGTTTCGCAAGCACTTGTTTTAGAAGAAATGTTGCCTTTACTTACTGCTTTTGGCATTGAATTGAAAAAGGAAAGTGTCAATACTTTCTTAGTCTATGGTTTGCCTACTCCTTTGGCGAATGTTAATGAAGCTCAATTGATTAATAGTTTACTAGAACAATACACCAATCAAATGCCTTCTTTACAAGTTCAAGCTTATGAAAAAATAGCTTATGCCATGGCGCAAAAATCTGCACTAGGCGTCAAACGTTTAGAAGTCAGCGAAATGCAACAAATTATAGACCAATTATTTGCTTGTCAAGCACCGCATCAAGCTCCCAACGGGCAAAAAACCTTTATTATTATCAATAATGAAGAAATTAAGCGTAGATTTGCTTAACCATTTTTACTATTTCTTCTATTCATATAAATACCTACTGCAATACCTGTATTGTTGTAGGTTTTTTTGTATAGTCTTCTTACCTTTTCAATTTTAATAATGAAGAAAGTTTATTTATATACCCTTACTTTATGCTGTGCATTAATTTATTCTGCCTGTGTTTACGAAAAAATGCCTTTCAAACCAGAAGAAATTAAAAGGCGTATTTTGGATACTTTTCCAACTTTACAAGATACTAGTTTCATAGGCTTAACTAATCTTTCTCAAAATACCAATGCACACTGGACTTTAGTGTATAATAAAGAGCAAATGCCGCCTTTTATCTATATTTACGATGCTGAAGATAGGCTTGTACCTCCTAAAAGATTATTTATAAAACGTCCCGATTGTATAGTCGAAAAAGTACTATTAAATGATGTTAATCAAGACGGGGCACTAGAACTTTTAGTGTATTTATATTATGATTATGGCATATCTTATAAAGGGCGAGAGGTGGTCATTTATGCCAATCCTTTCGATACAGAGACGCATAAAGTAAAAGAGATTTTTACTCATCCATTAGAGCAAATTTGGAAGAAAATAGACTCTTTTGATATGGAATATGGCATTCCTAAACACTCCGAAAGAGTAGGCGTAGAGATGACTATTGAATATTTTGAACAAATTATTCAGCTTCGGGGCACTTATGAGACTAAAAAAAATGTTCTAAGAGAATTTAAATGGTCTACAGACAAACAATTCTTTGAGCTACTCAAGCATGAAGAATTGCACGAAGCTATTGAAGTCATACAAGTCGATACTATTGCCTTGGCGGCCGCTAAAAATAGAATATTATTAGAGGTGGTTGCCCACGAATTAGATTGTCGCTCTTTCGTTTTAGAGGATAATCAAGGAAGAGCTTTGCCTATTCCACAGCATATTAAAGAGGCTTTATATTGTTCTCCTGTTACTAGCATTGCGCCCAATGGAGAATACTTGATTTATACCAATAAAGCCAAGAAAACACTAGATGTTTACGAGTTTGCTACTCAAAGAAATTCTACCCTTATTGATAAAATTGGCGCTATAGAAGGTATTTCAGATATAGCTTGGATTATGCACAATAAAGCCCTGTATGCAGCTTGCATTTTAGTTAATCCTGAAGAGTATTTATACAATACTAAAGTCGCTATTTTCAAAATGCAATATAATGCTCCTCCTCAAATTAAATTATATGATAAATCCGCTTGGTATATTTGTAATGCCCGTACGGGAAGCTGTACCCCACGCATAGATGAAGATTATAATTTCAATAATAAAGGTGGATTTACTTATCGATTAAGAGACCATGACTTGCGATTAGAACAATTCGACATTATTCCTTTATTCTAATAAAGGCTTATAGGGATTAAGTTTTTTTTGGGAAAGGGAGTATGGCATTTGTTTTTAAGTTTTCTCTTGTTTATCGAAATATTTTAGGTAAAACCACGAATTGTCTTTATCTTAGTATAAAGATTAACTTGTTTTGCTATTCTAGCTTATTATAATATAATAACCTATCAACTTATGAATTTTCACACATTTAGAAATCAATTGAATGAATTAAATGACTTCTTTGATTATATAGAAAAACGCTTTAAAGACAAGGGTTTATCGGAGATTGACCGTGATACATTAGTAGATTATATAAGAGATTTATATAAAGCTGCTTTACAAAATGCTCCAGCCCAGCCAATAATAGAAAATACAGCGCCGCAGGCACCAAACTCCCTTTCTCAAAAAGAAGCAACTACTTTGGAAAAGGAAACCAATATTCAAAATAATACACAAGCTATTGAGTTGGATATACCGAAAACTGCGCCAGTAAAAGCTACTATTATTCCTACGCCTATTGTTTTAGAAGTTATAGACAATAAAAATCCACTAACGACAAATGAAATGCCGCTAGTGGAAAATGAAAATCCACTAAAGCCAAATGAAATGACTATAGTGGATAATGAAAATACTATAATAGAAAAGGAAAATAAGCCTGAAAATACAGTGATTAATACTATGGCATTTTCTATTTCATTAGACAAAGAAGAGGAAAGACATAATACAACTGTAAATGAGAATATTGCTTCAGGGAAGTTGCAACAGCCAGTACAAAGTGAGCAACAGCCATGCATAAATGAGAATATGACATGTGAATTAGAAATACAGCCAGTACAAAGTGAGGAACAGCCATGTATAAATGAAAATATGACAAGTCAATTAGAAGAAAACCCACTACAAAGTGACCAACAGGCTTTCATAAATAAAAATATGACATGTGAATTAGAACAACAGCCTCGCACATTCCAAGAACAAGCAACTCCAATTGAAAATACAGCTTTTACTTTTACCATACCTGACACTACTACTACAGAAGAAGATACTATTAGTCCAAATATAGAAGAAATCACATTCCAAACGGCGCAAGAAATTGTATTAGTACCTAATCCAACTGTACAAGAAACGGGTATGACCATTGTAAACAATACAGCATTGACTACAGAGGTTAATACACAACCGCAAATCGTTTTAAATACTATTATTGACGATGAAATGTTTGAAGAACGCAGCATGCGTTTTAATCCAGAATACGACGATTTATTCTATGTTAAAACTAATAACGAATTATCTGCAAAATTGGCTGAAAAACCTATAGATGATTTGAATAAATCTATGGGTTTTAATGATAAATTTCTATATATTAATGAATTATTTGGCGGCAATGCTATCAAATTTAAAACGGCTATAGAATATTGCAATAATGAAGCCAAAAACCTCAATGATGCTCGTGCATACATAGAAAGAGAATTAATAGAAACTTTCCATTGGAATAGCAATCTTAAATCTAATTTAGCCAAAGAATTTATCAAATTACTACGTCGTAGATATTTGAAAAAATAAAACCATTATGTTATTAAAAAAGGTATTGTGGGAAAAGAAAGGTAAAAAGCAAATCATTGGTGCTAGCTTAGGTGTTTTGGTAGGTTTGTTCTTATTACTATTATCTATACAATTTTATATAGATACGAATATATTGATGCGTGGTGCTAAAGACAGCAACCTTATTGTTGTGAATAAAACTATGTCTATTCTCAATACTTTAGGGGCTGATAATAGCTTTACAGCAGAAGAAATAGAAGAACTTAAGGCACAACCCTTTATTAAATCATTAGGTACTTTCGAGTCTAATAGATTTAGAGCAGCATTAGAATCTTCTAGTATGGGCTTTTATACTTTAATTTTCTTGCAAACAGTTCCTAAAGAATATATTGGCATTAATACCAATAAGTTTAAGTGGAAACAAGGCGATAAAGTGCCAATAGTAATTGCTAGTGATTATTTATCTTTGTATAATTATGGTTTTGCACCTAGTCAAGGATTACCACAATTTACCATTAGTACTATTAATAAATTGACAGGCGAATTAACTCTTACAGGAAAAGGAAAAACACAAACTTTTCCTACTTATATTATGGATGTTTCGCCTAATATAAATTCTATTTTAGTACCTCAAGAGTTTATGGATTATGCCAATGCCACCTTTGGCGATAAACCCAATCAAGGTATAACACAATTAGTAATTGATACAGATAATCCTTATAGTAAAGCCTTAAGTACTTATTTAGAATCAAAAGGTTATGAAGTCAGTAGAGGAGGACTAATAGGCGGCGAATTAAAAACAGTATTAGATATAGTAGTATTATTTTTAAGCGCAATAGCAATTATTATTATAGGATTATCTCTATTAGTTTTTATACTAAACTTCCAATTAATCGTAGCACAATCGAGTATAGATATACAATATCTTATACAACAGGGTTATGATGTACAATCTATTACCAAAGTTTTAGCCAATATGCTGATACGTCTATTTGCTATTGTATTAGCTTTTGCATTTTTGCTTTTAATACCAGTAAAATACTTTACTAGTCAAGCATTAATAGCGCAGGGTTATGCTCAAATTTCTACTTTTGTGCATCCTATGGTATGGATTTTAGGATTGGCTTTTGCAGCATTATTTATAATTATTAATTGGCGCAGTATATTGCAAAATGTACGCCAATTAGCCTAAGAAAAAAAGAAGCTCTAGTACTATGATTATGAGTACTAGAGCCTTTTTTATTTGCAATATTTGGCAAGGGTTTGCCTATCTTTTATAATATTTAAGCATTCTACAATTTGATAAGGAATTTTACCATCAGGCATAGTATCCAACCAAATTTGCTCTAAGGCATCATGTAAATGATAAGGAATACTATAAGCTGCTCTTTTTATAAGTGCTAAAAGTGCATAATTGAAATATTTAAACTTATGGTAAAGTTTGCTAAGTTTACGTACAGATAGTAAAGTAACATTTTCTGTCCAACTATCCCAATTGCTTAAAAAACAAATGAAAGGATGATTATCGGGTAAATCTTTCAAATCATTGAGAATATTATCAATATAATAAGCTGAAATCATTTCCTTTTCTTGATTATTAAACAAATTGGAATTGTCTTTACCAATAATATTATCTATTTCTTCATACCATAAACTTGAAGTTTTACTAATATGAATATGTTGTGCTATAATTAAATCTTTATCTTGATATAAAGTGGCGGCTTTTTGCAAAGCTAAAAATAAAGCTTTACAAGTATAGGCAGCTTCAAAATGGAAGGAAGATAATAGTTGAACATAAGCTGTAACTTTATCTGCACAATTTTCACCAATCCAATGAATAGGATTAACAGCTTGCATTAATTGTATAATATAGCTATTTCTATTACCATCAATATTGTATTTTGTATAAAGATTGTTTTTAATCCCACAAGCTTTTAGTTGAGCAGTCATATCAGAAGGTATATTAAATTCCCAACGACTATTTTTGTCCTCTGCTAAGCTAGGTTTATAGAAAATATGTGTTTGCACATAGTGCAATATATTTTCATTAATTGGTTTGGATTGAGGAGGCGTACTTTTACTTTCAGGCGCATTATATATGGCTTGAGCTTTGAGTAAATATTCCCATTTAGGATTGTATTGTGCCAACCATAAACCTCTTTGTCCTACTATATTTAAAATACTTGGCGCAAATCTTTGTTTTTTGCTGCCATAATCCAATAATTTAGGGATAAGCGCTAAAGGAAATTGCCAAGTATGAGCATCAAAATGTTCTAATAAATGTCGAATTATTTCATCTTCTTCATTTTTAAATAATCTATGTAAAGTATATTCTGTAGCTTCATCAATAGCTTGTTTTTTGCTTAAATCATAAGTATTTTTTGGGGAAGGGAATATGGCATTTTGTTGATAAGCAATTTTATTTTGCATAGCCTGTATACTTGCTAAAGTCAAAACTTTCTGTGCTAAAACTTCTTTAGAATCTTCGATTAAGGGTTGATTTTGATATTCAGCCAATAAGGTTTCTAATGATGCTGGCAAGGTGCTAATATGCATAATGCCATTCAAAAATATTTGATGCAGTGGGTTATTTTTTTCCATAAATTGAAGAAAGTATTGATAGGCGAAGCATAGCGTATTGAGGGGCTGTAAATCGCTATTAGTATTAAAATAAAAGGCTTATAAATGCTTGAAAATCATAGCATAAGGGAATGATTTTATAAAGCATTTTGTTTTAGTATTTATTCAAATATACATATAATCTTATTAATTTTTAAGGCTTTATTCGTTTAGTAATTTTATTTTTATTTTATTTGTACAGTATTTCAGGAGATATTTCTCTCCAAAACAAAATAAAGCATTTTTCAGGGGCATATTTCTCAATCTGGAGGAATAAAGCCCTAAATTTTTATCTTTTTTTTAGTTTGCGAGAGGGATAGCAGCGTAAGTACCCAAAGGGTACTGTAGTGAATAGCCCGACCCTAAGAAAGCCCTTTAGGGCTGAAGTAGGGGCTCGCCCTAACTTTATTCATTATTATTTAATCAACTTTTAAAACGCTGTTATCTTTCTGCCATTATGCTCCTTTTTTTCACACTCGCTTATTTAATTATAAACGTAGTTGTAGGTTTTTGGGCTTCTAAAAAAGTAAAAAACACATCAGATTTTGCCTTAGCAGGTCGCAATTTGTCGGTCTTAGTAGCTGGGGTAAGTATCTTTGCAACATGGTTTGGTTCTGAAACAATTATGAGTTCTTCTGGAGAATTTGCCAAAGGTGGTCTTCTCGCAGTAATTAAAGAACCGTTTGGTGCAGTTTTATGCCTTTTCTTAATAGGTTTTTTATTTGCAAAACCATTATATAGGCTAAATATTGTTACTTTTTCCGATTATTTCCGCTTGCGTTTTGGGCGTACAGTGGAATTAGTATCAGCCGTATTTTTAGTCTATTCTTATTTTAGCTGGATTGCAGGTCAATTTAAGGCTATGGGTGGGATTATGCATACATTAACCTCTAGTTATGGTGATTGGGCTATAGCACCAGAGGTTGGTATAGTAATAGGTGCTGTAATTATTGCTTCTTATACCTGTATAGGGGGCATGTGGGCAGTATCTTATACAGATTTTATACAAACTATTGTAATTATTGGCGGATTGATTTTCTTGGCGGGGAGTTTGTGGGTAGCAGCTGGTGGTTGGGAACCTATAGCGGCAGCACAAAGTGAAGGATTTTTTCATATAGTACCGCAAGCAGGTACCGTGTATGAAGACCCGCATTTAAGTAGTTGGTGGGTGTATATAGCGGCATGGATTACGTTAGGATTGGGGTCTATTCCTCAGCAAGATGTATTCCAGCGTACTATGTCTACACGCAATCAACAATCCGCTGCAAAATCAGCTTATTTATCAGCTTTTATGTATTTAACTATAGCGATGTTTCCATTATTCATCGGTATGGCAGGTAAATATTTATATCCACATTTATTTTCTACAGAAACCGAACAATTGGAAGGTTTCTTATTATTAGTTTTGCAATCGCATGCAGGTACTTGGTTACAAATTCTCTTTTATGGTGCTTTAACATCAGCCATAATGAGTACAGCAAGTGGTGCTATTTTGGCACCAGCCACTATAGTTACTGAAAATTTAGTACGTCCTTTATTCCCACATTTGACAGATAAATCTGTATTGAGAATTTTGCGTGCTACAGTAATTATTATTACTATATTATCTATGATTTCGGCTTTAAGTGGTGCTAGTATTTATGAATTAAATGCAGAAACAGCCACTATTACTCTAGTGAGTTTATTAGTGCCTTTGGCTTTTGGTATATTCTGGAAACGAACTTCAGGTATAGCAGCAATAGGTGCTATGGTAATAGGTTTTGCTACTTGGATGATTGTAGATGAAATGATTGCTGCACAATATATGAGCGATGAAATACCAAGTTTATTTCATGGTTTCTTTGCTAGTATTCTGGCTGGAGTAATGCTTACTTTAATTTTTCCGAATAAACTACCTATACCTCAACCTTTGAAGTTAGGCAGCGAATTGCGCGAAAAAGCAGTAGAAACTCAAAAAGATACAGAAAAAGAAGCTTCTATAGCTTAAAATAAAAAAACCTCACGTTTCGAAAAGCGTGAGGTTTTTTTTATGCTCAAAAATAAGGCTTATACTGCTACATTAAAGTCGCGTAAAGCATCATTTAAAGAAGTCTTTTTATTCGTACTTTCTTTGCGTACGCCAATAATTAAAGCACAAGGTACTTGATATTCGCCAGCAGGGAATTTCTTAGTATAAGAACCAGGTATTACTACAGAACGTGCTGGCACAAAACCTTTATATTCTACAGGTTCACTACCCGTTACATCAATAATTTTAGTAGAAGCTGTAAGTACTACATTAGCACCCAAAACAGCTTCTTTACCAACTCTAACACCCTCTACTACAATAGCACGAGAACCAATGAATGCATCATCTTCAATAATTACAGGGGCAGCTTGTACAGGCTCCAAAACACCACCAATGCCAACGCCACCGCTAAGGTGTACATTTTTACCGATTTGAGCGCAAGAACCCACTGTAGCCCAAGTATCTACCATAGTGCCAGTATCTACATAAGCACCAATATTTACATAAGAAGGCATCATAATTGTACCACTAGCCAAAAAAGCACCATAACGCGCCACTGCATTAGGCACTACACGTACACCTAAAGCTGCATAATCACGTTTTAATAACATTTTGTCATGATATTCGAAAGGACCTACTTCAATAGTTTCCATTTTCTGAATAGGGAAGTACATGATTACAGCTTTTTTTACCCAATCATTGACTTGCCATTCGCCATTTTCTAAAGGCTGTGCTGTACGCAAATGACCTTTGTCTAAAAGCTCAATAACTTCACGAATAATTGCTTGTGTTGCTGCTTCTTGCAATAAAGCACGGTTTTCCCAAGCCGCTTCAATAGCTGTTTGGAGTTTTTGCAAATCTGCATTCATAGTATATAGAGATGAATTTATTTTTTGAAAAGGGAGTATGGTATTGGTAATAAATTGAATCCTTGCTGCTTGTAAAATGCTAAAATTCGAGGTAAAATATAACGTATTTTGGCTTCAAATTTAGCATTATCATGTAAAACAATAATACTATTGCTTTGTGTATGTTTTTTCATACGTTCCAAACAGATTTCAGCACTAATTTTAGGGTCAAAATCACCTACAATCAAATCCCACATAATTATTTCATAGCCTTTAGCCCTTAAAGCTTTAATTTGTTTTCTTTTAATTCTGCCATAAGGTGGTCTGAATAAAGTACTTTGAGTAATAGCTTGACATTGTGCTATATTCTCCAAATAAGTACTATTATCTACTTTCCAGCCATTGAGATGATTATAAGTATGATTGCCCAAATGATGCCCTTTATCTTTTAGCAATTGTACTAAATGCGGATATTTACTACTTTGTTCACCTACTAAAAAAAAAGTAGCCTTAGCATCGAAAGCATCGAGCTGGGCTACTATAAATTCCGTTAATTGAGGGGTGACACCATCATCAAATGTTAAGAAGATTGTTTTTTCTTCATGAGGTATTGTCCACCAAGCCTCAGGGTATATCCAACGTATATAAGTTGGTATTTTATGAAAGTAAGGCATTTAAAATATAGCCTTAAAAATGAATTAAAACCGGAAAATATGGCGCTTACAATTGAGCTAAAGCCTCAGCAATTTGATTAGCTACATTTTGCATTTCTTCAGCAGAAAGTTGTTTGCGTTCCGCAGCAAAATTAATAAAAGGAATATCTGTAAGCGGTACACAATGAATATGTACATGCGGTACTTCCAAACCTACTACTGTAGTTGCTACTTTCTTACAGTCAATAACTGCTTTTTGTGCTAAAGCTATTTTACGAGCAAATAGTTGTAATTCAATATAATCTGCCTCAGGCATATCGAAAATATAATCAATCTCTGCTTTAGGAATAACTAAAGTATGACCTACTTGCACAGGAGCAATATCTAAAAAAGCAAAGAATTTGTCTGTTTCCGCTACTTTGTAGCAAGGAATTTCACCATTAATGATGCGCGTAAAAATGCTAGCCATAATTAAAGTTTTTTAATATGATTAGAGATTGATAGAAATATCTAATACTTCCAATTCCATAATACCACCAGGTGTTTGGATAGCAGCAACTTCGCCTACTTTTTTACCTAATAAGCCTTTGCCAATAGGAGAAGTAACAGAAATTTTACCAATTTTAAGATCAGCTTCTGTTTCTGAAACTAACATATATTGTAATTCTTTACCTGTTTTTACTTGACGTAATTTAACAGTAGAAAGCACTACTACAGTAGAAGCATCTAAATCCTCTTCTTTGATAATGCGTGCATTAGCAAGCGTTGTTTCTAGTTGAGAAATTTTTAATTCTAACAAACCTTGTGCTTCTTTAGCTGCATCATATTCTGCATTTTCAGAAAGATCGCCTTTCTCACGAGCTTCAGCAATTTGACGCGCTGCTTTAGGGCGTTCAACACTTTTTAGTTCTTCAACTTCAGCTTTTAATTTGTCGTAACCTTCACGAGTTAGATACGAATACTTGCTCATAGTTAAATGTATTTTTAATAAATGAATTTATTTATATATAAATAAACTTCAAACCAATTCTTTAAAATAGGTCTGAAGTTTATTCTAATCACAAAACATAGACTAGTAAAATAATAAAAGAACGTTTCCACTTTGGAGAGTGGAAACGTCCTATTTGATTTACAGCCTAAGTAATTAGGCTATGTATATTATTAGTTGGTCTATTTGAAATAGACTTGCTTAAAAGTCTTATGATAAAGCAAATATAAGGCAAAATATTGAATTAAACAAATTTTTATTTGCGAAAATCTTTTTTCTCCTTATTCTCTATATCAAATATTTCTTATAAAACAATTCTTAAACCAACTGAATGTGTGCCTTTGAATACACGTGTATATTCAAAACCATAATCAAAACCAATTTTCTTGTGACTACCTTTTTTGAAAGGCACTTCTACACCAAAACCAGCAGAAAGACCACCAGAAACAGTACCAGAAGTTGCATCATACATACCTTTTTCATATTTATAAGCCAAACGTCCCATAAACATTTCTTTGTGTGCATATTCTAAACCAATACCAAACTGATCTCTTGTATAAGAGTTTGCAATAAAACTAGCTAATACAGTTAAGCGATTATCGCTAATATTAGTAGAATCATTTACAGGTGAAAGTAAGAAGTCATAAGAAGCACCAAGACTTAATAAAGAAGGTAACTCATAACCAGCAGGACGACCAGAAGTAGTTAATGGAGTAGTACGATTAGGAGCAATACCTACATAAGTTAAACCTTCACCTTTGTATTTCATCTTAGTACCAATGTTACGTAATGCAATACCAAATTTGAATTGATTATGTTTACCTGTTGCATATTGCATACCACCATCGATAGATACACCCATAGCAGAAGCATTAGAAATGGTTTCAGAAACTACACGTACAGTAAAACCAACAGTGATTTTCTCTCTTTTAGTTTCTTTATCTCTAAAGATATGACCATAAGAAATACCAATATTGAAGAAAGAAGGTCTGAAAGTAGAAATACCTTCTGGTTGTGCAGTTGTAGTCAAAGGAATATCGCCAAAACCAAGAGACATTAAAGATACACCAAAAGTACTATTTTCTTTAATACCAGTAGCAAAACCTACAGCATTAATAGAAAGATCTGTACCTACCATATACTGTGTATGAGAACCCATGATTTCAGTATTACGCATACGACCTAAACCAGCAGGATTAAAATACATAGATTCAACACCAGTAGTACGTGCTGTTACAAGACCATTGAGACCAATGCTACGTGCCCAAGGATTGAGCAAAAGTTCGTAAGCACCTGCCTCACCCTGACGATCGGGATTACCTGCATAGAGTGGCATATTACTAAGTAATAAACCTAACAAGCAAGCTGTTATAATTGAGGTAGTTTTTTTCATTGTCATAATAAAATATGATAAAATAGAATGCCATAAATGTTGCCAAGTATGGCATTCTAAATTTAGAAGATAATTTAATATAGCTTAGAGTTTTTGTGAATCGAATGCACGATTGATGATAAAGCTTTTTAATACTTTTTCACCAACACCTGGTACTACAACATGGATTAAATAAACACCACTTGCAACAGGTACGTTAACAAAGTTTTTCAAGTCCCAATTGACTGAAGTTTTGATTTGTTGTTCGATGTCACCACTACCAAAACCACCGATATTAGCAATACCATTTCTTGTAACAGCGTTGTAATCTTGAGCTACTTTATACTCACGAATAAAACGACCATCTAATGAATAGATACGCACATCGCATTTTGCAGGTAAGTTAGTTACTTTGATAACATTTTCAATCTCAGTTGCTTCATAATCAGAGTAAGCATAGTAAGGGTTAGGTACTACACTAATAATATCTAAAGCAGAATTAGCTATTTCTTTCACTTCTTTAGAAGGAGCATATTTATCTAATTCGAACTCATATAATGGATATTGACCATTTTCGCCAGTAGCATTGAATGGCGCATAAGGTGTAGATACGCGTAATTTGAAGATAGCTTCAGATGGTGGCGTATTACCTTTAGGACCTTCCATATATGTACCTGGTTGTAAGTAAGAAAGAGAACCCCAAATAATGTGTTTACCATTTAATAAACGATAAGGATAACCGAAGTTACCTGGAGTATTATATACAGTGTTTACTAAAGTAGCACATTCATCATAAGCAGATTTAGCTACATAAATTACGTGCTGACCACCTAATACAGAGTTTAAGTATTGAAGTGGACTAGTCCATGAAACAGAAGCAGTTGCTAAGTTTGTAGGGTTATAAATCATATCATTACCTGTAGCTGCGCCTGGGAAAAGATTATTATCAAGGATTGCACCATTATAATAAGAGTTTTCACCAAATAGAATATTCAAGCGCTCACCTGTTTCTACATCATATGCATAACCAGGGAACCAAGAATAACCTGTTTCACCAGGGATAATATTACCTTCTTTATCAACAGATGGTTGGTTATTCTTCCACTCTAATTGTCTTTTACCACTTGGAGCAGTACCTAAACCTAAACCAACTTCATGATAATATGTACCTGTTTCAACTACAATACAACGGCTCCATTTGCTCTTATCTGGAGTTAAAACAACGTTTACGTTACGTTGCTCATTTAAAAGCTGTTGATTGATAATTGCAGAAGGACGAGATACATTACAATAAGAACCAGAAACGTTATTTGGATCTTGGATTTGGCTAATAGAGAAGTAGTAATCATCGCTATAATATCTACAGTCAGCTAAACCTACTGGATACCAACCTTCTACTGATTTAGAGTAATCTTCATTGCGGTCAATACTTTGATCCACTTGAGCATTACCTGTTTTAATCATGTTGTTGATACCTTCGCTAGCATCTGTAAGACCTTTATACCAAGGTGTACCACCTTGAGGATATTCTACTGTAGAACCAATGAAACCACTAATACCATTTACACCTGGTCTATCAATTTGTTGAATATTGAATGCTAAACCAAGTTCAGGAATTAAATGCTCATAATTTACATCTAATGGTTGGTATGATTGCCATACTTGAGAAGGATCATTTTTCTCTTTTAATAACCATTTCAATGAAGCTGTTGCCATACTGCCTGGCGTTGCAGGTGGAGCAGGAGTATATACTACTTCACCGTTTATGCTATCAATTACCCAGTTGTAGTTATTATCATAAATATACAATTGATAAGTACCTTTTGGTACACGTAATGGATCAACAATTCTTACTTGAATAGGTGTTTTACCACCAGCATATGTTACTTTACCAATGCGACCATTAGCAAAGATTTCTGCTTCAGTAGCTTCTCTATCTAATACATCTAAGAAAAGACCACCACCATTACCACGACCATCTATACGTGTTACTTCAGGACCTTCACCATATACTGAATTTAATTTAGCACCATTATATTCAGGAGAAATATTGCGAGGAATAGCTGTATAAATACGGAAGTTACGACGACCTTGTAAGTAAGGAACAGCTTGACCTGTATTTGTCTGATAGTTGTAAGGCTCGAATTGGTTGTAGCCATAAGCTACTACACAGAAATAATAAGGTTTGTGATTTACTAATTTAGATGCAGTAGTAGCAAACTGATCCACAGTTACGTGGAAAGAGTGTTTAATACCTTTATCTTCACCTTCAACCATTACTTTAGGAACGAAAGCTTGAACATCTTCATCATCAAATACAGACCAGTTAACGATTTTATCGATACCGTTTTGTAAGTCTGTTTGATAAATTAAACGTGCTTTAGCAGGGTTTTCTAAATCTGTTACTGATGTATTTGCATCAATAACTTGATAGATTTTATAACCTTCAAATCTATAAGCTGTATCAGCTGTACCTTGTAAAATAGAAGGTGCTTCGAAATAATTTAATTGATAATTATTTTGAGCAGGAGTATAAGAAAGGTTTAAGATTAACTCATTTTCTAATTCTACAATATCCATAAATGGAGCATCAGGACCATCAGTGATTTTGAAACAGTCATCAAAAAGGTTTTGAGCTAATACGTCTGCTGCTAATAATTCATTTAAGCTAGGACATGGATAGTCAGGAATTTCTGGAACCCAAACCACACCAGAGATAAGTTCATTAGTTGCACCTGGCATTAATTTGAAAGGACCTGAAGTATGTAAGAAACGGAAGTCACCAGCACCTGTAGTACCACCATTACACATAGACCAATCTTCTGGACCAGTTCTATCAGGCCAAGCTGGGAAAATGTAATTGATACGATCTGTACTACCTGGGTTATAACCATTACCACCTCTTGTTACAGGAACACCATCACCCCAATAACCAGACATTAAACGATAGTAACCTAAAGCAGAGTTAGGGTCACCTGTTGGTGTATTGCTACCAGAAATATGATATTGGAAAGAAGATAAACCAATTTGGTTACCATTCTCATCTAATGGACCACGGAAATAGTCAACACCTAAAGCAGGAACTTTTGTACCATAACCTAAACCGCCTTGACCACAAGCTACGTTATCATTATTATCTGCATTATAAACATAACCCATACCAGTGAGTGTATCACAACCAATATAGTCATCTTCATAACAACCTAAATCTGGATCTGTCCACAAAGTGAAATAAGTGTCATTTAATGCAAGTGAGTTTCTATTTAAAAGCTTATAACGATAGAAAGTCATGTTATTAATAGCATCTGTTGTACGATAACCAAATGCTAAAGCTTGAATTTCCATAGACATAGGCTGACCTTGTGATTGAGAGTGAAGGTTACCACGGTCGTTGTATACCCACCAAATCATTTCATCAGCATATACAGGCGCATTATAATCAGGAATACAACCAGCTACTTCAATTACAGGATGGTCACCATCCATAGGATCATATGAGTCATTTACTTTAGTAGGATGCTCAATGAATGGCGCTAAATCTTGGTTTGGTAATTCAAAACCATAGATTGAAGCAAAGTGAGGATTACCTTTTGCTGGCCAACCTAATAAAGCACGAGATGGACGAGAATCAATAGAAAAGTCTGGTTGACCTGTAGCATCTGGTGATAAGAAGTCTGAACGTAAGGCATCAATATCTGCACCTGTTACACGGAAGTGTCTATCCCAGTTTTCACAAACTGTTTTTTCTACTGTACCAGTAGTAACATCTAATGGACCAGTCCAATAGTCATTACCTCTATCACGGAATGTTTGAGCAGCTAAGATAAGGTTACCACCATCATCATAAGCCCCTAACCAAATAGCACCAGCATAAAGTGATGAAATTGGTGTTTGTCCTGATGCAGGATCTACGTTTGGAACAATATAAGAACCATTACCAGCATTTGATCTCCATACATCACCACCTGTACGTAAACGAGCACGTACGTTATTAATACTTAAATCGGTTTCAGCGCGAGCTTCCACACAAGCAGCACGGTAGTTACTACTTTGAGTTGTAGTTGTGCTTGGATTATTCCTTGTATCACTATTTGGTCCAATAAACTCGCGTGCGCTAGCAGTTTGAGCTATTGTAAGGGATAGAAGGTATAGCGTTAAATATTTAAATTTATTCATCTTAAAAAGAATTTGAAAAGAATCTTATCAAAAAAAATTTCAATTGATTGTTTATGATCACAAAACAAAGAAATTACTTTGGTAATATTCAAGTTAAAGGCAGTATAAAAATACCACCTTTAACTTATATAAAAATATTACTTAAAATTGGTAAGAAGTAAAGGTTGATTAGAAGCTGAAAATAGCACCTAAGAAAATACGACGAGGTAAAGAGAAGTGAGCAGGGTTATTCATGCGTAAACCATAAAGAGTTGGATATGCACTAGAGTATAAACCTAATAAACCTAAACCTTGGCTGTTTTCTAAAGTTAAGAAACCATCATCGTCAGGAGAACCTGTAGCAGGATAAACATTAAGAATGTTTCTTGTATCTAATAAGTTTTGTACACGAACATAAACATTCAAACGATATTCTTTAGAGCGAGCAGTACCTTGACCTTTTTCTTTACCACCTAAGATAAAGTCACGGTCAATACGTAAGTCAACACGATAACTCCATGGCATTACTGCACCATTGATAGAACCTTCTGTAATACCTGCTGCGAAGCTAGAGCCAATACCACCAGGTGTACGTTTTCTAGTATAAGGAGAACCAGAGAATGTAGTGAATGATAAGTTAGCACCTAAGTTTCTTAAGATTTTATTAGTTGTATTTTTATCAAAACGATAATCAATGTTTACATTGAATGTATGACGTTGATCGAAATCAAGAGGGAATACATATTTAAGATCTGTTGCTGCAATCATTGCAGAAGTTGTAGGGCTAGAACCTGTACCTTCAGCAAATTGTAAAGTATAAGCAAAATTCAAACGTAAATTACCTGGTTGTTCAGCTGCTAAATCTTTAGAACGTTTCTTAGGACGTAATTCGTACTCTACCATAAATTGTTTAGTAGTAGAGAAGTCATCATTAGCAAAAGAAGAGTATTGAATTGGATAAGCAAAGAAGTACTGTTTCATTTGAATCAAGTTACGCTCTTCACGATATAACATTGCTAATTTGAAACGAGAGTATCTGTTTAATGCTTGCTCATAACCAATCTCGTAGTTTACTACACGTTGAGATTCTAAGTTAGAGTTAGGAAGAATAATATTACGACCTACTAATTCACGGAAGTTATAATATGTAAGTGGAGATGCAAAGTTTTGACCTGCTGGACGTTGTGCCAATACATCATAGTTTGCATAGAAGCTAGATACATCTTTAATAATAGGGAAAGCAAAAGATAAACGTGGCATTACAATTACATTTGGTTTGTAATCTGTGAATGCTTGGTTTGGATCATAAGTTTCACCTTGTGGATCATTGTCAGAAATATTGAAGCTTCTTAAAGCTGGAACGAAGTTTGCACCTAATTCACGCGCATTATTTACTGCTGTACCTGCTGCATTAAACCATTTGTTACCACTACGATAACCAACAATAGAAGCATCAGGGCTATTATCTGTTACATAAACAACATAGTCATCGCCAATAGTACCAGGGCGAGTATAATCAGGGTCAATACCTGCTGAATAACCTGAACTAGCATTTTCAAATTCAGCAGCTGTAAATGTACCAGCAATTGAATATGGATCTTTTAATACTTTAGTGTTTACATCATAAGACTCAATACGAACACCTGCGCGAACGATAATATCTTTATAAGTAAATTTATCTTGAATATAACCAGCAACATAAATTGGTTTGAATGGAGCAATAGCACGTGTTTTACGACCATTAGCATCTACTTCAGTAAAGAAGTCATTAAACTCAACATTATTACCAGATACATTACCTAAGTAATCATAACCATAGTAGCTTAATACTGCTTGTCTACCTTGGATTAAAAGTGTAGGATCAAACATATTAATATTTAATTGGCTTGGAGAAAGTTCGTGAACATTCACCCAGTCACCAGCTGTAAGTCCTAATTGTTGGCGAAGATTTTCACCGAAAGCAGTCATTGGTACTTGTCTACCTTCTTCATCTGTACGAATAAGGTTTGTATATTGATCATAGTAGCGATTTGTTGAAGCATCGTAGAATGTACCGATTACAGCACCATTACGATCTGCAGCATATTCTAAGTGGTCATTAGCACTTTGATCTGCTAAAGTCCATAAATTGAATGGATCAATAGAATAAGAACGCTCAATACGTTGCTCATAAGTACCACCTAATTGAATATAGTGGCGGATTGGATCTTTTTTACCATGTACTAAGTCAAAGTTAACTTTTACATTAGCACGAAGTTGAGTAGATAAGCTTTTGCCATAACCAGCATCAGCAAAACCTAAGTTGTTGTATAAGCCAAAAACAGAAGCTCTATTACCAGTGAAACGACCATTTACAATCTCTAATTGCTCCATTGAAGAAATGGTATTCATATCAATTAGATTGTTGTAAGCAGATAAAACTGGATTAATATCTGTAGCTGGTGTATAACCATTAAATTGGATAAAGTTAGCTGTATGACCCATTACTGTTTCATAACCTAATGTATCACCATTTGTATTTAATACAGGCATTCTTGCTACTTCACCTGCTACAGGAACAAGAGATCTAGAAATTTTACCTACATAACCATATTCGAATAAACGATCTTGGTAACGTGGATCATAAGATTCTGCTGCACTAGAAGTATAGTCTGCTTGAATCTCATAATTTAAGTTTTGGAATACTGGTTGTCTTGTAGTAGAATCTGCATTAGTTGCATTGAAAATAGTAGAAGAAACACTATGACGAAGACGAAGATTACCACGAAGTGTATTCGATTTATATTGTGTATTGTCTTCATAGTTGAAAAGACGATTTGCTACACCACCTGATTTGCCCCAGTTGAATTGACCATTGAAACCTGCTGATACATATACATCATTTGTAGGTTTATAGTCTAAACGACCTGTAACAATACCATAAGATTCACGAGCATTTTGACGTGCTTTGATTTTCTCAATATCATCAGCTGATAAATAATCTGTAGCATTTACACGACCACCTGTATTATCTAATACTAATGGATTAGCTTGTAATCTATCTAATACTTCATCTTTCAATTTGTAAGAACCAATAGCAGAAGGAGAAGCATCTTTAACTGTATAGAAAGAACCAGATACACGATAACCTAATAAAGTACGTGTTTTTGGTTTCTCGCCATCCATAATTACATTACCTTCAGCATCTTTTACTGGAGTTTTGAGAATTGGACCAGCAAAACTAATATCTACACGGTTTGCACCAAATGCATCTAAGAATTCTGATGTTTCTACTTGTATACCACCTTGGAATGTGTTTGATGGACCTTTTGTAGTAATGTTGGTAATTGCACCTGTAGCATCACCATATTCAGCAGGAATACCAGATGTAATAATTTGGATTTGCTCGATTTCTGTTTCTGGAATAGCATTGCTACCAAATACACGAACACCATCTACATAAGTGTCATCTGAAGAAGCACGAGAGCCAGCAGTATGCGTAGCTTGACCAGCATCTTTTTGAACAACACCAGATTTTTGACCTTTTAAGTCACTAATATTACGAGTTGCTCTTTTTGAAATTTCTTGTGCTGTAAGTACTAATTCATTAGAAGGGTTATCTTGCTGTACAATAGGACGTTCAGCTTCAACCTCAATTATATCAAAAGTTTGACCTTTTTCTTTGTATTCAAAGTTTTGAGTTTTTGTTGCGCCTGAGCGTAACTCAATACCTTTTACTAATAAAACTGGATATTCAATGTGTGTAATTTCTACATCATATGTGCCGGGAGGAATATTAGAAATATTGTAATTGCCATCAAAATCTGTAGCGCCACCTGCTACCATCTCGCCGCCTTTGAGGACTTTAAGATTGGCATACATGATAGGCTCTTCACCAGAATTGGTGTCTAGTACTTTCCCTTTTAGGCTGGCGGTTGCTTGACCCCAAACGGGTTGCATACCCAAAGCCACCAGGATAAGAATCACTAAGTAACGAATCATAACCATAGGTATTTGTTGTTGTTAAGAAATAATAAAATATTGATAAGAATATATTTATCTAGCGCTTCTATACATAAAGAAAACCCTCTTTGAAAAGTAAAGAAGGGTTGTTTATAATAAAAAAAGAGCTAAGATTAAATGCTAAGAAGCTCAAAATTGAAAAAAAAAATAAAAAAAATTAATTCCAATGACATTTATTTTTCTCAATAAGGAAAAAACATGCAAATAAATAGAATTTTAGCCATTTCACGCTTAAAAAATTAGGGAATTCATTGACTTTACTTCTTTTTTTGTCGATTATTTTTGTGCGATAGTCGTTTTTTTTTTATATATTGCATAAAAATAGAAATTAAATATTCAT
>X137_Gaur__coassemble_77_pt1 | contig 32635 bp, 22 predicted proteins | sample X137_Gaur__metabat2_high_PE_006 | metagenome-assembled genome bin X137_Gaur | reverse complement strand
CTTTAAAACAAAATAATAAAAAAAGCTCAATAATATATTTTTTTTATTATATATTATTGAGCTTATATATGGACTTATAAAAAAGTCTATTTTTTTATTTTAATTGACTAGAAATAGTTACTGTTTGTTGCTGGATTAAATCTACAACGGCTTCAATCCAAAGTGGATGGTCGTTTAATCCTTCTACTAATTGTAAAATTTCTCCACCCATATGTTGAAATTCTTCAGCATATTCTTCACTAATCTCTATAGTTGTCTCTATACAATCTGCTATAAAAGCAGGAGAGAATACTAAAACTTTCTTTTTGCCTTGTGCTACCAAGTCTTTAAGTACATCGCTAGTATATGGTTTGATCCATTCTTCTTTGCCTAAGCGAGATTGATAACAAATACCATACTCCCTTTCCTCCAAACCTAAAGCTTCAGCTATAGCCTTAGTAGTAGCATAACATTGAGCACTATAACAATATTGATTTTGAATAGTATAAGTTTTGCAACAATTTTCAGTTTTGAGACAATGATTGCAAGAAGTATCCGCCTTTAATAATTGACGTTCTGGCAAACCATGATAGCTGAAAAGTACATAGTCATAATCTTTCAAATTATATTGTTTGGCTCTTTCTACAAAAGCTTGAATCATGAGGGGATGATCATGATAAGAATTAATAAACTTAATAGTAGGAATGGTTTGTTTTTTGGCAAAAATATTCATAACCATTTCATGTACAGAACCAGTAGTAGCAGAAGCATATTGCGGAAAAAGTGGTAAAATAATCCATTCTTTAATAGGACCTTGTTTTTCTACATTTTCTATAGCTTGAGCAATAGAAGGATTTTGATAACGCATACCCAATTCTACTACAAAATCATTGCCTAGAGCTTCTTGTACAGCAGTTTGCAATGCATAACCATATACTTTTAGTGGAGAGCCTTCTTTTGTCCATAATTTTTGATAAGAGGCAGTAGAAGCTTTCTTACGTTTGGGTATTATGACACAACGCACTAAAAAATTGCGCAATACTGGATTGACATCTATAACACGTGGGTCTAATAAAAATTCTTTTAAGTAGCGCGATACAGCGGGTACTGTAGGCTCATCTGGTGTACCTAAATTGATTAATAAAACACCTGTTTTTCCTGCTAGCATATGGTTGATATAAATATAAAGTAGAATTGCAAATATACTATAAAAAAATCAATCTATGAGGATTAATTCTAGAGTGTAGCAAGTATGCTTCAATAGGCTATACACTGCTAAAAATCAGACATATTCCATAAAAAGAATAGGGCTAGAAAATATCTTTATCTTAAACACTAACCTAAAGATAAAGTTTTTCTAATAAGCTTAGCGGCTAAAGCAAAAGACTCTTGAGGATATGCCATTTGATTGATAGTGCCTGTAATATATAAATCTAAATCAGGATTGAAATAGGCTAAAGCACCGCTTAAACCAGCATGACCAAATAATACGGGTGTACGTCTGAGAGGGTCTAAAAACCAAGGCATTTTGAAACGATGAATACCAATGCCAGACTCCATAGGAAAGAAAATTTTATTCCATTGATATAATTTGGAAAGGGTACTTTGTGGAAAGAATTTTCCATTGGCAAAAGCTTTTAGAAAAATCATAGTTTCATGTGAAGTAGACACTATAGCGCCATCTGCCCAAAAAGAAACCATAGAACGTGGAATATGTAATTCTTTATTTTCAAAATAAAGTCCTTCAGGACGATTATCGCAAGTTTTTCTATAGAGATAAGTTTTTTCTAAGCCTAAAGGCTTTACAATAATTTGTTCTAAATTTTCATGAAGAGATTTTTGAGTAACGACTTCAATGATTTTGCCTAAAAGTTGAAAATTAGTATCTGAATAATGTGCTTTGTTTTTGCAGCCTGGTTTGAAAAGTGGGGTTAAATTTTTACTAGATTCTATGGCTTGATGAAAAGTCCAACCTTCGTCTTTGCCATGTAGCATTTCATATCTTAAAGAAACTTGGCTTTCGTCTTCTTGGGCAAAATAGTCTGGTAAACCAGAAGTATGCGCTAAAAGATGTGTAATGGTTAATTCATTAGAATAATCATGTCCTTTATAGTAGTGCAAATTATCCGTAATTTCGCTATTTAAATAGCGGGTAATTTTGTCTTCGAGAGTGATTTTGCCATTGGCTTCCAAATGTAAAATAATGGCAGTGATGAATAGTTTTGTTGTACTAGCAATAAAGTATTGGCTATGGGGCGAAAAATTGCCGCTAGCACCTAACCAATATTGTTCTTTATACTGAATACAAAAGGAAGTACCAAAAATTTTGAAATCGTCTACAGCCTTATCTAAAGTTGCTTGTAAACCTTCATGAATCGTTTCCATATGATGCTAAGCCTAGAAGAAGTAATATGAAACTTAGTCCTACAAGGTATTTGGTGCCAGAGATAGTAGCGAAACCAAATAAGCCGCTATTTAGCGGCTTATTTGATGTAGCGTATAGCTCGATATAGCTGCCTTTGCAAAGGCAGCTATAGGCACCCAAAAAAAATGTATTTTATAATGTATGTTGATATTTTAAAGCAATAGTACGTGGCGCTTCTACACGCGCAGGACGGAAAGTATAGACACGATTAGCCACGTTATTTATAGTAAGATGTAAACGTTGTTTTTCGTTGAATTTGTAGCCTAAGCGCAAATCAAAAATCCAATCCCCATTAGGACGACTGTCTCTAAATTCGTAAAAATTAGGCACTACATTCAATTCGAATAAAAGGTCCACTTTATGTACAAAACTGTTATAATTAACAGCCGCACCCAAAATAAAGTTTTTATATTCGGTTTCAATATCAAAATTGAAATTGTGGAAACTACGATAGGACAATAAACGTTGTAAAGCCTCAAAATCGGTTTTTTCAACCCCTTTGAAGAAACTAGTAGCTAAGAAATCAATATATTTACCTGCATGACGCATAGTGGTATCAGCAGCTAAATCCACAGGACAAGAATAAGTATAACCACCCCAAAAACGAATAGGTAGTTGACCAATTTTACCTTCGCCAGAAGCAGAGAGCTCCCAACCTGCAATACGTGCTTCAGCTACATTGATAGATTTGAAACCTAAAAGTCCGCCATAATTGCCTAATCTGAACTCTACCATATCTTTATACTCCATCCAGAATAAAGCCATATCTATATACATTTGAAATTTATTCTTATGCTTAATGACATGACGATATGCAAGTTCAGAAGACCAACCAGTTTCAGGTTTTAGATTAGGATTAGGGAAAGCGTAAATTTGTGTACCACCAAAACTAGCAATAGATTCATTAATGAAACGTTCTGCTAAAGAAGGGAAACGGAAACCTTGACCAAAAGATGCACGCAAATAACCTTCTTTACCAATTTTATAATTGGCACCTAAACGGAAAATAGGCGGAGTTGCAGCTTTAATACTATCTACATTAAAAAATTCTGAACGGAAACCAGCACTAAGTGATAAGCGTTCGCCAAATTTTTTATCCAATTGCAAATAAGCTGCAGCATTATGACCTGTGAATAAAGCACGATCGCTAGTACTAACACTTCTATCATTAAATAATATACTATTGACATGGAAATACTGATACATAGCTCCTGTAGTCAATGTAATATTATGAGCAAATTGTCTTTGGAATTGGTATTCTAAAGAATAAATATTACAAACAGAGTTTTCTTTATCGCCACGCAATTTGTTGATTAAGAACCAACGCCCATTAATAGTATGCTTATTTTTGAATTTATCATAAATATTAACATAAGGATCTACAGATATACTCAAATAAGTATCCAAACCACTTAATTTTACAGGTGTGAAGGCATTAGCGCCCATATCTCTTGGTAAGAAAAATGTAAAAATATCGTGATACATAGTATTTAGACGAATCCCAGCATTGAAATTTTCGTTATTTAATGGTTTGTAAGTTAAATGTCCATTAAAACGAAGACGTCTTTCATTAAAACGCTGAATATAACCATTAGCTATATGTAAATTACCTCCTAAAACTAAGCTTAAAGTTGGTGATATTTTGCTACGGTGTGCTATGAAAAAACCTGTATACATAGGCAAATTGCGAGGATCTTCTTTGAAACCTTTGTACCAACGCATAGAATCTATACTCGGTTGACTATAAAAACCAGTATACACAGAAAAAGAAGTATAAGGCTTTTCTATAGCATAAGCAGTGCGCAAATTGATTACACCATTGAGCCCGCCAGAACCATATAATACAGAACCTGTACCTTTAATTACTTCAATTTGTTCTGCATTTTCTAAAGGCAAGAAATTCCATTTAATATCGCTTAATTCGGCAGAAAGCATAGGTTGACCATCTACTAAAAAAGAAACACGGCTACCTGTACCAAAAGCATAACCAGCACCACCACGGATATTCACTTGACCATCCATCATTTGTACACCAGAAACTTTTTTTACCACTTCGTCTAAGCTAGTCATAATGTTATTTTCAATCATTTTAGGACTGATAACATCTACAGAAACTGTACTTTCTTCCAATTTTTTGGCATATCGTCCTTCCGTAACTATAAGTACTTCCGTTTGAATACCATTAGAAAGTTGAATATCATAAACATAAGGACTAATACCATCCACCTCTACTTCAAATTCTGTATTGGCATAGCCTACATAAGTACATTTGATTTTATATTTACCTGCTTGGGGTAAAGAGAGTGTATATTCGCCCTCTATATTTGTGACAGTACCAATCAATGGTGTATGCTCTAGTACTTGTAAACTCATACCCATCAGTGGCTCTTGAGTATCTTGGTCTAATGCTTTGCCAGAAAGGATAGTTTGCCCTAAAATATGATTGTGTATACAACACAATAAGGTAATCAATAAAAGTAGGCTTTGTAAATTTTTTGCCATTTTTAATAATTATATGTAAATTTGTAACTATACTACTTAAGTTTTATTCCTTGGCGCCAGAAAGAATGGAATCCTCTTTCTTATGAAGAAATAGTACAAATTTTACTAAGGTGAATGAATAAAAATAAAATAACTTTAATCAATTTGTATAATAAACTGCTATTATGTATCAGGAACTAGTAAGTAAGCAAAATACGCTTGCTGTAATTGGTCTAGGCTATGTAGGTTTACCTATTGCTTTGGCCTTTGCAAAAAAAATAAAAGTAATTGGTTTCGATATTAATGCCCAACGTGTGGCTTTAATGCAACAAAACATTGACCCTAGTCAAGAATTAGAGCCACATGAATTTGAAGGTTGCGACATTACTTTTACACATGATATAGAGGATCTACGTCAGGCACAATTTTATGTAGTAGCGGTTCCTACCCCTATTGATGAACATAATATTCCTCAACTTCGTCCTTTACTTGCTGCTACAGAAACAGTGGCAAAGGTATTGAAAAAAGGAGATTATGTTGTTTTCGAATCTACAGTTTATCCAGGTTGCACAGAAGAAGATTGTGTGCCTATTCTTGAAGCTTTATCTGGCTTAAAAATGGGTATTGATTTCAAAGTAGGTTATTCTCCTGAGCGCATTAATCCAGGTGATAAAGAAAGAACCATTGATAAAATTGTAAAAGTAGTATCGGGTTCTGATGCGCAGTGTTGCGACGAAATTGCAAAAACCTATGAACTTATTATTACAGCTGGTACGCATCGTGCTGCTTCTATTAAAATTGCAGAAGCTGCCAAAATCATAGAAAATACACAACGCGATGTCAATATTGCTTTAATGAATGAATTATCTTTGATTTTCGAAAAAATGGATATTCCTACTCAAGATGTATTGAAAGCAGCAGGTACTAAATGGAATTTCCTTAAATTTACCCCTGGTTTAGTAGGCGGGCATTGTATAGGCGTAGATCCTTATTATTTGACTTATAAAGCGCAACAATTGGGCTATAATCCTCAAGTAATTTTGTCTGGTCGTCGTATTAATGATAGCATGGCACAACATATTGGTATGCGTACAGCGCAATTGCTCATTAAACAAGGTAAAGACCCTAAACAATCTAGAGTATTAGTAATGGGCGTTACTTTCAAGGAAAATGTATCGGATATTAGAAATTCGAAAGTGGCAGATTTAATTCATACTTTAAAGGATTTCTCTATTCAGGTAGATGCAGTAGATCCTTATGCAGATAGTAAAGAAGTAGAACATGAATATGGTTTTACTTTAGCATCTGAACCTACAGGCGTTTATGATGCTATTGTTTTGGCAGTTGCTCATGAGGCTTATAAATTAATGTCTATTGATGATATAAAAGCTATGCTTACTAAAGCAGCACCTATTTTTATTGATATTAAAAATATGTATTCTGTAGAAGAAAAAGCGGACTTTGTAAGTTGGTCACTATAGATTTTAATTGAACAAATATAAAATTAATTATAAATTACTGTGCTTATTTATATTAAGTGCAGTAATTTTTTTTGTTGAAAAGGGAGTTCGGTTTTTGTTTATTTTTTTAGTTTTGATAGACCCTATTATTTTTTAAGCAATTTTAAATCATTCTTGTTTGTGAAGTATTGTAGTGAATGCGGCAATTATCTTTTAGCCAATGCTAAATTTTGTCATGCTTGTGGCACGCAAGTTTTGATAATGCCTATGCAAATTTGCCCAAGTTGCCAAACAGAAAATCCTAAGCAAGTGAAATTCTGTAATCATTGTGGTTTTGATTTTCAAAAGTTAAGTACTCAAGCCAAAAACTTGCAAACTACTTTTGCTTTTAATCTGAATTATCAGGCTATGGAAAATTTTCCTATGCAACTAAAGGCTTGTTTTCTCACTTACTTGAATTATGCTATAGCACAAGATGGTTTGCAAGCTTATGAAAATGATTTGCAATTACTTTTTCATCAAAGCCATTTTAGAACAGCCTATTTTGAAGAAGCTTTATTGATTTGGACGGGGAAAATAGAGCAAATTATTAGCGAAAATAGTTTTACTGCTGTTTATGATATAGAAGAATTATTGATAGCAGCTTTCGAAAAAGCTTATCATGAATTTTTGGTTATTTATGCTAAAGCTGTTTTGCCTGCCCCTTTATCTAATGATATTTTGCCTTATTGGGAGGCTACACAAATTCCTATAGAAAAACTAATTAAAGATTATTTGCAAACGCCACAAGAAAAGCATTTGCTTATTTATAATCATTTGATAGAAATTCCTTTAGAAGCTTTAAAACAAGCCCAAAAACAATTCTTCTTTGCTCAAAGCCAAAGCGATTTGCCTATAGTTTTTATAGACCTTAGTTTATTGCAAACAGGTGCACAAGGTTTAGTGCTTACTGTTAATGGTTTATATTGGAAAGTACCTTTTCATATGCCATCGCAAATACTGTACAAAAATATAGAAAGCTTAAAATATTCTGATAAAGGAATTTATATAAATGATAAATATTTGCATATAGATAAAGGATTTAATTTTAAATTGTATAAATTATTGCAGATTTTGCAAAAAAAAGTCAATAAATAGTTATTCTTTTTATTAATATGTCTATATTTGCAATCTAGTAAAAAGAAAAGGGGGATTAGCTCAGCTGGCTAGAGCGCTTGCATGGCATGCAAGAGGTCATCGGTTCGACTCCGTTATCCTCCACAAAAAAAGCGTCTGAAACAATTATATTGTTTCAGACGCTTTTTTTGTGTTTGCGAGCGGGATAGTAGCGGACGCCCGAAGGGCTGGAGCGAATAGCCCGTTTGGCTAGCCTTTTAAGGCTAGCCACTCGCCATTATAAATTAATAAAAATGAAAAATTAATTCATTTTAAGATTTTGGAAAGCCGCAGGAATTTCTGTTTTAGGGAAGAAATTATTGCTTTTATCTGTATCAGCCGTTTCTAAAAGTGGGTCTACTACAAATTGTTTAACTTTCTTTTTAGTAGGAATAACTTTAGTAATTGTGTCATAATTTAAACGCCAAATTTCGGCAGGATAGCGCATCATATCTTGGCTGCCATCTTCATAAATAATTTGTAAAATTATAGGCATTACTAAGCCACCTAGATTTTCAAAAGTAATTTCATTGAGGAACATATTAGTTTGTTTATCCTCTTCAATAGTAACATTTTTAATGGCAATATCTACATGGTCTACAGTATAGAACCAACCACGCCAAAACCAATCTAAATCTACACCAGAAGCATCTTCCATAGAACGGAAAAAGTCAGCTGGTTCAGGATGTTTGAATTTCCAACGATTGGCATAAGTTTTCAAAGCATGGTCGAAAAGACGTGGTCCCATAATCGTATTGCGCAAAATAGTAAAAGCTACAGCACATTTGCCATAAGCATTATTGCCTAATTGTACTAAACTTTCAGAATTAGTCATAATTGGTTCTTGATGTAATTTATCGCTTTTCATGTAAGCAATCGCTTTTTCAGGATTACCACGGCGAGAAGGGAAATTAGTATAATGCTCTAATTCTGTAAGGTATTGTAAGAAAGAATTCATGCCTTCATCCATCCAAGCCCATTGTCTTTCGTCGCTATTGACAATCATAGGGAACCAGTTGTGTCCTACTTCATGAATAATTACGCCAATCATAGCATATTTAATTTGGTCTGTATAAGAGCCATCATCATTAGGACGAGCGAAGTTGAAAGAAATCATAGGGTATTCCATACCTGTAAATTTGGCATGTGTAGAAATAGCCACAGGATAAGGATAATCGAATGTATGTTTGCTATATGTTTTAATAGCATTAATAACAGATTGAGTAGAGTATTCGCCCCAAAGTGGATTACCTTCTTTTGGATAATAAGACATAGCCATAACAATACGACCATCGCTCATTTTTACGCCTTGTGCATCCCAAATTAATTTTCTAGAAGAAACAAAAGCAAAATCACGAACATTATCGGCTTTGAAAGTCCAAGTTTTAGTCTTTTTAGCACGACTTTTTTCATTTTTTTCTGCTTCCTCTTGGCTTACAATAAGAACAGGTTTGTCAGCAGTTTTAGCTTTCTCTAAACGATTGATTTGTTCTTTAGTAAGTACAGCTTTAGGATTTTGCAATTCGCCAGTAGCAGCAACAATATGGTCTTCAGGAGCAGTAATATTTACTACAAAATCGCCAAAATTTAAAGCAAATTCGCCTTTACCTAAATATTGTTTGTGCTGCCAACCTCTCATATCGCTATAAACAGCCATGCGTGGATAGAATTGTGCAATATGATACATATAGTTGCCATCTTTAGGGAAATATTCATAGCCTGTACGACCACCACCATTCAACCCATCATTAATGTTATATTCCCAAGAAACTTTAAAAGAGAATTTTTCTTTAGGCGCAAGTGGTTTAGGCAAATCAATTCTCATCATAGTTTTATTGATAATATGATTGAGCTTATTGTTTTGTACATCCGTAACCGTATGGATTTTATAACCACCAGGGAAAGCTTCTTTTAAGCCAGTAAGGTCGCCTTTTTTAATTTTTTCTAAAGAGTTGAGTGCAGTGATATTAGCATCACTATCTGGCGATAAAATATTTTGGTCTAATTGTACCCAAAGATATTCTAATGTTTCAGGAGAATTATTGTGATAAGTAATAATTTCATCGCCAATGATTCTTTGTTTTTCATCGTCTAATGTTACATTAATCACATAATCGGCACGTTGTTGCCAATAAGCATGACCAGGTGCACCAGAAGCCGTTCTGTATACATTAGCAGAAGGCAACTCTTCATAAAGTTGTTTGAATTTGTCTGTTTTTTGTTGGGCTTGTAGCTTATCATTGAATATCAATGCCAAACAACAAAGCAACAAAGCGTAACAAGGTTTTTTGTAATGGAACATATCAAAAAGTATTTAATAATAAATTTAAAAAGATAGACCTGCTATGTATTTAAAGTTTAGTGAAAGTTTGAATTTTTTGCTAGTTTTTTTACTTTTACAAGGTAAATAGTTTACAATGGTAGCATTTTTTTTTATATTTATAGGAATAGACAATAAGAATACTCTTAAACCTATATGTATATGAATATGTCTTAAATGTATGCTCAATTTTTTTAACATTAAACACCTCTTCATTATGTCTACAATCACAAAAAATTTCGCACTTTTAATAGTTTGTTTACTTTCTTTCTCTTTTTCTGCTAGCGCACAATCTGTATTGGGCAAATGGCAAACAATTGATGATGCTACAGGCAAACCAAAATCAGTAGTAGAAATAACTCAAAATAATGGTGTATACTCAGGTAAAGTAGTAAAAATCTCTGACCCTGAACGTGCAAAATTAAACTTAAAATGTGAAAAATGTACTGATGATCGCAAAAACCAATCTATAGTAGGTTTAGAAATCATTCGTGGTATGAAACCTGCTGGTTCTGAATTTGATAGTGGTACTATTTTAGACCCAGAAAATGGCAAAGTATATACTTCAAAAATGTGGTTAGAAGGTGCTAATACATTAAAAGTTCGTGGCTATGTTGGCTTTTTCTTCCGTACACAGACTTGGACACGTATTCAGTAATATTTTCCACTTATAGTTTTAAAATTAAATACGCAATGTCGTAAATAAAATTTTGTAAAAAAACTAGTAGCAAAAGTAACATTTCATAATGTTGCAGCGTTATAAAGGCGAACGAAATTTAATTTTATTGACTAGCGATATATACCGTTTTTAAAACTCATCATAAAGTATAGCTATGAAACATATTATTACACACAATGATTTGCTATTGTACGTGCATAATGAGCTTTCTTTTTTAGAACGCATGGCAATAGAACGCGAATTGAAAGTGAATCCAATTTTACAACAAGAATTGGAGCTAATTCGTCAAACTTGTGAGCAATTGGATATTTTTCTTGCTATGGATACTCAAGAAATGGAACCCGCTCCGCTAAGTATTCAAAATATTCTTAGCTATAGTCGTGAATCTTCACATCTTACAACGGAGACGTTCTAAATTTATCTAGATTGCTTATCCTTAGAATCAATTTTTATAAAGACGCTAAGCGAGCAAATTAAAAAAATCAAAAGTTACATTGTTTCTCTAAACAGTGTAACTTTTTTTATTTTTGTCTTCTTCTTAAAGACATAAAAATTAATATGACTGATTTTCGCACCTTAATCCAATTACAGGATTTAGATAAACCTAAGCCTATTCAATATAGCGATAATATATTGACTTTAGGGTCTTGTTTTGCCGAAAATATAGGCAAAAAACTTGAAAATCTTTGTTATGCTCAATCGCTCAATCCATTTGGTATATTATATAATCCTGCCGCTATGGCAAAAAGTTTGAAGCGATTGCAAATGCAGCAATTTTTTGCGCATAATGATATTTTTGAGGAAAAGGGTATATGGCAATCTTTTATGCATCATAGCAAATTTGGAAATGAAAATCCTAATACTACGCTCAATCAAATTAATAAGGCTTATGAAAAAGGTTGTTTATATTTTCAAAAGGCAAATTATTGGATTTTAACCTTGGGTACAGCTTGGGTATATGAACATATAGAAAGACAAGAAATTGTTAATAATTGTCATAGACAAAGCGCCAAGAATTTTAAAAGATTTAGGCTAGGTGTAGCACAAATTGTAGATGCTTTTATGCCAATTTTTGAAGCCGCTATACATAAAAATCCAAATTGGCAATGTATTATGACGGTTAGTCCCATACGACATATTAAAGATACTTTACATGGCAATCAACTCAGTAAAAGTACTTTGCTTTTGGCTATAGATGCTTTGCAAACAGCCTTCCCAAAAAACGTTTTCTATTTTCCAGCTTATGAAATTATGCTCGATGATTTGAGAGATTATAGATTTTATGAAGCAGATATGTTGCATCCAAGTGCAGTGGCTATAGATTATATTTGGTCAATTTTCAAGTCGCATTATTTAGCTGCCCCAGATGAAAAATTAAGACATCAAATTCAACAAATTCAAAATGCAGCTCAGCATAGACCTTTCAATATTAATACACCAGCACATCAGCAATTTGTATTAGAGCATATTGAAAAAATACGTCAAATTAAAAAGCAAAATTTAAGCTTAGATTTTTCGCATTTAGAAGCAGCCTTTATAGCACAATTAGTATAATTTTTTGAGAAAGGGAGTATGGTATTTGTTCTTTTTTTTAAAGAAGCGCGAAGCGCACCGAACTCCCTTTTCCAAAATAAAAAATAAAAATTAAAAGTCTTTAATTTCTGTATCCATAACTACAGTAGTAGGACCATCGTTGAGTAATTCTACTTTCATATCAGCGCCAAATTCGCCTGTACCAATACTTTTACCCAGTAATTCTTCTAGACGTTGGGCAAATTTTTCATACATAGGCATAGCGGTTTCTGGTCTAGCAGCACGAATAAAAGAAGGACGATTGCCTTTGTGTGTTTGAGCAAAAAGCGTAAATTGAGAAATTAATAAAATGTCGCCTTTTATATCTTGAATAGAAAGATTCATTTTGCCTTCATCATCATTGAAAATACGCATTTTTACAATTTTTTGGCAAAGATATTCTAGGTCTTCTAGTGTATCTTCATTTTTGACGCCTAGCAAAATAAGAAAGCCTTTTTCAATTTGACTTTTCACAGTTCCATTAATCGTTACGCTAGCTTTAGCAACACGCTGAATAACAACACGCATATATTCAATTATAATTAAAATTTTAAGATAAATATTTCTTTAGAAGTCATAGCCGCTAACTTTTATAGTCTTACTTTGTTTATAAAAACATATAGATTATATAGTTTTAGCAATGATAATATAGATACAATTATATTTTATGGATTCATTAACACAAGCCGTATTGGGCGCAGCCATAGGCGAAGCATTTTTAGGAAGAAAATTGGGCAATAAAGCCATGTTGTGGGGCGCATTGGTAGGCACTTTACCCGATTTGGATGTATTAGGGAATCAGTTTATAGCACATCCTATAGATGGTTTGCGTATGCATAGAGGCTTATCGCATTCTATAATCGTGACTATATTAATGCCTTTTTTATTGGCTTTTGGCGCACAAAAATATTATAGCAGTGGATTGAATCGCAGTGCAAAGTTACAGAAATTATTTTCTAGTTTGTGGATATTCTTGTATATAGCCATATTGGCAACAGCAGGTTTTTTTGCATTTAATATACCCAATGCCTTTAGTATAGGAGCCTTTGCATTTTTCTTGGCAGGGCTGCCTTTTTGGTATAAATCAACCAGAAGAGTAGAATTAGAAAATCAACAATTAGTAGCCAATACAAATTATAAAGAATGGTATTTAATGTTCTTTTTTGGTTGGCTCACACATTGGTTAATTGATGCAGGAACGGCTTATGGTACGCAAATATTTGAGCCTTTTTCAGATTATAGAGTATCGTTCAATAATATATCTATAGTAGACCCATTGTATACTTTACCTTTCTTGATTTTCTTGGGGGCTTGTTATTTTGCTAGAAGTGCCAAAGCTAGAAAAGTATGTGTTACCTTGGCTTTAGGTTTGAGTACAGCTTATATGGTTTTAACCTTTGTTTTGAAAGGGCAAGTGAATACTATAGTCGATAAAAATATTGCTTTGCAAAATATTCAGGCAGCGCAATATGTCACTACGCCAAGTATGTTTAATACTATTTTATGGCAAGTAACAGTAGAAACACCAGACTCTTTCTATTATGGTATGTATTCTTTGTTGGATAGAACAGATAAAATTAAATTTACGCCTATTCCTAAACAACACGAATTATTGACACCCTATTTGGAAAATAAATATGTACAAACAGTTTTATGGTTTGTGCAAGGTCTGTATACAGTAGTTCCAGCTTTAGATAATAATGGCGTAATTGTAAATAATCTTCGTTTTGGCTTGATGACAACCAATAAAGAAGATTTGGAAGAAATACAATATGGTATGGGTTATTGGATTCGTAAAGATGAAAATGGCGAAATTCAAGTTTCTCAAGGTAGAGGACTTGCCAATACAGCAGAAGAAAGAGCCAAACAAACTTCTATGATGACGAGATTTATGACTCAAACTTTGGAAAGAATGAAAGGTATAGATGATTTTGAATTGAAAACAGAAACATTAGTGCCTATAGATAATAGAAAGGATATAGAGTTTAAACAAATAGATGCTGCCAAAACAGAATAAATTTGAATAAAAAAGGGCGAAGCCCACCGAACTCCCTTTCCCAAAAAAAATAAAAGCGACTAAACTATAATCATGTAGTTTAGCCGCTTTTTTTATATGCAAAATCTTTAAAATACTATTGTAAAGACTTAATTTTTTCTAATAATTTGAGTTCATCGCCTTCTTTATAACCAGTGTGTTGGTAAACAATTTCGCCTTTTTGATTGATTAAAAAAGTGAAAGGCACAGAGGTAACATTAAGCGCGCGTTTGAGTTCTTGATTGCTATCTAATAAAACCAAATAATCCCAACCTTTGCCATTAACCATAGTTTTGACTTTAGCTGTAGTACGTGCATCGTCTACACTTACTGCTACTAATTGTACATTATACTTTTCTTGCCATTCGTCATATACTGTAGCAATATTATCTAATTCTTTTTTGCAAGGCGCACACCAAGTTGCCCAAAAACTAACTACAGTAATTTTTTCTTTCGCTACAGCTTTAATATCTAAAGTTTTATTGTCCAAGTTCTTGAGAGAAACACTTGGTAAAGTAGATGTTTTTTGAGCAAAAATAGTAGTAGCTGAAAATGCAAAAACCGCTATAAAAACAAAGAGTGTTTGATATAATGTTTTCATAATTTTATCGCTTTAAAAGAGTTGACAAATAGAGAAAAGGTTGAATATTTTAGTCTAATATAGATATATTTTTTGAGGAAGAAAGACAATACTCCCTTTTTTAATACTAAAATTAACGTTGCTTGAGGAGCTTATCTTATATTTTGGACTAGGTAATAGGGTAAAAGTTTAGATTTTATGATTTTGACTAGCTTATCTATAAAAGTTTTTATGTTTTCATATTAGAATTTACCTTGAAACGTTTTACTTTAGATAATCAATTATATTAAAAATTTATAAAATGAATAAATCTTTACTTTTAAATATATTCTTACTCACTTTCTGTTTAGGAATAAGTCCGATTTTTGCCCAAGATTGGGAAGATAATAATGGCGGCACAGAAAGTAAACTAACGGGAGAATTGGAAACTCAAGCCAATTTTTTTATCCGTGACAGTACCATAGGCGCAGCCAATACGCCACAATATGATAGACAAAAATTTGGTTCTAATACTTGGATGGCGCTGAATTATAGAAATTGGGGTTTTGATATAGGAATACGTTTTGATGCTTTTAGTAATTCTAATTTATTGGATCCTATGGATTCTTATACAGCAGTGGGTATAGGGCGTTGGCATATAATGAAATCTATAGGTAAATTGGATTTGACAGCAGGCTATATTTATGATCAAATAGGCTCAGGTACTATATTTAGAGCTTATGAAAATAGAGCTTTAGCTATTGATAATGCTTTAGTGGGTTTGCGTTTGAAGTATAATTTGACCCCTAATTTGTATGTAAAAGGTTTTATGGGCAAGCAAAAAATGGTAGAAAAACAAAAGAACCTTTTAGAAACTTATGACCCAATTATAGCTGGTGTAAATATAGATTATTATGGCGGTATTACAGATAATTTGTCTATAGCGCCAGGTATAGGCATAGTGCGCAGAACTTTAGATGATGCTACTATGAATATAATAGCCCAAGACATTTCTTCTTATATGCCAGAAGATAAATTTATTCCAAAATATACTACTTATGTAGTAGGGGCATACAATACTTTAAATTATAAAAATTTATCATGGTTTGTAGAAGGCGTTTATAAAACAGCAGAAGCCATTAATACTTTGCGCACAGATGGTGTTTTGGAAAATAAAGATGGTTATACAACTTTAACCAATTTGACTTATAGTATGAAAGGTTTTTCTGCTTTGGCTTCTTATAAGCGTACAGAAAATTATGTATTTCGTACAAGCCCTTTACAAACTTTAAATAGAGGACAAATTGCCTTTTTGCCGCCAATGGCTAGACAAAATACTTATAGATTAAACTCTCGTTATAATGCAGCTACACAAGAATTGGGCGAACAAGCGTTTCAAATTGATTTAATGTATTCTTATAAAAAGAAATGGCAATTCTTATTCAATTATTCAGATATTAAGAATTTGAAAAATGAGCGTTTGTATAGAGAATTATATATAGAGGCAAGTTATAAAAGTAAAGGTCCTTGGAAATTGATAGCAGGTTTCCAAACGCAAATTTATAATCAATCGGTATTTGAATTTAAACCTAATGTACCTTTGGTTCGCACTTATATTCCTTTCGCAGAATTTGTTTATAGAATTAGCGATACAAAATCATTGCGCATAGAATCTCAATATATGCATAGTAAAGAGGATTATGGTTCATGGTTTTATATGTTGCTAGAATTTAATATAGCACCCAAATGGTCTTTTTCTATTACAGATATGGTTAATGTACAATCTAATAAATATAGCAAACCTAAACATTTCTATACTGCTTTAGTGTCTTATACAGAGGGCAGTACTATGTTGGGTTTATCTTTTGTGAAACAAGTAGAAGGAATTGTTTGTACAGGTGGGGTATGTCGTTATGAGCCTGCTTTTAGTGGGGTAAGATTAGGAGCGCAAACTCGTTTTTAATTTTGCTTTTTTCAAAGGGTTTATGATTTTTATAGAAAATGCTTATCTTCAATCTTGTATTGCTTATTTAAAAAATGGATAAAAAACAAAATCCCCTTTTAATATTAAAATATGAATAAGAAATCTAAAAAAATTAAACCTGAATCGCCATTGCAGCATATAGCAAAAGTTGAGAAAAAGACTAATGCAATATTGAGTACATCGCCATTACCCGATGATGCATCAGCAGAAAATGAAGTGAGCGCTGAAAAATCTTATATTATGGATGCGCCCAATGCTCAACAAGAGGCTTGGTATAGAAAAATATTTTGGATAATAGCTAGTATAGCCTTGGTACTAATGGCAATAATGAGTTTTTCTTATGGTATATCGGGCGATGAGCAAGATATGGCTGAATATGGTAAAGCTGCTTTGCGTTTTTATACTTCCTTTGGGGCTGATGTATCGGCTTTTAATATGGAATTGGATAGAGATGGTGTTTTTAAATATTATGGCGCATGGTTTGATGTATTAGCTGCAATTTTTAATAAAATATTACCTTTTTGGGAATATAATACTAGACATTTATTGAATGCTATAGTAGGCTGGTGGGCTATGGTTTTAATTGCTTTTACAGCGCAGCTGTTTATGGGTTGGCGTAGTGCAATTATAGCTTTTATTTTAGTTTTCTTTTCGCCTATTTTCTTTGGTCATGCTATGAATAATCCTAAAGATATACCTTTTGCTATGGGTATGATGATGGGAACTTATTATATATTAAAACTCATTACCGAACTCCCTTTCCCAAAAAAATCTACTGTATTTTTAGCTTGTTTGGGCATAGGATTGGCTATAGGTTCTCGTATAGGGGGCTTATTATTGTTTGGTTATTTAGGTTTGTTTTTTGGTTTAAGTTGGCTTATAAAGTATCAAAAAATACCTTTTTTTACTTATGTAAAATATGGGTTGATTTTGGGGATAGGGGGTTTTGCTTTAGGTATTTTATTTTTCCCTTATGGCTTACAAAGTCCTATAGCGCATACTATAGAAACTTTCCAACATGTAGCTAAATTTCCAATTGCTATTAAAGAAACTTTTCAAGGCGAATTATTTTTATCTAAAAATCTACCCACTTATTATTTACCAATGAGTATATTGATTAGTACACCATTGATAATAATAGCAGGATTTTTATTAAGTGTATTGATGTTGCCGCAAATGAAAAAAAGAATGCCATGGATGTTTCCTATCTTTTTACTTTTTGCTAGTGTTTTTCCTATAGTTTATATTATGGCAACGGATGCCAATGTTTATGGTAGTTGGCGACATGTTTTATTCTTTTATCCGCCTTGTATAGCTTTTATAGGAATGGGTATAGAAACACTTTTGCGCATAGTTCAGAAAAATAAATTTATGCCTAAAGTAATTTATGCTTTTTTAGCTGTATTGGTTTTGAGTAATAGCTACTGGTATGTAAAGGCGCATCCTAATCAATATGTTTATTATAATGCATTGGTAGGAGGGACTAAAGGTGCAGTGGGGTATTATGAATTGGATTATTATTATAATAGTATTCGAGCTACAACGGATTGGTTTAGAAAAAATATTTTGGATAATTTGCCAAAAGGGGAAAAAGTAATTTTAGCTACCAATGCGCAAAAGCAAGTCCAATTCTATTTTAAAGATGATGAAAGAGTAGATATAGTTTATACTAATTATTATAATAAAAGTATGAAGGATTGGGATTATGGCATTTTTGCTAGTAAAGGAGTTATTCCTAAACATATGCGAGAAGGTGCATTTCCACATGTAGGAAAGGCTGGTATTTTATATATAAATGAATTAGAAGAAGGGGCTTTATCGGCTGTAGTTAAGCGTATGAGTAAAGGCGATTTTGAAGCTTATGAAGCTTTAGTGGCTAGAGATGCTGAATTGGCTAAAGCAAAGATTATGCCTTATTTACAAGAAATAGATTCTACAGATGCTTCTACTATCAATTATTGGGCAAATGCAGAATTTTTGTTGGGTAATTATGAACAGGCACAGCAAATAGCTAATAGAGCGCTAGAAAAACATCCTATGCATACAGGAGCATTGGGTGTGATAGCTCAAATTCATGTGAATCAGAAAAATTATATAGAGGCAGTAAAATATTTGCGTTTATTGCTCAATGAAGATGTAAATATGTCTTGGGCGCATTATTATATGGCTTTATCTTTAAATGAAATTTCGCCTAATTGCGAACAAGGTATGTTGGCTATTTCGCATATTGATACTTGTATTTCGCTTAATTCATCTTTTATAGATGCTTATAAAGCAGGCGAGCAAATTTCTGCTAAATGTAATTTTGAGCAAAAACGCCAGCAATATCAAAGACAATTACAAAAAGTACAATAAGTTTTTTATTATAAATAGATTTGTACCTTATATATTACTAAACTATCTTTGTATATAAACGACAAAGGTAGTTTAGTTTTTTTTTTAGTATTTAGGATAAGGAAAAGCGAAGCTTTTTTATAAAAAGGGAATATTGCCTTAGTCCCTTTCCCAAAAAATAATCTACTATATATAAATGCATAAATTCAATATATGCAAGATGCTTTAAATCATTTGGAAGCGCTATTGCTCAGTGGCGACGAAACTAATTTTGAATTAGCCCAACAGTTGGCCTTGGGACTATTTGGTCGCTTAGAAGATTGGGATTTTTATAGACAATGGCAGGAATTGCAGCTTTTTTATAGTTTGGCTTTAGATAGACCTAATGTAGAAATTATAGATTTGGTGCGTTATATGCGTCGTATAGGCATTTCGCTAGATAGACCAAATATAGAAATGGCGGTTTTGCCTAATGCTTTTGCTGTTTGTAAGGATATAGTACGTCGTATTAATTTGCAAGAAACAACAATAGAGACTTTAGGTGCAGGTTTTTCAAATTATGCTTTAGTAGAAGAGGTTTCTATAAGACATAGTCCTTTTCAATATTTAGAAGACTATTTTTGGAATTGGAAAAATCTTAGAAAAATAGAATTACTTAATTGCAATATTAGTAATATTCCTGCTGCTATACAGCAACTTACGGCTTTAGAAACGTTGAAAATTACGAGCTATAATTATGTTACTATACATGAAAATATTTGTCTTTTGCCAAATTTACAGCTTTTGCATTATGATGTTTGGGATATAAGAGATATGCGCAATAATACTGTACAAGATTATATTCCAGATAGTATTTGTCGTATTCATTCCCTAAAAAGTTTGCAATTGAATGGCGGTAGTAAATTAGGAATTCCAAATACTATGAATTTGCCTAATTTACAAAAACTATCTTTTTATGAATTTAATAGTGAACATTTTCCTTGTACTTTTGAAAATTTATCGCAGCTAACGGAGGTTTATATATCTTCTTGCAAAAGTTTGGATAAATTGCCTGACTTTTTGTATCAATTGCCTAAATTAGAAAGATTGTATTTGGAAAATATTCCACTTTCTTTAGAAAGTATACAAGATAGAATTTTGGAGCTCAAATCGCTCAAAACTTTGGTGTATAAACAAGCTTTTGCTTATAATAGGCGCGCTACAGCAAGATTAAAACAAGAATGGGAAGAGAAATTCCCGCATATAGAATTGTATTTATTAAAATTCTAGTAAAACAGAAAAAGGACTCGCTAACATGAAGTTAGTAAGTCCTTTTTTCCTTTTTATTTAAATCTAAATCATCTCAAAAATGTCCTCTTTTGATTTGCGTACTTTAGGTGCTGCTGCTAAGAAATCTTCAGCTGCATTGCGATAACCTAAAGTCAATAAAGCTACAGAGCGTAAGCCTTTCGCTTCTAAACCTAATACTGCATCTACGCCAGCATTATCAAAACCTTCCATTGGCGTTGCATCTACTTTTGCAATAGCTGCTGCTGCTGTAGCATAAGCTAAAGCAATATAAGCTTGACGAGCAATCCAATTGCGTTGACCTTCAGCATTACCTGTTGCTGCAATAGCAGACATTAAAGCACCTTTGAAATCTGCTAAGCTTTCTACTGGAATATTGCGTACTGCTGCAATATTTGCCATATATTCATCAGCATCTGCTTCAGAAAGACTTTCTTGTACTGCAAATACTAAAACATGTGATGCTTCTGTAATTTGTGGTTGATTATAAGCCACTGGGCGGATTTTTGCACGAAGTGCTTCATCCTCAATCACTAATACTTTGAATGCTTGTAGACCATAAGAAGCTGGTGCTAAACGAATAGATTCTAAGATAAAGTCTAAAGTTTCAGGAGCTAATTTTTCGCCATTTAAGCGTTTAGCTGCATAGCGCCAATTGAGCTGCGCTAAGAATTCTTGTTCTAAGCTCATATACTATAAGGATTGAATTTGTTCTTTCTAAAAAGTTTGAATATACAAATGTAAAAGGAAATATTTGTATATACAAGTATTTTTAGAATAATTAACAAATTTTTTAAAAATATATAGAACTTATCACTTAGAAAGCCTTATTTTATGCTAGAAATAAAAACTAAGACGCTAAAGCCTATTTAAGACAATGGATAATTTTAAGACAGAACCTATATTAAGAGAAAAAAGACCAAAACATATTTGGAATATTTTAATAGCTACTATACTTTTATTAGCTATAGGTTTTTTGGCTAGTCGTATATCGCATCATCATAATATTGAAAAGACATATACAGAAATACAAAGTAAATTAGCATTCTATCAAGCTGAAATACAGCGTTTTCAAAATAATCAAGAGTTTTTTACTGCTTTATTAGATAAAAAATCTTATTTGACAAATGGCGGTATTCCAGAAAAAAAATGGATAGATACTTTTTATCATAAACCTTATACTATTCAAGTTTTTGAAGGCGATAGTTTGATTTATTGGAATAATCACTGGGGCGGTCTGTACGAATTGCCAGAAGAAGGAACCATGATGAAAACCCAATTGCAAGGCGATAATCTCAATAGTATTTGGCATACCAATATTTCCATAAAAAGCTCTACTAATACGCAAGAGGATATTTTTGTGCGTATAGTTTTTCCTATTTATAATAAGTACAAAAAACAGATTAATCCTGCTTTATTGTCGCCTTATCAATCTCAATTTATTCATGTGAATATTATTGATGATAAAAATAAGAGTCAGAAAATGACTGCTGAAACACAAATGCCGAACTCCCTTTTCAAAATAAAAGCGCTTGAAATTGATGGCATAGCACAAGAGGTAGAAATTCTAGAATTAAGCTCTAATACAGCTATAGCTGATTATTTTTGGGCTTTAGTGTCTTCTATATTTTATGGTTTAGGGACTATAGGAATAGGTTTATGTTTTTATAAAGGGAGTTTGGTATTTTTTCAAAAAACACATCGCTTCGCGATGGCATTAGGCTTATTGATAGGCGGTTTATGTTTGCAATATGCTATATTTACTTATTTGTCTGTATCAGTTGCACAAGCTTTAAGTGATATATTCCAAATTACTGCAAATGAAAGTTCAGTATATACTTATATTTTCTATTTTCTATTTAAAGTTTATTTATTTAGTCTTATAGCCTATTTCATTTATTGGTATTTTGAGCCTAAGTATTTGCCTAGTTTTATCAAGCAATATCCTATTATTTTAATTGTTATTGTATTGATGAGTATAAGTTTAGAAGTGAGTTATATTATGCATACTATAGCCACTTTGCTCAATATCAATAATGAATTTTTAGTTTTTTATAATCTCTCTAATTTACGCTTTTCAGATGTATTGGTCAATGCTACTTTAATGCTATTTTTCATTGTTACAACTATGAAAAATTCAAAAATATTGGCAGCAATTGAAGATAATTGGCAGTGGAAACCAATACAAAGTATATATATAATACCTTTTGCTTTAGGTTTAAGTATATGTCAATATAATTATTGGGGTATAGTAGGTATTAGTATTATTAGTGCTTTGCTTTTTGCTGTTTTTGCTGTTTATACTTATGATTTGAGCAAAAGAAAAATCATTAATATATTTTATTTATGTGTGCAAATTGGTTTATTTACCTTTTTCTCAGCCTTTACTTTCTTCTACTTTATAGGATATTATCAAGACAATTATTTTAAAGAAACTTTAGCCACTTTAGCCATAGAAAAAGATGAAACTATGGAAGCTGAGTTTCAGGCTTTAGCAAGAAATATACAAAATGATAGTAGAGTAGTGAGCTATTATGAGCATAGCAATACTTATACTATTTTGCAAATGAGTAGAATCATTGCAGATGAACATTTATATGCTACGCTTTTTGGCAAATATCAATATAGTCTTTCTTTCTATAATGCGGATAATCATCCTATGAAATTGGAAAAAAGACCTTATTCTGTATATAGTACTATGCTCAATAGTCCTAATGCTTTGAGAGTAACGCAAGAAGCTGAGCATAGCGAGAATATAGAATTATTCTTTATTCCAGACCCAGTGGGTACGCATACTTATGTGCTGCAAATAGAAGTTACTAGCATGACTAAAGAAAGACAACCTCTAGGCTATATAGTAGTAGAAATGCAAGCTGTTCCTAAGAATATCAATAATAGTATTGTTAGTGCTTTCTTTGGGGCTGAACGCACAGAAATGGATAAGTTTTTAGAAGAAGCCGAATTTGCTTTCTATAAAGACACTACTTTGATTTGGTCTGTGAATAAAAATATTCTCCCTTTCAAACTAGAAAAACCTCGTAATAGAGATACTGCCAATCAGCAAGATGTTTTAATTGTACCGCCTTCTCAAACCTATGAAGAGCAACTTTATAATGGTAAAAATATATTACTCTATCATGTAGCAGGCAATAATGAAGACAATAGAAAATATTATGGCAATGTATTAATTTTAGTAAAAGAGCAGGTTGATACTACGCATATTTTCAATCTTAGTATTTTTATTTTCTGTGCTACATTAATGACTATTTTCTTAGTCTTTGTTGTTCTTGGTTGTATTTATTTGTATAATCCTTTCACTATTTTTCATTGGGCTTATAAACATAGTTTAGATGGGCAAATTCAATTTCTAATTATTGGTATTTTGCTTATTTCTTTATTATTTATTGGTTACACAACCATTTCTTCACTAAATAAAGAGTATGAAAGTAGAAATGAGCATCTCTTAGCCAATAAACTTACACAAGTAGCTGCTTTATTGCAAGATAATAGCAATGTCAGAGAATTGAAGGTAAATAACAATATTGAACTTGAAATTAATCAACAAAATATTCAAGAAATTACCAAACTCCCTTTCCATATATATGATAGTTTAGGTAATTTTTATGCTACTACTATAGAAGAGGTTTTTGATAGAAACTGGATTGGTATGCGCATGAATCCTAAAGCTTTATATGCTTTGAAATACCAAAAAAGACCTTACTTTATTATAGAAGAGGAAATTGCAGGTTATACTTATTTGGCTACTTATGTTATGATTCGTAAAGGCGATAAAACCATTTATATGAATTTCCTTTATGACAAAAATATTCTCGAAGCTGAAGAAGTAAAACGTCGTGAAAAATTTCTTACCTCTTTATTGCGTACCTATGCTACTGTGCTTATGTTGGCTTGTCTAATTGCATTTGTCATAGCACATACTATTACCAACAGTTTGCGTAAAATTAGTGAACATTTGAAGAAAGTAAGTTTAGATAAAAAGAACGAACCGCTCAAAGATATGCGCCTTTCTTCTGAAGAAATTACCGAAATTGTACAGCGATATAATCAAATGATTATAGACTTACAAAATAAAAAAGTAAAGTTAGAGCAAACAGAGCGTGAAACAGCTTGGCGAGATATGGCTAAACAAGTAGCCCACGAAATCAAAAATCCGCTCACGCCTATGAAGCTCAAAATTCAAATGCTCGAAAGGCTTATGAAAACTGACCCAGTCAGAGCACAAGAGAAATTTGAAAATCTTAGTAAAGGTATTGTAGAACAAATCGATAATTTGGCTGCTATTGCTTCAGAATTTTCTAATTTTGCTCAAATGCCGCCACCTGAAAATGAAGTTTTTGATATTAATGATTTGGCACAATCTACTATAGCTGTTTTTCAAGATTCTGAAGATTTTCATATAGAATATCAGCCTTTAGAACAGTCACTCAAAGTATATGCCGATAAAAAACAAATGCTTAGAGTTTTCAATAATCTTATTAAAAATGCGGCTCAAGCTATTCCTTCTGATAGACAAGGACATGTAAAAGTAAAAATTGAAAATGCTCAAGACCGTGTTTTTGTTCGTATTTCCGACAATGGTATTGGTATTTCAGAAGAGGTTAAAATGAAAATTTTTACGCCTTATTTTACTTCCAAGTCTTCTGGTACAGGTATAGGCTTGTATATGTGCAAAAACATTATTATGAATGCACATGGCGCAATTTATTTCGATTCTATAGAAAATGAAGGTACTACTTTTACAGTAGAATTGCCTATTTACCAAGCTTAGTTTTTTTTGGGAAAGGGAGTATGGCATTTGTTCTTTTTAAAAAATGAATAGACTAGCTTATTCTTTCCTTAAAATTTCGTTTCTTTGCCTTAGCTAATAATTTATCATTATTCGATTATGAACAAGCAAGATATAAATCCTAATAAACCTGCGCTTAAATTTCAAGAGCAATTGAAAACTGCTAAAGTTTCGCATTGGAAAAGCGCAGAACAAATTGATATACAAAACCACTATACCCAAGAAGATATAGCTGGCTTACGTCATCATGAATTTTTGGCTGGACATGCGCCTTTCTTAGGTGGTCCTTATCCTACTATGTATGCTGTACAACCTTGGACTATTCGCCAATATGCAGGTTTCTCTACAGCCGAAGAGTCTAATGCTTTTTATCGTAGAAACTTAGCTGCTGGGCAAAAAGGTTTATCTGTTGCTTTCGACTTAGCTACACACCGTGGTTATGATAGTGACCATGAACGTGTAACTGGCGATGTGGGAAAAGCTGGTGTTGCTATTGATAGTATTGAGGATATGAAAATCCTTTTCGACCAAATTCCTCTCGACCAAATGTCTGTTTCTATGACTATGAATGGTGCTGTACTTCCAATTATGGCATTTTATATAGTAGCAGCAGAAGAACAAGGCGTAAAACCAGAACAATTAAGTGGCACTATTCAAAATGATATTCTCAAAGAATTCATGGTGCGCAATACTTATATTTATCCGCCAACGCCATCTATGCGCATTATTGCAGATATTTTCGCTTATACGGCTAAAAATATGCCTAAATTTAATTCTATTTCTATTTCTGGATACCATATTCACGAAGCTGGCGCGCCAGCAGATTTAGAATTAGCTTACACTTTGGCTGATGGTTTGGAATATATAGAAACAGGATTAAAAGCAGGCTTGAAAATTGACGATTTTGCGCCACGCCTTTCTTTCTTCTGGGGCATTGGTATGAACCATTTTATGGAGATTGCCAAAATGCGCGCTGGTCGTATGCTTTGGGCTAAATTAGTGAATCGCTATAATCCTGAAAGCAGCAAATCTTTAATGTTGCGTACGCATTGCCAAACTTCTGGTTGGTCGCTCACAGAGCAAGACCCTATGAATAATGTAGCACGTACTTATATTGAAGCTATGGCAGCTGTATTGGGTGGCACTCAATCTTTGCATACCAATTCTTTCGATGAAGCTATAGCTTTACCTACGGATTTCTCTGCAAAAATTGCCCGTGATACACAATTATTCATTCAAAAGCATACACAAGTTACTAAAGCTATTGACCCTTGGGCTGGTTCTTATTATGTAGAATATTTGACTAATCAATTAGTTGAAAAAGCTTGGGCGCATATAGAAGAAGTAGAAAAATTGGGCGGTATGACTAAAGCTATTGAAGCTGGTATTCCGAAAATGCGCATTGAAGAAGCAGCAGCTCGCAAACAAGCACGTATTGATAGCGGTATGGACAAAATTATCGGTGTCAATATGTTCAAATTAGAGAAAGAACCAGAACTCGATATTCTCGAAGTTGATAATAAAGCTGTACGTGAAAGCCAAATAGCTCGCTTGCAAAAAATGAAAGCTGAGCGTGATAATGCTAAAGTTCAAGCTATTTTAGATAAAATTACGGCTTGCGCTAAAGGCGAAATTCAAGGCAATTTGCTAGAGTTGGCAGTAGAAGCGGCACGTTTGCGTGCAAGTTTGGGCGAAATTTCTACAGCTTTAGAAAAAGTATATGGACGTTATCAAGCTACTATTCATTCTATTTCTGGCGTTTATGCTAAAGAAATTGCTAATGATGAAGCTTTCGCAAAAGCACAAGCTTTGGCAGATAAATATTATCAAATAGAAGGTCGTCGTCCACGTATTTTGGTGGCGAAAGTAGGACAAGATGGTCATGACCGTGGCGCAAAAGTAATTGCTACTAGTTTTGCAGATTTAGGTTTTGATGTGGATATGGGTCCGCTTTTCCAAACGCCTAAAGAAGCGGCTCGCCAAGCTATAGAAAACGACGTTCATATTGTAGGTGTTTCTTCTTTGGCTGCTGGTCACAAAACTTTAGTGCCTGCTGTTATTGCAGAATTAGAGGCTATGGGCAGACCTGATATTATGGTGGTAGCTGGTGGCGTTATTCCTGCACAAGATTATGACTTTTTATATGAAGCTGGCGTAGTTGGCGTTTTCGGTCCTGGCACTGTTATTGCTAAAGCTGCCATACAATTATTAGAGTTATTAATTGAAGTAGCTGAAAATTAATTTAAATATTTTTTTGGGAAAGGGGATATGGCATTCTTTTTCTTTTAAAGTCATAAACAAAGCGCATTAAGTCTCTATTGGAGGCTTAATGCGCTTTTTCAATTAAGTCTTTCTAAAATAATAATAATGTATTATGATAGGCATTATTTTTTTTTAGATTATCTTTGTGAGATTTTTAGTGTATTTGCGCTAGGGATAGCAGCGAAAGCCCAAAGGGCTGTAGCGTATAGCCCGACCCGAAGGGGAGCGCCCTTATATTTAAAATCTGTATAGAAAAATCAATCTTCAAATTATAAAATAAAGGGATAATATGTCTGCTCCAATAGAAAAACTATTTGAGAAAATTGTTGCCCACTGTAAAGAGTGCGGTTTCGTATATCAATCTAGCGAATTGTATGATGGCTTAAGTGCTGTTTATGATTATGCGCCAAATGGTGTTTTATTAAAAAACAACCTTAAAGAATATTGGTGGAAATCTATGGTGCAAATGCACGAAAATATAGTAGGTATTGATTCTGCTATTTTTATGCATCCAAAAGTGTGGAAAGCTTCTGGTCACGTAGATGCCTTCAACGACCCACTCGTAGATAATAAAGATTCTAAAAAACGCTATCGTGCCGACCAATTAATTGAAGGCGCATTGGCAAAAATCGAAGATAAAATCAACAAAGAAGTTGAGAAAGCAGCTAAACGTTTTGGCGATACTTTCGATGCTGAAATGTTTAAACAAACTAACCCTCGCGTTGTAGAATACAGAAACAAAATCACAGAATCTGAAAACCGTATGAATGCGGCTTTAGCTTCTGGCGACCTTACAGATTTGAAAACATTAATCGAAGATTTAGGCATTGCTTGCGAAGTGAGCGGCTCTAAAAACTGGACTGATGTACGTCAATTCAATTTAATGTTCTCTACTCAAGGCGGTGGCGCTACTAGCGATGATGTAATTTATTTACGTCCTGAAACTGCTCAAGGTATTTTCGTAAATTTCTTGAATGTAGTAAATACACAAAGACAAAAAATTCCTTTCGGTATAGCACAAATCGGTAAAGCATTCCGCAATGAAATCGTAGCACGTCAATTTATTTTCCGTATGCGCGAATTCGAACAAATGGAAATGCAATTCTTCATCCGCCCTAATACAGATAAAGAATTCTACGAATACTGGAAAGCTACACGTATGAAATGGCACCAAAAATTAGGTACGCCAGTTGATATGTTGCGTTATCATGACCATGCTAATTTGGCGCATTATGCTAGTGCAGCTGTGGATATCGAATTCCAATTCCCATTTGGTTTCAAAGAACTAGAAGGTATTCATGCACGTGGCAATTTCGACCTTACAGCGCATCAAACAATGTCTGGCAAAAAAGTACAATACTTCGACCCAGAATTAGGCGAAAGCTATGTTCCGCATGTTGTTGAAACATCTGTAGGCGCAGACCGTTTATTCTTAGCAACATTAAGCCATGCTTATCGCGAAGAAAAAGTACCAACAGCAGACGGTGGCGAAGAAACACGCGTTGTATTGAAATTACATCCAGCTATTGCACCTATCAAATGTGCTGTTTTACCATTAGTGAAAAACAAACCTGAATTGGTAGAAAAAGCAAAAGCCATTTTCAATACTTTGAAACTTTCTTTCTCTTGCCAATACGATGAAAAAGACTCTATTGGTCGCCGTTATCGTCGTCAAGACCAAATCGGTACACCTTTCTGTATTACTATCGACCACGAATCTTTAGAAGATAATAAAGTAACTATTCGTCATAGAGATACTTTAGAACAACAACGTGTTGATATTGCTGCTTTACAAGATATTATAGGCAAACAAGTGGACATGCGTACACTTTTAGCGGACTAATTATAAATCTTAAAATAGGCTTCCTTTTTGTACGCATTAAGGGAGCCTATTTTTTTTGATAAGGGATTTCTTTTGCGATTTTATAGATTTAATTGTATATTTAAACATAAGCCCCGTATATATTTATTATTTTATAATCTCGAATTCTAATTAGCAATTTTTGTAAATAAGGATTATAAAAAATAGCTAAAACTCATAACCACTATGGCAAAGAAAAATACGAATAATTATATTTTTTATGGCACTAAAACAAATGTTCAAGAAGTAGAGAATTTCTTGAGACATTCTTTTGAAACAAATAAAATGGCTGCTGCAAAAGGATTTAGACAAACACCTTTATGTATTTGGGGTAGACATGGTATTGGTAAAACAGAATTAGTAGAAAAATTTGCTAAAGCCAATGGTTATCAATGGCAATATATTGCGCCTGCTCAATTTGAAGAAATGGGCGATTTGGTGGGTATGCCTAAAGTCGTTGAGAATAGTAATGGCGAAGTTGTAACTAAATTCATGGCGCCTTCTTGGGTACCTACAGAAGATGTACCTGGGATTTTATTGATAGATGACGTAAACCGTGCCGATGACCGTATTTTGCGTGGTATAATGCAGCTTTTACAAAACTATGAATTAGTGAGTTGGAAACTCCCACCACAATGGCAAATTGTCCTTACGGCTAACCCTGATGGTGGCGATTATTCTGTTACGCCTATGGACGATGCTATGCTTACGCGTATGATGCATATTACTATGGAATTCGACGTAAAAGAATGGGCTAAATGGGCAGAACAAAAAGGTATTGACCCTCGTGGTATTAACTTTATTTTGACTTATCCTGAAGTGGTTACAGGCGACCGCACTACGCCACGTACGCTAGTACAATTCTTCAATGCTATTCAGTCTATTGATGATTTGAATGCTAATTTATCTTTGGTGCAAATGCTAGGCGAAGCAACTTTAGATATGAGTACAGTGTCTGCTTTTATTTCTTTTGTGAATAGTAATTTGAATAAATTGATTACGCCAGAGGATATAGTAAATGCTCAAAATTTCAAAACAGATGTCTTGGAACCACTTACCGCTGTAGTAAAAAAATCAACTTTAAGAGTAGATATTTTAGCAACACTTTGTACACGTTTGGTCAATTATTTGACTGTAAAATCGGCAGCACCAAGCAAAGAACAATTGCAAAATATTAAAGACTTTATCAAAATTGATTATATACCAAATGATATTCGTTTGGCTATGGCGCAGGACTTAATCCGCTCTAATAATCCAAGTTTGAAAATGATTATGGCAGACCCAGAAATCGGTCGTTTGTTATTAAATAAAATGTAGTTTTTTTTTGAAAGGGGATATGGCATTTGTTCATAAATCATCGCCTTGCAGGACTTTTATAAAAAAAGCGCGTCAGCGCACCGAACTCCCTTTCTCAAAAAAATAAAAATAAAAAAGGTAGAGACGAAAAAAATCTTCGTCCCTACCTTTTATTATTTAATCGTGTTTGTATCGGTCATGTTCTTCTAAATCTTTGAGCTCTTCTTCTGTAAATAAACGATAATTTATTTTGAAAGTCTTGCCTTTAGGAATTTCCAAAGAAAAACCACCAGTGCCAAAACCCTCTAAAACATCGAGCTCAAATTCTGAATATTTCCAATACTCAAATAAATCTCTATCTATAAAAAAATCAAAACCAAATGGCTCTAAAGGACCTATATTCACATCATTGAGTCTAGGAAAATAGCCGCCTTTAGTAAAACACATAGGCTGTGTGCCTTCGCAACAACCGCCAGCTTGATAAAACATCAAATCGCCATGCTCTTTTTGCAATTCTTCTACTAGCGCTTTAGCTTTCTCGCTGATTTTTAAACGTTTTACAGTAGCCATAAGCAAATGATTTTAGAAAAAGCCCATTGATTTTTTGTCATAAGAGATAAGCATATTTTTAGTTTGTCTATAATGGTCTAACATAATTTTATGATTTTCACGACCAATACCAGACAATTTGTAGCCACCGAAAGGCGCACCAGCAGGATAATTATGATAATTATTTACCCAAACACGACCAGCTTGAATAGCGCGCGGAATTTGGTATAATTGATGTGCATCACGTGTCCAAACACCAGCACCTAAACCATAAATAGTATCATTTGCAATTTCAATAGCTTCAGCTTCATCTTTGAAAGTAGTTACTGCCAAAACAGGACCAAAGATTTCTTCTTGAAAAACACGCATTTTATTATGTCCTTTCAAAAGGGTAGGTTGTATATAATAACCTCCTTTTTCAGAACCAGTCAAGAGTTTAGCATCGCCACCAGTTAAAACTTGTGCGCCTTCTTCTTTGCCTAATTTAATATAATTAAGGATTTTATCGTATTGAATTTTAGAAGCTTGTGCACCCATCATAGTTGATGTGTCTAATGGATTGCCCATTTTAATTTTATTGACACGAGCAATTACTTTAGCAATAAATTTGTCATAAATAGATTCTTGAATCAATAAACGAGAAGGACAAGTACAGATTTCGCCTTGGTTAAGGGCAAAAAGTACTGCGCCTTCAATAGCTTTATCTAAATATTCATCATCAGCATCCATTACAGATTCGAAGAAAACGTTAGGAGATTTGCCGCCTAATTCTAAAGTAACAGGAATAATATTTTCAGTAGCATATTGCATTACCAAACGACCTGTAGCTGTAGAACCAGTAAAAGCTGCTTTAGAAACTTTAGGATTAGTCACTAATTTTTGTCCTAATTCTGCGCCAAAACCATTAACAATATTAACAACCCCAGCAGGCAATAAATCGCCAATAATTTCCATTAAAAATAGAATAGAAATTGGCGTAGATTCAGCTGGTTTGAGTACAACGCAATTGCCTGCAGCTAAAGCTGGTGCTAATTTCCAAACTGCCATAAGAATAGGGAAATTCCAAGGAATAATTTGAGCAATAACACCAATTGGTTCATGAACAATAAGAGAAACAGTATCTTTATTCAATTCCATAAGAGAACCTTCTTCTGCACGAATTACACTAGCAAAATAGCGAAAATGGTCAATTGCTAAAGGAATATCTGCATTGAGCGTTTCACGAATAGCTTTACCATTATCAACAGTTTCAACAACAGCAATTTTTTCTAAATTAGCTTCCATACGGTCAGCAATTTTATTTAGAATAATGCTACGTTCAGTTACTGAAGTTTTACTCCAAGTTTTGAAAGCTTCATAGGCTGCATTTACAGCCAAATTTAAATCATCACCATTAGAATGCGCAGCTTTAGTCATCACTGTACCATCTAAAGGTGTGATAACATCAAAATATTTTCCTGATGCTGGTGGTGTCCATTTACCATTAATATAATTATCATATTGAGGTTTTAATTTTGGACGGTCATAAACTTTTGAACTCATTGCATGGGGTTTATGTAAAAAAAATAAACTAATGTTATATATAAATAT
>X137_Gaur__coassemble_75_pt1 | contig 33201 bp, 28 predicted proteins | sample X137_Gaur__metabat2_high_PE_006 | metagenome-assembled genome bin X137_Gaur | reverse complement strand
GATTTATAAACAACTATTAAAAATGACCTAAATCATTTTATAGACAATAGAGTTAGAATATTTATAGTAATTCAAAATTTTATATCATATATTTGTATAATTACATTATGAAATCAACTAAAACAATTTCAATATTTATAATTGAAATTTAGACATATTTATACTTAATTGTGAATTTTTATTTTTCTAGTAACAACCTACAACTTATATTTTAATTATGGGAAAGTTAGCTCAAAAAATTGCTCTCATAACAGGCGCAAACAGTGGCATTGGCTTCACAACAGCTGAAGAATTTTTAAAAGAAGGCGCAACGGTAATTATAACAGGTCGCAGAAAAGACGCTATTGAAGCAGCAGCAGCACAATTAGGCGATGGTGCTATACCTTTCACTGCTGATAGTGCAAATTTGAATGATTTAGAACAATTGGCGAATTTTGTAAAAAATAAATTTGGCAAATTGGACATTATTTTTTCTAATGCTGGCATTGCAAAATTCTTACCTGTTTCGGAAGTTACGCCTGAGGCTTTCGATGAAACTATGAATATCAATTTTAAAGGTAGTTATTTCTTAGCACAAAAATTATTGCCTTTAATGACGAATGGCGGTGCTATTACTTTCAATACTTCAATTTGTAATCAAGTAGGTATGCCAACTTCTTCTTTGTATAGTAGTAGTAAAGGAGCTTTGTCTGCTTTTGCACGTACATTGGCTACAGAAGTTGCACCACAAGGTATTCGTGTCAATTGCGTTTCTCCTGGTACAATTAATACTACTATTCAAAGTAAATTAGGACTTACGCCAGAGATGTTAGAAATTTTCAATCGCAGTTTGTCGGGCAAAACGCTTTTACAAAGACAAGGTAAAGCTATAGAAATTGCACGTACTGTAGTATTTTTATCTTCTGATGATGCTGGTTATATTACAGGTGTAGAAATCCCTGTAGATGGCGGTTATATGAATAATCCTGGCGATAGATAAGGCTATTTTTATCAATTTCTTTTTATAAAAAATAAGGGCGAGTCGGCAACAAGTTGCCGTCGGGCTATTCATTACATAGGGCTATAGTTTTTTTTAAAAAACTATAGCCCTATTTCATTGCTATCCCTCTCGCTAAAATGCAAAAGAAAAGGACTATGACAAACAACAAATGCCATAGTCCCTTTCCCAAAAAAAATATGTTTTTTAGAAGAATTTTCTTCGCTCTGGTTTTTTCATATAACCTAATGCCCAAAGCATTAGAGAAAAAGCTATATAGCTTAGAATAATGGTAAATAAAGCCACTTCAAATGGAAAAATAAATAAAATAGCTAATACCAATAACATAAATGTAAATCGAAAACGATTATCTTTCCATTTCAAATTCTTAAATTTGAAAGAAAACATAGGTACTTCAGAAATCAATAAATAAGACAAGATAAGAATAAAAACTATTAGTAAAGCTGGTTGCAAAATATATTCTGCTAAGCCATAAGTATTACGCTCTGCAATCAAAGCCATACCTAATACTAAAGTAGTACAAGAAGGGGTATTCAAACCAATGAAAGTATCTGCTTGTCTATCATCTAAATTAAATTTAGCTAAACGCAAACAAGAAAACAAAGTCACTAAAAAGCCTATACAGCCCCATAAAGTACTCATTTTATTGAAATCAATAGTACCGATTTGCCAGCTTTCATTAAGCATATAAAAAAACAATGCCCCTGGCACTACGCCAAAAGAAACCATATCGGCTAAAGAATCTAATTCTTTTCCCAAATCAGAACTTACTTTTAGCATACGTGCTACAAAACCATCTAAATAATCTGCCAATAAGGCAATTATCCAAAAAACAGGCACCCACTCTATTTGCCCGCTAAAAATCGCTAATAAAGCCAAACAACCGCAGAACAAATTGCTTAAAGTAAGGGAATTGGGTATAATACTTTTCATAATTTATTTTTAGAATAGTCCGAAAAACAAGGCAAAGTTAAATATTTATTTCTATTGGCACACAAAAAAGGAAAAGCCAATGTAAAATTTTTTAATCTAAGGAAAAAGATTTATTTTTGAAATTCTAACATAATGAAAGTATAGAGAAGTTCCTGACACTTTCAAATAAAAGTCATATACACTATATTTTCCAAATATGCCTTTCTTTGGGCTTACCCTCTCATTTAGCTGCATATAAAATTATAACCATGGTAAAACAGCATTTAGAACCAGAACAAAAAGCATTAGAAATCAATCTCGATGCTACTATATACGGCTCATTTGCAGAAATAGGTGCAGGGCAAGAAGTAGCGCGTTATTTTTTTAAGGCAGGCGCAGCAGCAGGCACAATAGCTAAAACTATTTCAGCATACGACAAATTAGTCAGCGACCATGTTTATGGTGCAGAGGCTGGCGGGCGCTATGTTTGTGAGTCGCGTTTATATAAAATGCTCGACCATGAATATGAATTAATGATAGATAGATTGAATGCATCACGCACCAATACACGTTTTTTTGCATTTGCAGATACAGTCTCTACTATAAATTTTCATAGAACTACACAAGGACAAGGTTGGTTAGGTTTGCGTTTTCAACTTTTAGCAGATGGCGCACCCAATGATTTGATTTTGCATGTAGAGCTTTTAGATAATAATACAGCTCTACAACAAGAAGCATTAGGAATTTTAGGCGTAAATATGATTTATGCTTGCTATCGCTATGCAGATGATTATAAAATGCTTTTGCAATCTTTAATGGATAAAATCAGAGACCGTGTACGAATAGATTTAGTGCGTTTAGTGGGTGCTCAATTCGAACATATAGATAATCGTTTGGTAGCTTTAGAACTATTGCAACAACAAATGACAGAAGTGGTAATGTTTGATAAAAAAGGTTGGCCTATACATCCTTCCGAATTTTTATACAAACAGAATTTGCTGATAGTTAGTGGTAGTTTCCGTCCTATTACACGCGTTAATATAGATATGATAAATGCTGGCACATTGCAATTCAAGAACGATATAAGCAATGAAAAAGCAAGAACTTATGTTGTACCAAAAATTACGCTCAATAGCCTAAAAGCTGAAACAGGGGAAGTAGACGAAAAAGACTTTATAGATAGATGCAATTTACTCAATTATTTGGGTTATACTGTATTATTAAGCAATTGTAATAATTATAAAACGCTTTTAGATTATTTCAAGCCGCATAAATTACAGAAATTAGGTTTAGTAATAGGTGCAAGACCATTATTAGAGTTTATTACCGATAAATTTTATGCCAATAAAAATGGTAAATTACTCAATGCCTTTTCGGATATTTGTACAGAAAATGTACATCTTTATATTTATCCTGCACAAAAAGAAGGCTCTGGAGAATTAATGACTAGCAAAACTATTCCTATTCCTGATGGTATGAAATATCTCTATCAGCATATATTAGAACATAGACATATTATTGATATAGAGGAATATGATGCTAGCAATTTATATATACATTCACAGGAGGTTTTACGCAGTTTGAAAGCGGATGAACCTGGTTGGGAAAAACATTTACCTGCCAAAGTAAGCCAATATATTAGAGCGCATCATCTCTTTGGTTTACCTTGCCAAACCCTAAATTTTGAATATTAAAATACAACCTATTTTTAAGTTATGAATTTCATCGAAGAAATTGGCAAAATATTTAACACCCAAACGCAAGAAGCTAGTATTGCTTTAGCCATAATAGCTGGTGGTTCTTTCCTACTTGGAATTTTCATTTTTTGGTTAGTGTCTTATTTGCCCCTCAAATTTTCTAGTCGTCGCAAAATTAAAGTATTGAGCAATGATTTGGAAGAATTGCAAAAAACACATACTACTATTAGTGAAGAACATAAAGTTTTCAGTTTACAGGTAGAAAATTTGGAAAGAGAATTGGCCGAAGCGCAAAAAACTATTGCAGATAAAACTGAAGAAAATGTAACGGTAAGCAATAACTTAGAAATAGCCAATAGCAAACTTTATCAAGCGCAGAAATATCAAAATAATGCGCAAGAGGAATATGGCGAATTGAAAAAATTGTACAATTTGGCACAAATGTCTGTAACAGAATCTGAACGTGTAGCAGAAATTGCTAAAAATGGTCAGCGACATTTAGAAGCGCAATTGGAACAAATCAAAACACAATATGCTTCTTTCGATGAAGAAAAACGTCAATATACTACTCAACTCATTCAATTACGTGCAGAAGTAGAAGAACAAAAAACCTTAAATATGCAGTTGCAACAAGAATTGAATGCTTTTGCACAAAAGGTAAAAGAACAAGACGAAATTTTACAAGAGGCTTTACCTAAGGCTGCACAATACGAATCATTGCAAGAAGAATTGCAACGTTTGAATGCAGAAAAATCGCAAGTAGCAGCACAACTTTCTACTTATACAGAGAAAGAAGATGAAGAACGTCATATGCAAGAACAAGAAAAAAATATGATGGATACTTACTTGCATTTGGTGCAAGAAAATATGGAAGATAATATTTTCTTTGAAACTGCCTCTGAGTCTTTAGTAGAAGATGAAGCTTTATTGGCTAAAAATTTGGCTGATTTAGATAGTATAGTTTATGAAGAAGATGTTTTTGAAACATTAGCTATTGATACTAGTTTATCTAATGAAGAGTTAGCACAAATTCAGGCATTGGAAGAACAAGCTTTAGAAGCTATACAAATGCCAGGTTTTTATCAGGCTATAGATGAAACTGCTTTAATTTTGCCTGAAGATGAAAGAGATTTGGAAGGGGAAAGAGATGAAGAAGCTCTAATAGAAAAAATGTTGAATGAGGTTAATGTTTATTTGGCGCAATCTCCACTTTTTGCTGAAATTCCTAGTGAAGAATTAATTGAAGACCCAGTTTTATTAAGCCAAAATTTGGCAAAAATGGAGGAGCAAGTATCTATAGAAACAGAAGAAAATACCATACTCCCTTTATCAGAAGAAGAAAAATATAGCATGGAAACAGCTTTAAGTTTTGCTAAAAGTGCTTTAAATGCTGAAGGATTTTATATGGATATTTCTAGAGAGCAACTTATAGACCCTCAATTTACGCCACGTACGGCACAAGCTAATGTATATATTGATGCTAAATATACTACTGAAATTGAAAAAAACGTCATTTTAGATTTAGCAAGAATTAATGCACAATATAGCTCAGATATGCCTAAAGATGACCTTAAACAAATTGATGGTATAGGTACTTTTATAGAACAAAAACTCAACCATTTAAGTATTTATACTTTTGAGCAAATTAGCAAATTTGATGAAACATTCATCAGTAAATTGACTGCGGCTATTGGCTTTGCAGAAGATGCTATACATAGAGATAATTGGGTAGAACAAGCACGTGAGCTTTGTCAGCAATTATCTTAAACATAAGTCTTAAAAGCAGCTTTTCTAAATTACTAGTCAAGCTGCTTTATTTTATCTTGTACTTATTGTGCCATATATTTTAAGCAGCATATTTTTCTCATGAATCATAACAAACCTATTATATTATTAAGCTTTGCTAATCAATTAGACGGCTATTTGCAACATCTCAAGCAAGAAAGTAGTGTTATTAATAATACCCTTTCTAAATTGCATGATGAAGGCTGTATAGAAGTATATAGAGAAGAAAGTACTAATGCTGAAACCTTATTTAATGCATTAATGCGTTTTAGAGAACGTATAGCTATTTTACATTATGCTGGGCATGCAGATGGCAATCGTTTATATTTTGAAGATAATAGTGGCGATGTACAAGGCATAGCGGGCTTATTGAGCGAATTACCCCATTTGAAATTAGTATTTTTGAATGGCTGTGCTACTAAAAATCAAGTACAATTTTTATTTAAAAAAGGGGTTAAGGCTGTTATTGCCACTGCTGTTCCTATAGATGATGCTAAGGCTACTCAATTTGCACAAAAATTTTATCAATCATTGGCTTCTCATTGCAATATTCGTATTGCATTTGATAGTGCTATAGCATTTATGCAAATGCATTATGGCGAAAGTTTCAAGGGTTTTATCTCTACTGCCGATGAATTGAATTATGTAACAGATGCTGCCAATAATTTACCTTGGGGTTTATACTTTTTAGATGAAGCTGCCAAAAAAGAAATTACACAATGGTCATTACCACTAAAGCCTATAAGCAATACTTTTGTGCAAAATAATCAAAATCATAGCGATTATCATCCCAACATGTATATAGTTTCTTGTATAGAAGCTATGATACGCTATGAACCTAAAATAGAAGCTTTAGTAGTAGATGAATATGGAGATTTGAAAGACGAAAGAGAGATTTTATTACAAATTATAGAACAATTACCTTGGCCTATAGGCGTTCAAATTCGTTTACTAGCCACTAAAGATAATAATATGGATAAGCCTTCTATAGAAAGGCTACATCAAATTGTAAGTACTTATGTAGTGAGTATGCAATTCATTTATTATACTTTATTGTCTCAAATTTGGGAACAAAAGCGTTTATTGCAACAACCTCAAGTCTTTTCTAATCATTTGCAAATTGGATATATTACTCGTAGCGATTTTAATTTCTTTGATTATAGCTATTATATTTTGCAAGCGGCGCAAGAATTGAAAAGTTTAGATATACCTTTCTTTCTAAGCGATTTTGAAGATTTCTTAAAAGAATTTGAAAATGTCAATAGTGATTTGCAAAGCTCTAATACCTTTTTGCATACATTAAGATTAAGAATTAATGATAATGACCCAACATTAGAAAGTACTAATTTGGCGCATTTATGTGCAGATGCAGAATATGCTTTAGCCATTATTTTAGATGCTATTGCCTTTTTGGTAAAATATGAATTGATTACCATTAGAGATATAAAAGTTTGCAATTATAGATATGAAGAAACAGTTTTTGAGCATTTTATTGGAAGATTAAATGCTAAAGTCACAGAAATTAGTACTACTAGTAGACAAGTTTCTAGACCAAGGGCTTTTTCTTCTTTTGTGCATAATGCTTCTGTTGTGCTTACTTCTAGAATAGATGATATTAATAGCTATTTAACCTTATCCCCTTTTATAATAGACAAAAATGCTTATGGCATGGGTATAACGGAAGATAAAGCTACTGAACAGCTTTTATTTATGTATGCTTATAGAGAGCAATCCGAATTTAAGTATTTATCTACTATGCATAATATTTATAGAGCACAAGAACGTATGACTGACCAATTCGTCACTAATGAAGGACAAGAGGAAAGAAGTACAGCAGCCACAGAGCGCAGTGGAAGAGGTCGTTTTATGAATAGAGGTAGAAGAAGTTTAGATGAAACACAGGATAATACGCCTTCTCCTTATGCTATTTTACGCAATCAGTTTAACACTTTTGAAAAGGACTTTTCTTTCTAAACTGTAACTTTTCCTTTCACGACTTTTATTATTTTAAATATGGCAATTCCTAGTATTAATAATATCAATAGCCCTTTCAAATTTTTAGATTTTTATAAAAAGGAAGATGGCGATATATTCTTTGGGCGAGAAGAAGAAGTAAATGAGCTTTATACACGCATACATGAAACTAATTTGGTTTTATTGTATGGTGCATCGGGTACTGGCAAAACCAGTATTATCAATTGCGGCTTGAATAATGAATTTGAGCCTAGCGATTGGTTACCAATTTATATTCGCCGCCAAAGCAATCTTATAGATTCTATTTTAGAGCAAATTCAACATTTTGCTATACAGAAAAAACCTATTAATGCGGATATTTTAGTACAATTAGAGTCTTTATATTTGGATTATTTCAAACCTACTTATTTAATCATAGACCAATTTGAAGAAATTTTCATTTTAGGCAGTAAAGAAGAGCAAGAAGATTTCTTTAGATTATTGGCTAGAATTTTAAATAAACGTGGTTTAAAATGCAAGGTGATTATATCTATGCGTGAAGAATATTTAGCCTATTTATCTGATTTCGAATATATTATCCCTACCCTTTTCGATAATCGTTTGCGCATAGAAAAAATGCATACCAACAAATTGCGTGAAGTTATTATTGGTACTTTGCATGCTTTTGGCATTCATATGGCGCCTAGCGAAGATATTCCAAATGAAATTATTAAGGCTTTGCGCGATAAAAATCATGAAGTAGATTTAGCCAATTTGCAAGTTTATTTGGATAGATTGTATCGCATAGAATATGAAAGACAAATTGCCGAAAAGCGAGAAGATACTTATTTTGATAAAAAGCTTTTAGCGCAAGCAGGTAATTTTGAAAATGTTATGTCGCTTTTCTTAGATGAACAAATTCTCATTTTAGAAAATGAATTAAAAATAAAAGGCATTCAACAAAAAGGATTACCTATAGAGTTATTATTCTTTATGGTCACAGATAATGGTACCAAACAATCTGTAGAAATAGAAGATATAAAAAAACAAATGTCGCATCGCCCTGAAGTCAGTGGGGAGATTATAGACTATTGTATTAATTTTTTCAAAAGCATTCGTATAGTAAGAGAACTTTCTTCTCAAATTACTAAAATCACAGATAATGCTATGGCTTAATTCTATATTTTGTTATAAAAATACTGTTCAATCCCTCCTCTTTGCACACCTTCAGACCTTTTGTATATGAGAATAGAATTAACCCATGATTTACTTGCTAAAAGGATTAATGAAACTGTTTCTGCTCAATTTAGAGCTCGTGCTTATGCGCAAAGAATTATAGAATTAAAATATTCTTTCTTTATACATGATGCAAAACTTTTACTTTCAGAGGCAGAATTAGACCTTATTAAACCTTATCAAAATGAACTTAGACTAAACGAAAAACAAGCTTATTTTTTGCAGGAAAGTATAGTAGCACAAGACAAAAAAAATAAGCTGGCACAATTGAGAAATATTTTTAATTTCGTTACTGTTGTAGTCATTATAGCGTTAATGTTTATTATTTTTCAGTATCAACGCAGTCTAAAAAGACATGAACAAAATAAACATTTAGCCAATTTAGTTATTAATCTTTTGTCCGAAATTAATGAGATTAAGACAAATCATTCTTTACAAGCTGCCAAAATAAAAGCAGATTCTATACGCTGGAATTTTACTTCAGATCCTGTACTTGCTGATTTTTTTAAATCCAATGATAGTAGTATAGATTCGCTCAAACAAAATCTTATGCCTATACAACAAGCCAATACTATGATGCGCAGAGAACATATTATTTATGTTATTAAAGGCAAAGTAGTAGACGAAAATCAAAAAGGCTTAGCACATGTAGATATTTTTTGGAAAGGGAGTATGGCAAAATTGTTTACAGATGAAGTCGGTTACTTCGAAATTATACTAGACGAAAGTCTTTTAGATACAAAATTGTACGAAACCTTAGTTTTTGGTAATACTGAATTAGGCACTTTTAGTATAAATGAAATGCCAAATAAATTGCGGAATTTGCAAGATAAAACTACTTTAGATTTAGATAAAATTGTATTATCTTCTAAAAATTAAACATAAAAAAACTCCAGCCAAAGCATTAAGCTTTGTGCTGGAGTTTTATATTTTAGAAGAAAGAAAGCAAAACTCCCTTTCCCAAAAAAATCTTAGTAACGATAAGCATCTGTTTTGTATGGACCTTCAATTTTCACGCCAATGTAATCAGCTTGAGTTTGGTTCAATACTTCTAATTTAACGCCTAATTTATCTAAGTGTAAACGAGCTACTTGCTCATCTAAGTATTTAGGTAAAACATAAACATCATTTTTATATTTACCAGTACCACGGTTATTCCAAAGTTCTAATTGAGCCAATGTTTGATTAGTGAAAGACATTGACATAACGAAAGATGGGTGACCAGTAGCACAACCTAAGTTTACTAAACGACCTTCAGCTAAAAGAATAATATCACGACCTTCGATATTGTACATATCAACTTGTGGTTTGATAGTTACTTTAGTATTGCCATATTTAGCATTTAACCAAGCTACGTCAATTTCATTATCGAAGTGACCGATATTACAAACAATAGCTTTATCCTTCATTACTAAGAAATGCTCACCACGAACAATATCGCAGTTACCAGTAGTTGTAACGATAATATCACCTTGTTTAGCAGCTTCCGCCATAGGCATAACTGGGAAACCATCCATGCTAGCTTGTAAAGCACAAATTGGGTCAATTTCAGTAACAATTACACGAGCACCAGCACCACGTAAAGAAGCAGCAGAACCTTTACCAACGTCGCCATAACCAGCAACAACAGCAACTTTACCTGCAAGCATAACATCAGTAGCACGACGAATGGCATCTACTAAAGATTCTTTACAACCGTATTTGTTATCGAATTTAGATTTAGTAACAGAGTCGTTAATATTAATAGCAGGTAATTTTAAAGTACCATTTTTCACACGTTCGTGTAAACGGTGTACACCTGTAGTTGTTTCTTCAGAAATACCACCAATGCCTTCTACTAATTGAGGGTAACGGTCTAAAACCATGTTAGTAAGGTCACCACCATCGTCTAAGATCATGTTTAAAGGCTCACCACCTTCGAAAGCGTAAAGTGTTTGTTCGATACACCAGTCGAATTCTTTTTCGTTCATACCTTTCCAAGCAAAAACAGGAATACCAGCAGCAGCAATAGCAGCAGCAGCATGATCTTGCGTAGAGAAAATATTACAAGAAGACCAAGACACTTGAGCACCTAATTCCACTAAAGTTTCGATTAAAACAGCAGTTTGTATAGTCATGTGCAAACAACCAGCGATGCGAGCACCAGCCAATGGTTTAGAAGCGCCATATTGAGCGCGTAAAGCCATAAGACCTGGCATTTCAGCTTCAGCTAATTTTATTTCTTTGCGTCCCCAGTCAGCAAGTGAAATATCTTTCACTTTATAATTCAACTGATTTTTTACAGTTTCCATGTAGATTAGTTATAGTTGATTGATAATATTTATAATAAAAAATAATTAGGTAGGAGTTCTATCCTTATTAAAGCGTTAATCAGCAAATTTATAGCCAATACCTTTAATAGTTTTAATGTAATTTTCGCCAATTTTTTCGCGAATTTTACGAATATGCACATCAATAGTTCTATTGCCTACGATGACATCACTACCCCAGACTTGCGAGAAAATTTCCTCTCTAGTAAAGACTTTATTGGGCTTAGTTGCTAATAAGAAAAGTAATTCAAATTCTTTCTTTGCAAAAATAAAAGGTTCTGATTCGCCTTCTTTGAAAACCAAATACTGTTCTCTATCAATGCGTAAATCACCGATTTCGATAATTTTAGTACTTTTGGTATTTTCTGTAGCAGCACTAGGCTCAGAAACCCTTCTCAATAAAGCAGCAATACGACTGAGTAAAACTCTTGGACGAATAGGTTTGGCAATATAATCATCGCCGCCTACTTCAAAACCAACGATTTGTGAATAATCTTCGCTTCTAGCAGTTAAGAAAGCAATTAAAGTTTCTTTAAACTCAGGCATAGCACGTAGTTCTCTGCAAACCTCCACGCCATCCATCTCCGGCATCATGATGTCTAACAAAATCAAGTGCGGGTGAATTTTTTTCGCTTGCTCTAAAACCTCTAAGCCATTGCGAGCAGTGCTTACATTGTAGCCTTCCTTAATCAGATTATAGCAAACAAATTCCAGAATATCTGGTTCGTCATCTGCTATTAGTATCCTAAACTCTTGATTTGTTTTCATAAATATATGAATAGTGTTCGATAATATCGATTGCAAAGATAGATTAATTTAATGGTATTTTAGTACTTTTTTGCCTAAAGTCTTTGGAGGAAATTACAAGAAATTAAAGTAGAACAAAATTCATTTTAATTTCTATCTTTTTTCTGAACAAAATATAGGGCTTTTGGATTAAAAAATACTAAAGTTTATTTTAAATCTTAAAGAGTTTAACAAAACATTAAATAAATGATAAAAAACAATGCCATACTCCCTTTCCCAAAAAAATTATATTTTGAATTAGATTCAATATCTTTGTAGAAATTTTTAGTAAACTGCATTAATCGCATACTCAATATATAGGGCTTTTAGTATTATGGACATGCAAACCTTTTGGCAGAAATATGATTGCCAACGTACGAAATCTTTAGATCAACATGGACAAGGGAGTATTTATCCCGCTATAGATAAAGAAAGTGGAGCTGAAGTTGCCATAAAAGTAGCAGAAATTCATCCTAATTTTGATAATAATGGTGCTTGGGGTATAGCTTATCAATCGGCTATATCGCATTTAAAGCATCCTTATTTGGTGCCTTATAAAGCTACTTATCGTTGGGAATTGGATAATTGGGTGCATTATTCTGTAGTAATGCCTATATATCCTTTAGGGTCTATTTTAAATTTTAATCCTTCGCAAGATTGGACAGCCAAACAAAAGCACGACACTTTTTTGGCTATAGCAGAGGCATTAGGGTATTTGCACGATAATGGTTATTATATGCAAAATTTACATGCTGGACATGTACTAATAACACAAGAAGAAGAAGATAAATTCATTCCTCATCTTATCAATTATGCTCAAAAGGACAAAAAACCATTGGCATTTATCCATAACTATGAATATTTGGCACCTGAACAATTTGCAGCTGATTATACGCCCAATGCACAAACTGATATTTGGGCTTTAGGGGTATTGGGGTATTGGATGTGGACAGAACAATTACCTTTTGGCAAAAAATCGACTACAGTGCCTAATAGAATGATTCAATCTCGTATTTTAGAAGATGAAATTCCAGAATTATTAGAACGTGTACCTTTACCTTATAAAACTATTATTCAGCGTTGTTTGGAAAAAGACCCAGCCTATCGTTGGAATAGTATTCACGAGCTTTTACATCAATATCCTTCTACCCTACCAGAAGCTATTAGCGATAAATTTATGCCACAAATCGAATATGAAAAACGTGTGGCTTTGGCAGAAGAATATAAAAAACCACTTTGGCAAAGAACTTTCAAAAGAGTACCTTCAAAACCTATTAGTATTCTTAAAGTAATAGTTTTATTAATATTGGCTATAGCTTTAGGTTCATTGCTCAATAAACTATAAAAAAAGAAAAAGCATAAATGGAATATTAACCATTTATGCTTTTTTTTATTATTTAGAACGAGGGTCTAAGGCATCTGTAAGTCCTTCGCCCAAAAGGTTGAAAATCGTTACTGTAAAGAATATAGCCATACCCGGGAATACAGCCAACCACCAAGCATCAAATTTTTCTCTCGATTCGCTTAAAAGCGAACCCCAAGTTACTTGCTCTGCTGGTACACCAACGCCTATGAAAGATAAGAAAGATTCGGTCAAAATTGCTGAAGCTACCCCAAAGGCAATAGTAATTAATACGGAAGTTAAGGCATTCGGAATAGCATGGCGCAAAATAATACGCGCTTCGCTAAAACCAAAAGCTTGTGCTGCTTCTATATATTCTAATTTGCGTACACGCAATAATTCAGAACGTATGAATGCGGCTATAGAAGTCCAACTCACTGCACCAATGATAATCATTACATACATAATGGAAGGATTTTTGATAATGGCAACTATAGACAAAATCAAAATCAATACAGGCACAGAGTTTACCACTTCTATAAAACGCATAATCCACATATCCATTGCTATAGTGACACGTTTTCCCAAGAATGGTATTTTCTTAAGTGGTATAGCTAGTATATTTCCTATGACAAAACAAAGGGCAAAAATACCTAAAGTAATGGCTACTTCGCCAAACAAGCCACTTTCATTAATACCGTCTGCCATAGCATAACCACGCACCACAAAAGCATAAAAGAAACCTACAAAAAGGGCTAAAATATTTAGTACAATTCGAATGCGGGATACACGCAATCTATCATCGCCAAAATAACCTGCCAAAGCCCCCAAAAATATACCAATCAAAGTAGCTATAGACATAGAAACTATACCTACCAACATAGCCGTACGTGTACCATGTATCATACCAGAGGCTACATCTCTACCCAAAGCATCTGTACCCAAATAATGGGGACGCATATGCGGCGATAATTTTTGTTCTTTGAGTGGACTAGTATAAGTGAGATTTTTCTTATCTATTGTCGTTGGAGAATAAGTAATAGGCGGAAAAACTACTGCTTCATAATCATGGTCTGTCCAACGTTTTAATATAAACTTTTCGTCCCAAGAAGATAAACCTAAATCAACTGCATATTGACGCAAAACTGGAAAATAAGTTTGACCATCAACCTTGCAATATAAAGGCTTTTCATTGGCTATAAAATCGGCAAAAATACCTACAAATAATATCACATAAAAGAAACGCAAAGACCAAACTGCTAAGCGATTTTTAGAAAATTGGCGCACCACTATAGACCAATAATCTTGTGCCATTTGTGGTGGTTGATTGCCTTGTTCTTGTGCTGCTTTGAGCGCAGCTTCTGTTTTTTTCTTACCAAAAACCAACATTGTATGAGGAATGTATTTTGAACAAGTGAAAGATTTGATTTCGTCGGCTGCCTTAGGCATTTTGAGTTTAAAATTTATAGGGCAGTCCCACCTATTCGGTGGGCGCTACGCTGCGCCGCTTCGCCCCCTTTGGGGTTGCAGCCCAAAAACTTTTGGGCTGCACGGCTTCGCATCGCTACTGCAAATCCCTTGCAGGACTTTCAAAATAAACAAATACCATACTCCCTTTCCCCAAAAAAGAAAAAGAAAAGACATTTTTAATTCTATTTATTTGAAAGTAACACGTGGGTCGGCTACTCCATAAAGTATATCAGCAATTAAGTTACCAATCATGGTTAATACTGCTGCCAACATAGAAATAGCAAATACCACTGGCCAATCGCGCGCTACTATAGAGGATAAAGCTAATACACCCATACCCGGTATATTATAAATCAATTCTATAGCTATAGAACCCGATAAAGCACGTGGGAATACAGAACTAAATAAGGTAATAATAGGAAATAAAGAATTACGGAAAGCATGTTTCCAAATTACTTTATCTTCTTTCAAACCTTTAGCATTCGCCGTACGAATATAATCTTGACGCAATACACCTAACATAGAACCACGTGTTTGACGAGATAAAAATGCAAATGAACCATAAGTCATACAGAACACTGGCAATACTAAGTGATGCAATACATCTATTACATAAGCATAATTAGAAGTTTCAGGATTTTGATGCAATTCCATAGTATAAGCACCGCCCGTTGGGAACCATGAAATACCATAATCTGCCCCTGTCAAGAATACTAATAAAATAGTGGCAATCCAGAACGAAGGTAAAGAATACAATAAGAATAAAACTGCTGTACAAATATTATCTAAAATATAACCACGCAATTGAATACCTGATTGACCAAATTGGAAAGCACCTTTACCATCATCCCAAAGTTTTTGCGTATTGTCTTTTACTTTATTTCTATTCAAGTATTTGCCCAAGCCCCAAAGCGCTAATACTAAAATTGCAGTATACACTAAGAACATTGGCGATTTAATATATAAGAATACTGCTCCTAAAATGAGCATTTCTAATATAATATAAGACCAGAATATTACTAAAGCTAAAGAGAAAATATAAATCACTGGGAAAGATATAGGACGTAATGCATAAACAGCAGCAGCACCAAAACCAATAGCTACAAATGAAGCTAAGCCGCCGCCCATATATCCTGCTATATACAAGCCTAATGTACTTAAAGCCAAAACCGTAAAAATTAAACCATTAATTAAATGTTTAATGGTAAAATCTGCTACTTTTTCTTTGACATAATCACGCTGTCTATAAAATTCTATACCTATATACACTCCCAAACAAAGCACTAAACCCCAGAAATGTGTAGCTGCATCTATAGTACCTTTTGCATATAATACCATTAATACAGTATAAGCCAAAGTAGTGGCTAAAGCATGATAAGTGAAAACATTGAAAAATTGTAAAGTATTCTTTTTCCAAACTGCACTTTGCACGCCCAAAGGAATAGAAATAATATAAGAAAAGAAAATCGAAATCACGTTCATAATTACTGTCCAGAACATGGCTTGCAAAATCTTATTCCCTACAGAATCGCTATCTCTATAAGATTTACCAAAATCCAAACGCAAGAAACCTTTAGAAGCATATACTTTTACATCTTTAGCAATTTCATCGCGTTGTTTTTCTAAAGTTGTATATTGTTCTAATGCTGCATTTCTAGCATTCACTAAAGCCAAACTATCGGCTTGCGCTTGTTGCAAACTTTGACGAATACTATCTTTATTTACTTCTTTATCCGACAACAAATCCAATTGCAAATGCATAGTATGCATATTTTCTGCTATATTTTTGATTTGCGTTGCTAAAGTATCTTTTTGCATAGCAATAGCTGCCATTTCTTTGTTCAATTCCGTTACTTTTACATTAGCAGAAGTATCAGGGCTAATGAACCAAGGATAATCGCCAAACATCCAAGTATGATATTGATTTTCCAAACCATACCAATGAATTGTTGGCATATATAAAGCACTAGGCGTAGGATTTTTTACTAAATTTTCATAAGCAGCAATTACTTCATTAATCTGAGGAACTACTGCCCCTAATGCTGTATCATTGCTAATAGCTTTGTGCATTCTTTCTAATTCATAACGCACATCATTATCTTCATATTTGAAATAAATTTCGCCAAAAGCATCACGCATTTCACCACGTGTTTGATAACTTCCTTTCAAAATTTCATCGGAAGAATTCAATTCAAAATCACGTAATTTTTCATAATAATTCATTACCGCTTGCGAATTACCATATTGGTCTACAAGACGTGCTATAGTTTCGCGATGATTTTGTTTTTGTATTTTATACAAATCCTTCGGATAAGCTGCCGAAGTAATTGAAAAGTAAAAGGTTGGTCTATCCAAACCTAATTCTCTAGCTTTATCTTGATAGGCTCTTTCTGAAGAAACGAGATCGGCACGTTGCCCTGTATTTCCTGCATTACTACCGCCTTTGAGCAAAAGTTCTACTGGGTCGCCAGGCGCCATTTTACTCAAGCCAAATATCATTAATGAAATGACAAAAAATGTTGGTATAAAAACAAGAAAACGTTTGAGTATATAACTAAACATCGATAATTAGTAAGTAGTAAAATGAACAAACTATTTTTTTTGAGAAAGGGAGTATGGTTTTTGTTTTTCAATAAAGTCCTTTTAGCTTTTGTTAAATAGTGCTTGCACTGTTCTTTATTCAACAATACAAGCACTATTTTTTTTGCTTCATCCACTTTTCACAATACCTTCACCCACTAAATATTATTTTGCATCTGCAACTTTCAACCAATTGACCATGAAACCTGGGCGTAATGCTGAAGTTTTTCTGCTTTCTGCTTCAAAACGGCGATGCACACTAATGCGCTCGCTTGGCACACATAAGAAAACATATGGTTGTTCCTCATAAATAATGCGCTGAATTTCTTTATAAAGCGAGTCACGTTTAGCTTCATCTAAAGTTACACGGATTTCATCTATAATTTTATCAGAAGTTTCATTACCAAAACCTACACGATTAGAGCCATCAGGCGAATCACTAGAAGTATGCCAAATCTGTTTCAAATCATCTAAACCAGGACCTTGTACCCATGCCAAAGACATAAGCTCAAAATCTCGACGTTTTGTATCTTCTAAAAATACAGTCCACTCACGCGAAACTACTTGTATGTCAACACCTACACGTTTGGCTTCTTCTTGCAACAACAAACCAATATTCTTGCGAATAGCATTTCCTTGATTGTACTTATACATTACTTTCATTTCTACTCGCTTGCCATTGATTTCTTTATCTACTATACCATTGCCATTGGTATCTGTCCAACCTGCCTCTGCCAAAAGTGCTTTAGCTTTTGCTGGGTCAAATTCTATAGCAGGTAAATCATTATTATAATAAGATTTACGTGGATTAATAGGACCATTGGTTGGTATAGCTAAGTCTTGATATAAAGCTGAAATAATATCTTCTTTATTCACTAAGTGTGCAAAAGCACGACGTACTCTTTTATCACTAAACTTAGGATTTTTTGTATTAAAACCCAAATATAAATAAGAGAATTGGTCTGGTGTACTTAACTCATATACTCTATTAAAATCTTTATCTTGTTGCAATTCTATAAAAGATTCTGGCTTAATCCCTACCATTACATCCAACTCTTCATTTTTCATTTGAGCTAATGCAGGTACGGCATCAGAAACAATTTTATAAATAATTTTAGGTGCCTCTGCTCTAAGCATTCGGCGATCTTTTACTTTATCGCCCCACCAATCTGTTTTGCGCTCTAAAATAATATATTCAGAAAGTTTCCATTCTTTCAAAGTATAAGGACCCGCTCCTACTATATATTGCGGATCACGCTCAAATCTGCCATCATTAAAGAAGTCTGCAAAACGCTTAATATCAGGATTTACAGACAAAGCCTCTTGCGCCTTTTTATCATTCAATTGCTCTACTGTAAAGCGACGCATAATACGTTCCGGGTCATATACATATTCTGGCAAAATATACATACCACCCAATGATGACTCCGCTAAGAAATAACGTTCTTTAGAATAAACCGTAAATTTCTTAGGATTATTAGGGTCTATGACTACCTTATTAACAAATTCAAAATACGGACGTTGTACAGCCGCATTCGTTTTAGGATTTTTAATGGCTTTTATTGTAAATAAAACATCATGTGCAGTAATATGCTCTCCATTTGCCCATTTTGCTTCAGGTTGTAATTCTATTTCCATAGTCATACCGCCAGCAAATTCACCTTCATTTATTTCTTTTATTTCTGGTCTATCTATAGCAAGATAAGGTTCTAGTTCTAAAGTAGCAGGATTATAAGCTAATAATGGAGCATAAATTTGTTGTTGTATATAACTGGCATCTGCTGATGAAGAGGTCAAAGGGTTTAACTTATCAGGGTCGCCTAAATTATGAACAATTACATTAGGGTCGCCTGATTTTTTCCACACAGTTGTTTTTATCGAAGAATCTTCCGTTTTTGTATCTGTATTACATCCTACAGTTGATGCACCTAGCAAAGCTAAAAAGCACATAGTGCGGAGATTTGCGCGCAATGTTTTCATATATTTAAAATAAAGCTATATTATAAAGTAATTAGTATAGAGTAAGGTTTCGTTAATTTAAAATCCAAAATTTTCACTATGCAATGATGAGTTCATCATGCTATAATTCATCTAAAAGAGAGAAAAAAATTATGTGAATAAAATATAGTTATTAGTCTTTTTAAGATAGATTTTATATAATTTTAATTCTATTTTGAAAAGACATAACATTCATAAGAGTAATTTCTTGTGCCAACAAGATAATAAGTTTTTAAAGAATTCAAAAATAAACACATATAATCTTCTTCATAAACAAAGTAAAAAATCGAATAATTAGAATAAAGCCTAATATTATTAGCTATACGACGTTTTATTTTCGTATTAAATTTATTTAAATAAATAATACACAATATGCAAACTATACTCATTACAGGTGCTACTGGTCTTATAGGAACAGCCCTTTGCGAATACCTAGAACAAGCTTCTAACAAGGCATACGAAATTAGAATTCTTACTAGAAATAAACAAGCAAAATCCCCTTTCAAAAAATATTTATGGCATATAGATAAAGACTATATTGAGACTGAGGCTTTAGAAAATGTAGATACAATTATACATTTGGCTGGGGAAAATATAGGCGCAAAGAGATGGACAGAGGCACGTAAAAAAGAAATATTAGACAGTAGAGTAAAAAGTACTGAACTTTTGGTGCATACCTTACAAAATATGCCAAATCATAAAGTAAAGACTTTTATTGCTGCTTCAGCTATAGGTTATTATGGAGACACAGGACATAATATAGCAGATGAAAGCACACCTGCTGGTGACAATTTTATGGCTGAAATTTGCAAACAATGGGAAAATGCATCTTTACCCATTGAAAATATGGGCATAAGAAGAGTAATTGTTCGCAATGGTATAGTTTTATCAACTAAGGGTAGGACTTTAAATATGATGATGAAAACTTATCCTTTACATCTAGGAGCTTATGCAGGTTTGGGTGGTCCTTATTTATCTTGGATTCATATACTAGATGTATGTCGTATTTATCATTTTATAATGCAACATGAAAACTGCCATGGTATATATAATGCAGTAAGCCCAAATCCAGAAAAAAATTATACTATAGCTCAAGCTATAGCTAAGGCATTAAATAAAAAAACTTTAATATTACCTGTACCTGGTTTTCTCATAAAATTAGGTTTAGGAGAAATGTCTGAAGTAGTTTTATCGAGTTTGAGAATAGCTCCTAAAGCTTTAGAAAGAGATGGATTTACTTTTGAGTTTACTAAAATTATACCTGCTTTACAAGATTTAATAAAAAAGAAAAGATAAAAATTAAAATTTCATGCCATAGTCCCTTTCCATAATAAATTACTTAACTTTGCTTTTCATTTTATTCAAATTAGAAAACTTTATTCTATATATATATTTATGGCTTCAGAAATTCGCATATTAAAGAGAGAGGAAATAGAACCATCTAAATGGGATGGCTGTATTTATTATTCGCCGAATAGTCGTATTTATGCTTATTCTTGGTATTTGGATAGTGTATGCGATGAGTGGTATGGAATTGTGGAAAATGAATATGAATCTGTAATGCCTATTGTGGTCAAAACAAAAAAATGGTTGAAATATAAAGAAGTTTATCATCCATTTATGGCGCAGCAATTAGGTCTTTTCTCTATGAGTATTATTTCTTCAGCACGTTTGGCTAAATTTTTAGAAGTTATTCCCGAAAGCTATAAACATATACAAATGCAATTGAATTTTGGCAATTTTGCTGTAAAACAATTGACAGATAAAGGTTTTAATATAGAAACACGTCCGAATTATATTTTAAGTTTGGCACGTCCTTATGATGAAATTTATAAAGAATATTCTAGCAATCTGAAACGCAAATTACAGAAATCTAGTGAAGAACATTTTCTATTTAATACTGACCTAAAACCAGAAGAATTTGTAGACTTAGCGAAAACTTATTTTCCTGAAAAAGAGGCATTTACAGATGAAGTATATTATACATTATTGCGTATAATTTATAATTGTGCGCATAGAGGGAAAGGCTTAGTTTATTCACTTTTTGATGCTGATAGAAATTTTTTAGCAGCTACTTTTATTCTATTTGATGGCACACGTTTAGTAAATTTAGTGAATATTTCTTCGCCTTTAGGAAAAGAGAAAAATGCTATGGCTATTTTATTCGATGGTTTGATAAAAGGTAGTGCTGGACAATTAAAAATTTTAGATTTTGAAGGCTCAAAACTAGAAGGTGTAGCACAATTCTATCAAAGTTTTGGAGCTAAGAATGAACCATACTTTGAAATTAAAAAAGATATGCGTCCTTGGTATGCTAAAATGATTCAAAAATAAAGACATTATATATAAAATAAAACGCAAGATATAGGACATCTATACCTTGCGTTTTTTTTATTTAGCAATCTTATTTTCAATTAGTTTTTTATACATAGTATTAGCTACTCTTTGCGATACACCAGAAGAACCCAACATAGTATGCAATTGTGCATAATCGGACAATATATTTTGTCGAGCTGGGCTTTCTGTTGGTATAAGTGCTTTCATTTCTTTTTCTAATCGAGTGGCATTAAAATCGCCTTGAATAAGCTCTGGAACTGACTCTTTATTTAAAATTAGATTTACCAATGAAATATATTTTACTTTAATAATTTTGCGTACAATCCATACAAATAAAGGTCCTGTTTTATAGCAAACTACTTGTGGCACATTAAAAATAGCTGTTTCTAATGTTGCTGTACCAGAAGTAACTAAAGCAAAATGGGCATTATTCAATAAATTATAAGTTTCGCCCTTTATAATTTTTATATTTGGATAATCTTTAATAAAAGGCTCATAATAGGCTAAATCGAAACTTGGCGCACCTGCAATTACAAATTGATAGTCGGGAAAATATGCTTGCATTTTCAACATAGTAGGCAACATAGCACTTACTTCTTGATTGCGACTACCTGGCAATAAAGCAATAATTGGTTTGTCGCCTAAATTATAAGTAGAGCGCAAATGCGGTACCAAACCCTTGTCCTGTTTTTCTTGATATTGATGCACTGCATCTAATAAAGGATGCCCTTCATAATTAACTTTATAATCGTATTTAGCATAGAAATCAGGTTCAAAAGGCAAAATTACAAACATTTCATCTACCCATTGCTTGATTTTATGCACACGCCCAGAGCGCGTTGCCCAAACTTGTGGAGAAACATAATAAAATATTTTATAGCCCATGGATTTAGCCCATTTGGCTATGCGCAAATTGAAACCAGAATAATCAATTAAAATCAAAACATCGGGCTGAAATTCAGTAATATCTCGACGACAAAAATTAAAATTACCTAAAATAGTAGGCAACTTCATAATAATTTGTCCTAAACCCATAATTGCATGTTCTCTATAATGGCGTGCCAAACTTGCCCCAGCGGCTTGCACCAAATCGCCGCCCCAAGCTCGAATATTGGCTTGAGCATCAATTTTAAATAATTCTTTGACCAAATTCGAAGCATGCAAATCGCCTGAAGCCTCGCCCGATATAATATAATATTTCATATAATGGCTATATATTCCGTAAGTTTATTTTTGAAAAGGGAGTTCGGTTTTTGTTTATTTTTGAAAATCCCCTACAAAACTCCACAAAATAAAATAAAAGCCAAAGGCTTTTTGTTTAAATAAAAATGCAAAACTCCCTTTTTCAAAAAAAATACCCATAAGCTAATCAAAAATCAACTTATGAGTATTCTTCTTCTATATCAAAAATTATGATTCAGCCATTGCATTTTCTAGCGTTTTTATTGGTTGCGATTTTACATGTTTATTGGTGTGTAAACGTTGTATTAATCGCTTGCAAATGACCATAAAATCCTTTTCAGAAAGTACGCCAATAAGTTCATCTCCTTTTACAACAGGAATAACTTTTATGGCATACTGATTCATAATAGCAATAGCTTCTAAAATAGTGGTTTGAGGGGTTACGGTAATAGGAGATTTATACATAATTTCGCCTACAGTGGTTGAAAAATTGGACTTTTCTTTTTGGAAAGTTTCTACTAATTTTTGCAATTCCTTTTTAGAATTATGATTTTCTATAGGCAGCATATCAGTACGTTTGGCAAAAGTATCTAAAATCAATTTATTGGTAACTAATCCTACTAATCGCCCTTTAGAATCTTCAACAGGCAAAAATTCGCTATTGCTCCAAGCCATGAGCGAAGCGGCAAATTCAATAATATCTTCTTTGCGCACTGTAAATAAATCTGTACTCATGAATTCTTCTACCAATAAATCTGAAGGGTCATATTGGTCAAATTCGTGCAATTGCGGAATAGGCCAAGTATGTGCTGGTAAAGTTTTGCTTTGATTATGCAAAATGGCAGCTGTCAAACTGGTTACACTTTCATCATGATTTGTCTCTTTCATGAATTTAGTATAAGTCATTAAAATCCATCTTGCGCCATTCATATGTTTTTTGGCACGTTCTTCAATAATGCCTAAATATTTATCTATATCGCCACTATCAATTTGTCTTTTTTCTAGACCTTTTCTAGCTAAGGGCAAAAGAAATTCTTTAGTTAAATCTCTAGCAGCAATTTTCTCATTATTCAACCATGTAAATTTACTATCAATACCTGTTCTCGCTCCTTTTGTAAAATTATCTAATGCATCTTCAAAACCCAAATGCTGGGTAATATCTTTATATTCATCTGCCATACCTTCCATAGCACCAAGCCAAAAAGCAGTATTTGCCATTTCGTCTAAAACAGTAGGTCCTGCGCCAAAAATTCTATTTTCAATACGCAAATGCGGTTTACCATTAGGACTAATACCATAACAAGGGCGATTCCAACGATAGACTGTACCATTATGCACTTGTAAAGCTTTAAGTTTTGGGGTTTTACCTTGTTGTACTAAAGCCAAAGAATCCTCTTCTACATCAGCACCCAACAAAATACGGAAGCGCATAATATCCTCTTTATAAATCTCTAGAATAGATTTATTCAGCCAATTTTTACCAAAGGTTACTCGAGAAGCTTGCACGCGCATATGGTCGCTATTGGAACGAGAATCTATAGATTGTTGAAAAAGTGCAATTCTAGTTTCATGCCATAATCTTTTACCAAATAAAACAGGAGAATTAGCCGCCATAGCCAAAGTAGGACCTGCTATAGCTAAAGCCATATTATAATATCTCGTAAAATCTCTAGGATGAACTTGCAAATGTACTTGAAAACTTGTGTTACAAGCTTCGAGAAGTGGAGAATCATGCTTAATTTTGAGCTCATCAATACCATCTATATGCAATTCATAATCAGAACCACGTAATTCTTTCAAAGCAATCATTAAAGCTAAATAGCGTTCTTTAGGAGTAAGCTTATCGAGATTAAGGTCAAATTTGCGCAAAGAAGGCAAAATTCCTGTAAGTAAAATTCTAGTATCATATTTGGCAGCTACTTGTTGTATATCTTGTAAATGCGAACGCAATTCAGCTTCCATTTTAGAAAAAGCATTAGCAGTAAACATTTGTGGGGTAAGGTTGGCTTCCAAATTAAATTGTGCTAATTCTGTAGTGAGCCATTCGGGGTGAAACTCTTCCAAAATTTGCATAGCAGTGTAGGCAGGCTTATAAGCTTTATTGATTAAGCACATTTCTTGCTCTGCGCCAATGCGTGTAATACCATCTTCGAACCAATCATTATCAATCATGTATTCGAGCGCTTGTACATCACGCAATAAATGTCGAACGAATTGTTGCATATTGGCACTTTGTGCCGCTAAGTGAACTTTTTCTTCTCCCATTTTTTATTTTTGTATATCTGTTGCAAATAATTCTGATTTATTCTTGTTATTGCTAGCGGTATTTTATCTCCTTTCCAAAACTTTTATACTATGAAAAAAGTAAAATTCTTATACCTCTTTTTACCTCTAGCTATTTTATTAGTATTAGGGTTAGGGGGTTGTAAACGTGAAAAATTTGATAGTCAAATGCCTTTTATGGCTTATGTAGATATACCTGCTGGTATGGGAACTGTTATGACCTATAATTTCCCTATTACCATTGGTGGCACAGGTATTGCTATGTCTAGAGCCAAGCCTTTAAATATTCGTTTGTTTATAGAATTGGGCGAACCTAATTTTAATTTCGTTTATCAAGCTTTTATGGAAGTAGTCAAAGATGGTGTTCGTCAAGAAATTGGCTATAATCTCAATCATGAACCCGATGGACGTGCTAGTATGACTTTATTGCCTAATGAAATGGATGCTTTAGATATTATCAGTCAAGATAATTTTAATGTAGTCTTAAAATTACGTATGCGATATCCTACTACACAGGCTTCTAGGCTACGTGCAGAACTCACATTTGGAGTAGATTTACTCTAAATATTATAAAAATAACATTATTATACCTTAAATATACATATCCCTTTTAAATATTGAAATATATGCAATTAAATTTTAAAATATTTGGCAATCCGCTTAATGAAACAATAATAATTTTGCATGGCATGTTTGGAACTTTAGATAATTGGCAAAGTATTGCTAAGAGTTTAGAGGCGCAATATTGTATTTATATTGTAGACTTGCGTAATCATGGACGTTCGCCACACAGTGATATTTTTGGCTATGATATTATGTGCCAAGATATTGTAGAATTTATGGGGAGTCAAGGGCTTAGAGAAGCGCATTTGGTAGGACATTCTATGGGTGGCAAAGTGGCTATGGAAATTGCTTTAAAATATCCTGAATTAGTACAAAGTTTGGTAGTAGCAGATATAGCCCCTATTACTTATAAAGGGCATCATGAAGGCGTTTTTGAAGCTATGTTCGCACTAGACCCAAGCAAAATCAACAACAGAAAAGAAGCAGAAGATATTCTCAAACAATTCCCTATTGATTGGGCTACCCAACAATTTGTTTTGAAGAATTTAAATTTGAATAAGGATACTTTAAAATATGAATGGCGTATGAATTTACCTGTAATTTATGCCCATTATGAAGAAATTCTTACTTTCAAAGAAAGAGATGCTGTTTATGATGGTCCTACGCTTTTTATGCGCGGCGAAAAATCTAATTATATTAATGAAAATGATTTGCCTGCTTATCAAAAATATTTCCCTCATGCAGAATTAGTCAATATTGCTAATGCTGGACATTGGCTACATGCTGATAATCCTAAAGATTTTGTACAAGCTATTATGGATTTTATTTAAATCGAAATATTATTTGCGCATACAAGCCAAATAAATACGTATCTTTGTACTTTAATGTTAAAAGCATTGAATACTCATTTTAAATTTAATTCTGAGCATAAAATAGTACTATCTTGTCTAATAGATTTTATAGCAGCGAGCATTTGAAAAGTCGCAAAATGATAAGCGAAATTTTCAATTTAAGACAAAGCGTGTCTGCTTTTCCCTTGCGAATACTTTGGTTAGAAATACCTAATTCGCAAGATTTGGGAAAATATCATTTTTTATCTGCTAGCGCCGATGTAAGGCATCAAATTGCTTTTTCTGTCCCAAAAAGAAAACTCAAACACGCTGTAGATCGCAATCGTGTGAAGCGACAATTACGTGAAATTTATAGATTAAATAAAACAGAATTGCTGCAATTTTTAATGCATGAAGACAAAAAGCTAATCAGCATTGTTGTATATACAGATGGGAAATTATATGACACATCTTTTCTAGAAAAAAAATATTTATATCTTTTGCAAAAACTCCGCCAAAAACTTGCTAACCCTACTCCACCAGCTAGTCCCGAGAGCATTATACCGATGCAGCCTACAGAGTAGATTTAATTTTTGATACATGATGACAAAATTCTTTGCACCTTTTATTTTTTTATATAAAGGGAGTATGGCAATTTTAAGTTTTTTAATGATTTTCTTGATTAAAATCTATAAATTAGCAATTTCTCCTTGGCTCCCAGGGGCTTGTAGATATCATCCTACTTGCTCTGTATATGCTGTACAAGCTATTCAAAAACATGGACCATTGAAAGGAGGTTTTCTGGCAGCAAAAAGAATTTTGAGTTGTCATCCTTGGGGTGGACAAGGGCATGACCCTGTCCCTTAATGCAAGGAGCAAACAATAAAAAAGCGAAGCACCATACTCCCTTTCCAAAAAAATTAATACTAAAAATTAGTCCTTTCCCTTCAAACCATTTCTATTTTCAAATCTAATAATCTATGCCTAGTAAAGTCACAATTTTCCTTTTTTGGCTGCCTTTATTGATAGGTTTTCTTGTATTAACAAGGTATTGGCTACATAAACCTAAGCAAACTTATTTGCAAGGCGATTGCGTTTCGGGCAATTGTATAGATGGTTATGGTTTTTTTCGTTGGAATTCTGGCGAATATTATATAGGACATTGGAAATCATCTAAACAACATGGTTTTGGGGCTATGTTTTGGAAAAATGGTAGAAGTCATATAGGACATTGGTGGGAAGGAATTTTGCATGGAGAAGGACATATGCGCCAACTTTCTAATAATAATAAGTGGGGCATTTGGGAGAAAAATATTATGGTAAAAGATTTGACTTTAGAACAATTGAATCAAGTAGTCAATCGTGCAGATTTTGCTCAAATACAAGTGCAAGCTATGTTTAAAGATAGACCTGCATTATTAGAAATGTCGCCTATTTTAGCAGATTCTACTTTATTGCAATGGCTTTATGATGAATTTGCAGGCAAAAGCTTGGGTACACCTATTTATTGGCAAGCAAAAGCGGATAGAGAATTTCAAGTAATCCCTGGTTTTAGAGCTGTACATCGTTGGCCAACGGCAACGCATAGTGCTGCCATTTGGTTGCAAGATAGCTTACCTAGCGAAGAAATGTGGGCTTGTTTAGTTTTCGAATTATTCAATATTTGCAATGCTCCAGCCTTTGAAAAAATCAATCGAGATGTAGAAAAAGGCATTTGCAAAACTGAAGCAGAATACATTCATCGCTTTTCTGCTTTAGAACATCAAGCTATTTTGAAAACTCAAGATTTTTATAAGCAAAGATGGTTGCCATTAATGGAAAATAAAGGATTAAAAAGCAATAGTTTATATTGGTTTTCAACAGTTTCGCCAAATTTTGATGTATGGATAAATAGCTATACTGAAAGAGATGGTTATCCTTGGCAGCCCTATACTGTTTTTTATAAACAACAGTTGCAGAATATACTAAAAAAATATTAAGCATAGGAACAATAATTGCAAAAAAACGTTTATCTTTGCATAGAACAAATCTAAATAAGATAGCTGATTTAATTTCAATCTGAATCATAGTTATTGCTGCGAAGTAAGAGCAATAGTTAAATTATAAATTTATATACATTTAAAGATCATGACCGTTGTAAAAACACCTAATCGTCTTATATATCTTGACAACAGTGCTACTACACCTTGCGACCCAAGAGTAGTAGAAGCTATGTTGCCTTATTTCACTGAAAAATTTGGTAATGCAGCAAGCCGTAACCACCCTTTTGGTTGGGTAGCTGAAGAAGGCGTAGATTATGCTCGCACTCAAATTGCTAACCTTATCGGTGCAGACGAAAGAGAAATTATCTTTACATCAGGTGCTACTGAAGCCAACAACTTAGCGTTGAAAGGCGTAGCAGATATGTATAAGTCTAAAGGTAATCATATTATTACTGTAACTACTGAACACAAATCAGTATTAGATACATGCAAAGCCCTTGAAAAACAAGGCGTAGAAGTTACTTATCTTGAAGTACAACAAGACGGTTTGATTGATTTAGCACAATTAGAAGCGGCTATTCGTCCAACTACTATTTTAGTTTCTGTAATGTATGCTAATAATGAAGTAGGTGTTATTCAACCTATTAAAGCTATTTCAGAAATTTGTAATAAACATGGCGTTTTATTCATGACGGATGCTACGCAAGCAGCGGGTAAAATTCCTATTGATGTGCAAGCTGATGGTATTCACTTAATGTCTTTCTCTGCACATAAAATGTACGGTCCTAAAGGTGTTGGTGCTTTATATGTGCGCAGAAAAGCGCCACGTGTAAAAGTTACGGCTCAAATGGATGGTGGCGGACATGAACGTGGTATGCGTTCAGGAACTTTAAACGTTCCTAGTATCGTTGGTTTCGGTAAAGCTGCTGAAATCGCTAAAGCAGAAATGGCAGCTGAAGCGGAAAGATTAAGCAAAATCCGTGATTATATGGAGCAAGAGTTCCTTAAAATGGAAGAAGTTGTTGTAAATGGTAATACTGAACATCGTTTACCACAATTAACAAACGTTTCTTTCAAACACGTAGAAGGTGAAGGTTTAATGATGACTTTCAACCAAAATATTGCGCTTTCTTCTGGTTCTGCTTGTACATCAGCATCTCTTGAACCTTCTTATGTTTTGAAAGCTTTAGGTTTAGGCGATGATTTAGCACACTCTTCTTTACGTATTAGTCTTGGTCGTTTTACTACTGAAGAAGATGCTAAAGAAGCTGTAGAAGCTATTCGCAATGGTGTTAATCATATGCGTTCTCTTTCTCCTATTTGGGAAATGTACAAAGAAGGTATTGACCTTAACAGCATCGAGTGGGATGCACACTAGTAGATAAAATTATAAGAACTTTTGTGTGTTTAAAGACTTTGAACCTTTTATTATTTAGACTCTAAAAATATTTATATATATATTATGGCATATTCAGATAAAGTAATGGATCACTTCCATAATCCTCGCAATGTTGGTACTTTGAACAAAGATGCTAAAAACGTTGGTACAGGTTTAGTAGGTGCTCCTGAATGTGGCGACGTAATGCGTCTCCAAATTGAAGTAGATGAAACTACTGGCGTTATTAAAGACGCTAAATTTAAAACTTTCGGTTGTGGCTCTGCTATTGCTTCTTCTTCTTTAGCTACAGAATGGCTTAAAGGTAAAACTATTGAAGAGGCAGTAAATATCGACAATATGGCTATTGTTGAAGAATTAGCCCTTCCTCCTGTAAAAATTCACTGTTCTGTATTGGCAGAAGATGCTATTAAAGCAGCTGTGAAAGATTACCAAAGTAAAAAAGAAGCTTAAGCTTTATACAATATAAATTAGAAAGTATAGTCCCTATAAAGTGTTAAGCTTAGGACTATACTTTTTTCTTGTTAATGCTTATTTTTCTAATCTTAAAAGCGTTTATTTAATCATAGCCTATGATTTACGTATCTAATAGTGCGAAAGAAAAAATCAACGAAATTCGTCAATCTGGCGAAATGACTGAAGATTATTTCATTCGTGTTTCTGTTACTAGCGGTGGTTGTTCTGGTCTTACTTACAACTTAGACTTCGATAATGAATCACAACCTGAAGATCAAGTTTTTGAAGATAATGGTGTACGCGTAGTTACAGACCTCAAAAGTTTTTTATACCTTTTCGATTCTACCCTAGAATTTTCTGGCGGTTTAGATGGTAAAGGTTTCCACTTCACGAATCCTAATGCTACACGCACTTGCGGTTGCGGTGAAAGTTTCGCTGTATAATATAGCCTTATAAAATATAAAAACCGAATAAGACGTTTTAAAATGTGCTTATTCGGTTTTATTTTTTTTGGAAAGGGAGTATGGTGCGCTGCGCGCTTTTATTTCAATTTTTTCTCCAATTCCTTTACTATATTTTGCATAGGCGGAACGCTAAAGTCTGGTACTTGCATTTCTTGCTTATACATTTTACGCAAAATATTTTGTGCAGCTTCATTAGATTTATCTTGTGTCCACACCTCTACTGCTGCCTTAAAAATATCTTTTTTTGCCGATGGACTTGTAGTTTGTTGCGAATTAGCAATTACTTTCAATAAATTATTATTGGCTGTTTTTAATGAAGTTTGTTGCGTTTTGAGTTGCTTTAAATTATCGGTTGTAGAAGTCAAATCTTTTTTCAATTTTTCATTATTGAGTTTAAGTTGGTCATTTGCCTTTTTCAACTCTGCCAATGTTCTATTCAATTGCTGATTACTTTCTTGCAATTGTGCATTAGTAATTTCTAATTTTTCTGCCAATTGTTTAGCTTCATTTTCTCTAGCAAATAGTTTTTCAGCAGTAATATTCAATTCATTATCTATTCTACCCAAACTATTAAAAAGAGAATCTATAGCTTTATTCTTTTTTTGAATTTCCTCATTACTTTTGCGCAAATCCACTAAAGTTACTTCTAAAGTAGCATTGGCAGCAGCTATAGCACGTTTATTTTTATTTTCATAATAAGCCCAACTCATAGCACCTATAAAGGCACAAATACCACAAATTGTAATAAAAATCCAATATTTATTGCGTTGATATTTCACATGCATTTGACTAGTAAAGATAAAATCCATTTCTTCTTTACTGATTACTTTATCCAAATAGCTTCTATAAGGAGAAATATAATCCAAATCATTAGCTGTCAATAAACCTGCCGTTTCTTGATAATATTTATAGCGCTCTGTTACAAAGCTTTTCATTTTCAAGCGTAATTTTATATCGGCTGATGCTTTTTCATAAATATGATTGGCTAATATATCGTGTGAAATTTCTATTTTCATAAAATTAAATAAGTAGACTTTTAAATTGATGCTTCAACATCAAAACGACTATTTCTCCATTGGCGATTCATTTATGCTATCTTGCAACAGCAATTGCTCATAATAATAGTCATCTTTAATATAAATAGGACGATTTATGGTTTGCTGCAAAGATAAAAAAGATTCTACAGCTTTTACATATTCCAAATTTTCTATTTGTTGCAAAGTAATTTGCAAATGTGTTGTATCTCTACACACTACTTTTGCAAATACATTATAATTGCCTGTGGTCAAATCCGCACTCGTTACTTCTCCAATAAACTCCAATGCTCGAATAATATTTGGCGCATATTGTGCTTTTTCGGCTTTTATACCCAAAAAGGCAGAAATATCATAACCAATTTTTCTATAATTTATATTTAGAAAGGCAGGATTTGCTATACCCAACTTTTCTAATCTGCGCATACGCACATGTACTGTACCAGCAGAGACATGAATTCTTTTAGCTATATCCGCATAAGCTGTATTAGCGTCTTGTAAAAGAATATTCAAAATTTGTCTGTCTACTTCATCTATGGTAATGCTTGTTTTATAACTCATAAGGGAAAAGGGGCTAGATGATTAAAATATAAATTCTTTTAATATTATTTTGAGAAAGGGAGTATGGTGCTTCGCATTTATTTTTTATGCTGATGATAAGCCCATAATGCTTTCAAAGGGTCATTATAAATTTTATCAAAATGTAGTTCATATTCAGTGCCTAAAGACAATAATATATCCTTCCAATAATAGGCTATAGAACCTATAAAATGAATAGGATAAAGTTTTATATCTTTATATAATAATAATATATCTTCTATAAAAATACGCAATTCTTTAGTCACTAATTTTTGTATAAAAGGGTGTTTAGCCTCTTGGGCATAAAAATGTGCAAAACTCGCTACATAACGATTAGGACGAGTTTGAGCAAAGATTTCAAATAGGAAATTGGCATCAAGTACCATAGGGTAAGCTTGCTCTAAAGCTATTTTCAATTCTATAGGTAAAGTGTTATATAAATAAGCTTTCAAAAGCGCTTTGCCTAAAGCAAATCCGCTACCTTCATCGCCTAAAATATAGCCTAAAGACATTACTTGAGCAGTAATAGCATCTGTTTTAGCATCATAAAAACAAGAATTAGAGCCTGTACCCAAAATACAAGTAAAACCACTTTCATTTTGACAAGTAGCTCGAATAGCTGCCCATATATCACTTTCTACCACTATACGCTCCACTCTATTGCCCAAATATCTTTGCAATACTTTTTGCATTTTAATTTGTGCTTCGCCTTTAGCACACCCAGCTCCATAGAAATATAAAACATCAAAGCTCAATTCATTTTGTGCTAAAATTGGGGCAACAGTAGCTAATAATTCTTCGCCTATTTCTGCTTCAGATAAAACCATAGGATTTAAGCCTAAGGAAGAAAAAACACTATCAGGATGCCAAGACCAATTGGTTTTGGTAGAGCCACTTTCTGCTATTAAAATTCGTATATCGCTCATAAGATTCTTATTTACTGAAAATTGTAGGTGACAAATTTAGTACTTTGATTAGAGGAAAAGCAAATAAGCCCTTAAAAGTTTTTATACCCTATAAATATAATAC
>X137_Gaur__coassemble_72_pt1 | contig 36162 bp, 19 predicted proteins | sample X137_Gaur__metabat2_high_PE_006 | metagenome-assembled genome bin X137_Gaur | reverse complement strand
GCTTCAGTAATAATTACAGAACCAGCAGCTAAAGTTGCAGTTACAGCATTAGTAATATCTGATTATAATGGTCAAGATATTACATGTAATGGTGCTGCAGATGGTATAGCCTTAGCAACAGCAACAGGTGGTACGGGTACTATTTCATATTTATGGAATATTGCTAATCAAACTACAGCAACAGCAACAGGTTTATCTGTGGGCTCTTATTCAGTTACTGCAACAGATGCAAATGGTTGTTTTGCTTCGACTATAGTAGATGTTACAGAGCCAACAGTAATTACACCAGCAATTGTAGCAATATTAGATGTGGCTTGTTTTGGTGAAAATACTGGTACAGCACAACTAACAGCAACAGGAGGTACTCCTACATATACATATACTTGGTCAGATGGTCAAGCTGGTATGAATGCTATAAATCTACTATCAGGTAATTATACAGTTACTGTTTCTGATCTTAATGGTTGTATGGCTACAACAGTAGTTCAAATTAATCAACCAATGAATGCAGTATCAGTAATAGCAAATGTTACTTCAAACTATAATGGTTCACAATTAACTTGTGCAACTGCTACAGATGGTGAAGCAACAGCTATTCCTGCCGGTGGAGTTGCTCCATATACTTATTTATGGTCAAATGGTCAAACTACAGCAACAGCTACAGGGTTAAGTGCGGGTCAGTATACTGTACAAATTACAGATGCAAATGGTTGTATGGTTTCAACTACAGTTAATTTAGTTGCTCCTAATACAATAGCAGTAGCAGTTGATCCAACAACTCAAGTAAATGTTTTATGTACAGGTGAGTCTACAGGTTCACTTGGTGTGACTTATACAGGTGGTACAGGTTCTGTATCATATTTATGGTCAAATGGTCAAACTACAGCAACAGCAACAGGATTATTAGCAGGTTCATATACTGTTACAGTAACAGATGCAAATGCTTGTACAGCAACTACAACAGCTGTAATTACAGAACCAACAACTAATGTTTTAGTTACAGCAGCTGTTACATCTAATTACTCAGGAGCAGATATTACTTGTTCTACAGCATCAGATGGTTATGCATTAGCTACAGGAACAGGTGGAACTGGTGTAATTACTTATTTATGGTCAAATGGTCAAACTACAGCACAAACTACAGGCTTAGCTGAAGGTACATATACAGTTACTGCAACAGATGCAAATGGCTGTTTTGCAACAACACAAGTAAGCTTGACAGCTCCTATGCCAGTTGTTTCTTCTATAGATCCAACTACACTAGTAGATGTATTGTGTTTTGGTGAAGCTACAGGTAGTGTAATAATAACAGCTACAGGTGGTACTGCACCATTAGGTTATACATATGTATGGTCAAATGGATCTACAACAGCTCAAGCTAATAATCTAACAGCAGGTATTTATACAGTAACAGTTACAGATATTAATGCTTGTCGTTCTGTAAATAGTGTGACAATAACTCAGCCATCAAGTGCTTTAGCATTTAATGTAACAGCAACTACTAATTTTAGTGGATATAATGTTTCTTGTTTTGGCGCTGCAGATGCAGAAGCTTCAATAGTGGCTAATGGTGGGGTTGCTCCATATACCTATATATGGTCAAATGGTGCAACAACAGCACAAGTAGCAGGGCTAACAGCAGGTACATACACAGTAACAGTAACAGATGCAAATAATTGTTTTGTAGTAAAAACTTTAACAATAACACAACCTCAAAAACTAGTAGTTAATACTATTGGTGTAGAGAATGTAGCTTGTTTTGGGGAATTTACAGGTCAAGCAGAAATTACAGCTACAGGTGGTATTTTACCTTATAGTTTCTTATGGTCAACAGGTGCAACAACAACAACAGTTGCAGGATTATCAGCAGGAGATCATTCAGTTACAGTAACAGATGCAAATGGTTGTACAGCAACTTTAAATATTACAATTACTCAGCCTCAAACTGGTCTTCGTATATTAGCAAATGTTACTTCTAATTATAATGGTTTTAATGTAAGTTGTTTTGGTGCTAATGATGGTACAGCAGAAGCTACTACTTCAGGTGGTACAGGTAATATTTCTTATGTTTGGGATTTAAATAGTCAAACTACAGCAATAGCAACAGGTATGGCTGCCGGTACATATTGTGTAACAGCTAGAGATGAAAGATTCTGTACTGCTACAACATGTGTTACCTTAACAGAGCCTACGCAAGTTATTAGTACAATTATTTCAACATCAAATGTTCTTTGTAAAGATGGTGATAATGGTTCTGCTACAGTAGCTGCAATAGGTGGTGTAGGTGGTTATACTTATTTATGGGATGATGCAAATGCACAAACTACAGCAACAGCAACTGGTCTAACAGCTGGTATCTATTCTGTAGAAGTAACTGATATTAATGGTTGTGTTCAAGCAACTGCAGTAACTATTTCTGAACCTGCTCTCGCAGTAACAGTAAGTGCAACAGCTGCTATCCTCTATAATGGTCAACATATTAGTTGTATTAATGCAGCAGATGGTCAAGCTAGTGCAGAAGCAAATGGTGGTAATGCTCCATACTCATATTTATGGCAAGATGGTCAAACTACTGCTTTAGCTTCAGGTTTACGAGCAGGCGAACACTGCGTCACAGTAACAGATGCAAATGGTTGTATTGCTACAAATTGTGTAACACTTACACAACCTACTCAAGTAGTAGCTTCAATCATAAGTACTGTAGATGTTCTTTGTAGAGATGAAGCAACAGGCGAAGCAACAGTAACAGCAACGGGTGGTATTGCCCCTTATGCTTATACTTGGGCTACATCTCCTGTGCAAACAGCTCAAACTGCTATAAATTTACTAGTAGGGTCTTATAATGTAACAGTAGTAGATGCAAATGGCTGTTCAAGTGTTGCAGTAGCTACAATTACAGAGCCTGCAAGTATTGTTGATGTAGAGATTGCAGTGACATCAAATTACAATGGAACTCAAATTACATGTGTTGGGACTAGTGATGGTGAGGCAACAGCAACTGGTTCAAATGGTACTGCGCCTTATACATACTTATGGAGTGCAAATGCACAAACTACAGCAACAGCAACTGGTTTAGCAGCTGGAGTTACATATGTTGTTACTATTACAGATGCGAACGGTTGTACAGATACAGCTTCAATAGAATTAGTATCTCCTTCTGCTTTAACATCAGTTGTAACAAATATTGTTAATGTAGATTGTAAAGATGCTGCTACAGGCTCTGCTATTTTAGAAGCAAGTCAAGGCACAGGTTCTTATACATATCAGTGGTCAAATGGACAAACTACAGCACAAGCAACAGGGCTAGTAGCAGGTATTTATACTGTTACAGTTTCTGATGTTAATGGTTGTATTCATACTAATAATGTAACTATTACCGAACCTGTAAATGCATTGGCTTCTAGTATTACTATAGTTGCTACTCCACTTTGTACTTCTTCAAATGAAGGTAGTGCAATAGTAACAGCAACTCAAGGTACTGCGCCATATACATATCAATGGTCTCCTTCTGCTTTAGGTCAGCAAACACAAATAGCCACTGGTTTAGCAGCAGGTGTTCATACAGTAACAGTAACAGATGCAAATTTATGTACTAGTATAGCTTCTATAACGGTGATTGCTCCAACTACACTCGTTGCAACTATTACAACAACAACAGATGTAGCATGTTTAGGTACAGCAACGGGTACAGCAACAGTACAAGGTCAAGGAGGAACACTACCGTACTCTTACTTATGGGCAAATGGTCAAACAACACAAACAGCTATAAATCTTGCTATTGGTTCTTATTCAGTGACAGTAACAGATGCAAATGGTTGTTCAAGTGTTGCAGTAGCAGTAATTGATGAGCCAGCAGGTGCTTTAGTAGTAAATGCACTTGTTACTTCAAATTATAATAATGCTCAAGTAAGTTGTTTTGGTGCTGCTGATGGTATAGCAGAAGCTTCAGCATTAAATGGGACAGCTCCATATACATATCAATGGAATGTAGGAGGTCAAACAAATGCTATAGCAACTAACCTATCAGCAAATGTTCCTTATATAGTAACAGTAACTGATGCAAATGGCTGTCAAGCTACAGCAACAGTTACACTTACACAACCTACAGAAGTATTGGCTAATATTTATAATCAGGTAAATGTTGCTTGTTTAGGTGAAGCTAATGGTTCTATTCAAGTTGGCGTTAATGGTGGTACTGGTACTTATAATTATAATTGGTCAAATGGTCAAACTACAGCTTTAGCTACAGGTTTGGCAGCTGGTCAATATCAAGTAACAGTATCAGATATTAATAACTGTGTAGCAGTATTAAATACTATTATTACAGAACCTGCATCTGCTATTATGGCAACAGCAACAGTAATTGTAGCACCAACATGTGCTAGTGATGCTAATGCTATTGCTGAAGTAATAGCAACAGGTGGGGTTGCTCCTTATACATATCAATGGGGAGTATCTGCTTTAGGTCAACAAACAGCACAAGCTACTGGTCTAGCAGCAGGTACTCATACCGTAATGGTGACAGATGCTAATGGTTGTACGACTAATACTAGTGTAACAGTTGTAGCTCCAGCAGTAGTAACTGCTACAATTGCTTCAGTTATTGATGCAGGTTGTACAGGTGCAGCAACAGGTAGTGCAACTGTACAAGGTCAGGGTGGTGTAGCTCCTTATACATATTTATGGATAACAGGTGCAACAACAACAACAGTAAATAACCTAGCAGTAGGTTCTTATGCTGTGACAGTAACAGATGCAAATGGCTGTCAAAGTACTGCAGTTGCAGTAATTAATGAGCCAGCTAGTTCATTAGTAGCAAATGCAACAGTAACATCAAACTATAATGGCACTCAAGTAAGCTGTTTTGGTATGGCTGATGGTGAAGCTACGGTTGCAGTTCTTAATGGTACTGCTCCATATACATATCAATGGAGTGTAAATGGTATCACTACAGCAACAGCAATAGGTCTTGCAGCCAATAATACTTATGCAGTAACAGTAACAGATGCTAATGGCTGTCAAGCAATTGCTTCAGTGGCACTTACACAACCTACACAGCTAGTTGTGAATATTGCTAATCAAGTGAATGTAGCTTGTCATGCAGCAGCAACTGGTATTATTGATTTAAGTGTAGTAGGTGGTATAGGTACTTATACTTATAATTGGTCAAATGGTCAAACAGCTGCAACAGCAACAGCTTTAGTAGCTGGTGCATATACAGTTACAGTAACAGATGAAAATGGTTGTTTCGCTGTACGTACAGTAAATATTACTGAACCTGCAACAAGCGTAATAGCTCATACAAATGTTCTCACTGCTCCTACTTGTGCAAATACTACAGATGCAGTAGCAGATGTAATGCCAACGGGTGGTATAGCTCCATATACATACTTATGGTCAAATGGTCAAACTACACAAGTTGCAACAGGTTTAGCAGCAGGTAGTTATACAGTAACAGTAACTGATGCAAATGCTTGTCAAGTTGTAGCAACTGCAAATATTATTGCACCAGCAGTAGTAGTAGCTAGTGTGCCAACAACTACACCAGTTGTTTGTCGTGGTACTGCAACTGGTACAGCAACTGTATTAGCTCAAGGAGGTATAGCTCCATATACATACTTATGGGTAAATGGACAAACGACTACTACAGCTATTAACTTATTAGCAGGTAGCTATACAGTGACAGTAACAGATGCAAATGGTTGTTCATCTATTGCAACAGCAGTAGTGACGGAACCAGCTAATGATTTATTAGCAACAGCAAATGTTATTTCTAACTATAATAATGCTCAATTAAGTTGTGCTGGTGCTAACGATGGTATAGCACAAGTAATAGCAAATGGTGGTGCTGGTACTTACACTTATTTATGGAGTGTAAATGGTGAAACTACAAATACAGTCACAGGTCTTTCTGCTGGTACTTATACAGTGACAGTAACAGATCTTACTGGTTGTGAGATAGTAACTTCAGTTAATGTTGTTGGTCCTGCAACTCTATTAGTGAATACTACAGTTACACCAGCTACATGTACAGGTACAGCAACAGGTACAGCAACAGCAAATGTAGTAGGTGGTACAGCTCCTTATACTTATGAATGGTCTAATGCACAAACACTAGCAACAGCTACAGATTTGGCAGTAGGTATTCATACTGTAACAGTAACAGATGCTAATAATTGTCAAGTTATAGAGAGTGTTAATATTTCTCAACCAGCAGTTTTAGTTCAAGCTCGTCTATCAGTTCTTTCTGATTATAATGGTGCACAAGTGAGTTGTCATGGTGCAACTGATGCTACTATTTTAGCAGAAGGTTTTGGTGGTACTGCTCCATACACTTATCAATGGGCAGCTAATGCTTATGCAGCTCAAACAGCACAAGTTTCTGGTTTAGCAGCAGGTATATATGAAGTGACAGTAACAGATGCATTAGGTTGTAATGTTGTTGAAACTATCAATGTAATTGAACCAGCTCAAATTTCACCAGTAATTGTTTCTACTGTAAATGTAGATTGTCGTGGTGCTGCAACAGGTGTTGCTACAGTTGAAGGACAAGGTGGTATAGCTCCTTATACATATTTATGGGCAAATGGTCAAACGACAGCAACAGCAACAGGTTTGACAGCAGGCGCTCATAATGTGACAGTAACAGATGCAAATGGTTGTGCTCAAACAATTATAGTTGTTATTACAGAGCCAACTAATTTAGTAGATGCTACAGTGTTAGTAACTTCTAACTATAATGGTCAACAAATTTCTTGCTTCGGGGCTAATGATGGTGCTTTAGAAGCTAGAGTAATTGGTGGTAATGCTCCTTATACATATGCTTGGAATGTTGGTGGTAATACTACTACATTAACAAGTTTAGTTGCTGGAAATTATTGCGTAACAGTTACAGATGCTACAGGATGTGCCGATATCGCTTGCATTGACTTAGTACAACCTAACCAATTAACAATTGCTTTACAATCTACAGTTGATGTTGATTGTCGTGGTAATAATACTGGTGAGGCTATAGTAGTTGCAGCGGGTGGTATAGGTGTTTATACTTATACTTGGCAACATGGTGCTAATGGAGCATATGTAACAGGTTTAACGGCTGGTACTTATCAAGTGACAGCTACTGATTTGAATGGTTGCGCTGCTTCTATTCCAGTAGAAATTACAGAACCAACAGATGCTTTAGTTTCTACAGCAGTAGTAGTTTCTAACTACAATGGAGAACAAATTTCTTGCTTCGGTGGTAATAATGGTATTGCAGAAGTAACGCCTGTAGGTGGTACAGCTCCTTATACTTACTTATGGAGTGTAAGTGCTGGTTCACAAGTAACAGCAATGGCTAATAACTTAATTGCGGGTGTTCATTCAGTAACAGTAACAGATAATAACGGATGTACGTCAATCTCAACTGTAACTGTAACTGAGCCAACAATAATTGAATCAACAATTGTTTCTTCTGTAAATACAACATGTAATGGTACAGCTACAGGTGAAGCTACAGTAGCAGTTATAGGTGGAGTTCTTCCTTATACATACTTATGGTCTAATGGACAAATGACTGCAACCGCAGTTGGTTTAGCAGCAGGTACATATGATGTAACAGTAAGCGATGCTAATAATTGTACAAGTGTAGCATCTGTAGTAATTACAGAACCAACTTCTAATGTTGGTGTATCAATTGCTGTAATGTCGAACTATAATGGTGCGCAAATTAGTTGTCCTAATGCAGCTGATGGTATAGTAGAAGCAGGTGGTGTAGGTGGTTTAGCTCCTTACACTTATGTTTGGTCAAATGGTCAAACAACTGCACAAGCTACAGGCTTACAAGCTGGTGTAGTTTATACAGTTACAGTAACAGATGCAAGTGGTTGCTTTGCAACTCAAACTGCTACATTAAGTCAACCGACAGCAATTGCAGTAAGTGTTGTAACTACAACTCAGCCTTCTTGTAATGGTGGTGTTAACGGTTCTGCTCAGATTTCAGCTATGGGTGGTGTAGGTAACTATACATACTTATGGCCAGATGGTCAAACAACAACTTTAGCAACTGGCTTAGCAGCTGGTAATTATGTAGTTACAGTAACAGATGCAAATGGCTGTTTCAATACAGGTATTGCAACAATTACTCAACCGACTACATTGTTAACATTGCAAACTGCAGTTACTTCTAATTATGGTGGTCAACAAATTTCATGTAATGGTGTAAGCGATGGTGCTGCAGTAGTACAAGTAACAGGTGGTGATGCTCCGTATAGTATTGTATGGTCTGCAAATGCTCAAACTACAGCTCAAGCTACAGGTTTAGCAGCAGGTACTCATACAGTTACAGTAACAGATGCAAATGGTTGTACTCAAATTGCAGATGTAGTGGTTAATGAGCCTTCATTATTAGCTGCATCAATTCTTACTCAGTTTAATGTTGATTGTCCAGGTAATACTACAGGTTTAGTGACTATTCAAGTGAATGGTGGTACGCCTGGTTATACTTATAATATCAATGCACCAGTTCCTGCAAACAATGGCACATTCTCGGGCTTAGCAGCAGGTAACTATGTAGTAACTGTTCAAGATCTGAATTTATGTACAGTGGAAGTTCCAGTAGTAATTACAGAACCAGCTAATAGCTTAGCAATAAGTACTTTAGTAAGTTCTAATTATAATGGATATGATGTAAGTTGTTTAGGTGAATGTAATGGTGAAGCTACAGTCTCAATTGTAGGCGGTGCTACTCCTTATACAATCTTATGGACAACAAATAATCAGAATACTGCAACAGCAACAGGTTTATGTGCTGGAACTCATACAGTAATTGTAACAGATGCAAATGGTTGTACTCAACAAAACATTGTTACATTAACTGCTCCAACACCAGTTGTGGCTACAATAGTAAATACTACAAATGTAATTTGTGCAGGTGATGCTACAGGTACAGCTACAATTGAAGCAGTAGGTGGTGCAGCTCCTTATACGTTTACAACTAATAGAGGTGTAACAAGTACAACGGGGCAATTTACAGGTTTAGTAGATGGAAATTATACTGTAGAAGTAGCAGATGCTAATGGTTGTGTAACAAATGTAAACTTTAATATCATAGCGCCTAATGCATTAATAATTGCTGCAATTAATGTAACATCTGATTACAATGGTTCTCAAATTAGTTGCAATGGTGCAAATGATGGGGCAGCTACAGTAGTGGCTGCAGGTGGTACAGGTGTTTACCAATTCTTATGGGATAATGGGCAAACAACCTTTACAGCAACGGGATTATCTGCAAACCATACAGTAACAGTAACAGATCAGAATGGCTGTACAGCTATTGGTAATGTTGTATTGACAGAACCAACTGCACTTACAGCATTTGTTGATGCACAAACAGATATTAATTGTAATGGTGCAAATACAGGTACTCTAGTAATAGATGCTACAGGTGGTACTGCTCCTTATACATTTAATATTGGTAATGGTGCTCAAGCATCTGGTACATTTACTAACTTATTAGCTGGTAACTATTGTATTACAGTAGTTGATGCTAATAATTGTCAAAATGTACTTTGTATTGATGTTATAGAAAATACAACAATTGTACCTATAATCACAGTTACATCAAACTACAATGGTGAAGCATTATCTTGTGCAACAAGCGCAGATGCAACAGCAACAGTAGCAGTAACAGGTGGTTCAGCTCCTTATTCATATGTATGGTCAAATGGACAAACAGGTGCAGTTGCAAATGGCTTGCCTGCAGGTGTTTCTTCTGTGACAGTAACAGATGCATTAGGTTGTGCAGTTGTATCTACAGTAACGATTACAGCTCCAAATGCTGTCAATCTAGCAATTAGTAATCAGATAAATGTATTATGTTATGGTCAACCAACAGGTGGATTCGCAGTTGAGGCTACAGGAGGCACAGCTCCTTACCAATTCTCAATCAATGGTGGTTTAACATTTACGAATACAGTAAATTATACGAATTTACCAGCAGCTACTTATACAGTAATTGTTCGTGATGCTAATGGTTGTCAAAATACTGCTACAGTATCAATTACTCAACCAGCTCAATTACAAGGTTTAATTAGTAATCAAGTAGCCGTAAGTTGTAATGGTTCAGATAATGGTGAAGTAACAGTAACAGGTGTTGGTGGTACTGCTCCTTATGTTTATGAATTCCAAAACAATGGTGTATTTACAACAGTAAATAGATTTACAGATCTAATGGCTGGTGTTTATACAGTTCGCGTTCGTGATGGTGTAGGTTGTACAACAGTAGTTCCTGTAACTATTACAGAACCATCTACATTATTCCTTACAACAACAGGTAGCTCTAATCCTTCTTGTGTAAATACTTGTGATGGTTCTATCCAAGTAGCAGCTCAAGGTGGTACAGCTGGTTATCAATACTCAATAGATGGTATTAACTTCCAAACAACTGGTGATTTTGCTGGTCTTTGTGATGGTGGTTATACAATTTATGTTCGAGATGCACAAGGTTGCGTGAATTCTACAATAGTAACATTAACTCAACCAACAGCAGTAGTTGTAAATGCTACAATTACTTCTAACTACAGTGGTTACAATGTAAGTTGTAATGGTGGTGTAGATGGTACTGCAACAGCAGTGGTAGCTGGTGGTACAGGTGCTTATACAATAGAGTGGTTGCCTTCAGGCGAAACTACACTTGCAGTAAGTAGCTTAGTAGCGAATGTTCCTTATGTAATTCAAGTAACAGATGCTAATGGTTGTATAGGTAGAGATACAATTGTATTAACTGAACCAACATTATTAGCAGGTACAATTGCAGCTCAACGTAATGTAAGTTGCAATGGTCAAGCAGATGGTGAAGTTCGTGTAAGCGCTAATCCATCAACAGGTGTAGGTCCTTACCAATATAGCATTGGTTTTGGTAACCAAACATCAGGTTTATTTACAGGTTTAATGGCAGGCAGCTATCAAGTAACTATTACAGATGCTAATAACTGTACAGCAATTATTCCAGTAGATATTATTGAAACTGCTCCTATTACAGTAACATCAATTGTAGCAACTTCTGATTACAACGGTGTGAATGTAAGCTGTGAAGGTGCTACAAACGGTAGTGCAACAGTTGCAGTAACAGGTGGTTCTGGTGTTTATACCTACTTGTGGTCAGCTGCTGGTCAAACTACAGCTACAGCTACAGGTTTAGCAGCAGGTACACACACTGTAACAGTAACAGATGTAAATGCTTGTACAGTAACAGCAACAGTAACATTGACGCAACCAACAGCATTAACTGCAACAATCGTAGCAGATTCTGCGGGTTGTAACGGTGGTACAGATGGTACAGTAACAATGACAGTAACAGGTGGTACAGCTCCTTACATTTATAGCATTAATGGTGGCGCTGCTCAAGCAGATAATATCTTTACAGGTTTAGAAGCTGGCACATACACAATAGTTGCTACGGATGCTAATGGTTGTATTACTTCACAAGTAGCTCAAGTACAACAACGTTCTGCTATTACAGTAAATGCAACAGTGACTTCTAATCATTCAGGTTCTCAAGTGAGCTGTAATGGTGCAAGCGATGCAAGCGCAGTAGCAACTGCAGCAGGTGGCGCAGGCAACTATACATTCACATGGTCTGATGGTCAAGTAGGGGCTACAGCAACTGGTTTGGCAGCGGGTGTTTATACAGTGACAGTATCAGATGACTTAGGTTGTTCTAATACAACAACTGTAACAGTAACAGCTCCAGCAGTAATTGAATTGGCAATTGCAAGTTCAATAAATGTAGATTGCGGTGGTTATGATTCAGGTGCTGCAACAATTGCAGTAACTAGTGGTGGTGTAGGTCCATTCTCATATAATATTGGCAATGGAAACCAACCAACTGGTAACTTCACAAACTTAACTGTTGGTTTATATACAGTGACAGTAACAGATGCAAATGGTTGTTCTAATACAATTGATGTAGAAATTACAGAGCCAACTACTTTAGAAGTAACACTTGCTAGTACTGATGTAAGCTGCTTCGGCTTATCTGATGGTACAGCAGTAGCTACTGTAACAGGTGGTACTCCTTTTGCAAATGGTAGCTATATGTATAGCTGGAACGTACCTGGTGCAGTAACTGCAAATGTGGGTAACTTACCAGCAGGTATTTATAGAGTAACTGTTTCTGATGCTGCTGGTTGTACAGCTACAACTCAAGCTACAGTAACAGAAACGCCTTCAGTGGCAATTACAACAATTGCGACTACAGATGTAGCTTGTAATGGTGTAAATGATGGTGAAATCATCATCACTGCTCAAGGTGGATCAGGTGTTTATGAATACTCAATTGATGGAGGTGTTTCATATACTACTACAAATACATTCAGTAACTTAGGTACTGGTGAGTATGCAGTAGTGGTTCGCGATTTAAATAGCGTATCATGTGAAGCATTACAAACAGTTGAAATTTTAGGTAATAATGGTTTGGAAGCAACTGTAAGCACAAATGGTATTGCTTGTGTGGGCGATGAAAATGGCTCTGCAACAGTAGTAGCAACAGGTGGTGCAGGTAATTACACTTATATTTGGTCTGATGGTCAAACTACAGCTACAGCTACAGGTTTGATTGCAAATGCTGAAGATGGTGTATTAACAGGTACAGCTTATAGTGTGACAGTAACAGATGCTAACGGTTGTGTGGCATTCGTTGAGAACATTTTAGTAGAAAATACTACAGCAGTTGAAGTGAATGTAGAGGTTATCCAGAATGTATCTTGTTTTGCAGGAGATAATGGTATAGCTGTAGCAGTAGCAACAGGTGGTAGTGGTGTTTATACTTATACATGGTCTAATGGTGTAACAGGTGATACATTAGCAAATGTTGAAGCTTTCAACTATACAGTATTGGTAACAGATGCTAACGGTTGTACAGTAACAGGTACAGTGGCAATTACAGAACCAGACTTCCCATTAGTTGCATTCTTATCAGGTGACACTACAAACTGCTATGGTAGTATGGATGGTGTAATCAATATAGATTCAATTGCGGGTGGTACTCCATTAGCAAATGGTGGATATGAATTCTCATTCGTAGAAGAAGGTCCATTCGGTTCTGAAGCTATTTTATCTCAAGGTTTACCAGCAGGTAGCTATGAAGTATTCGTTCGCGATGCAAATGGCTGTATGGTAACAGTGAGTGATATAGTAATTGCTCAACCAGCGGATATAGTAGTAACAGCTTATAGCGATACTACAGTACGCTTGGGTGATAGTGCACCAATTCGTGCAACAGTGAATCTCTCTAGTGCAGACTTAAGCAATGCTTCATGGTCTTATGTAAATGAATTTGGTGATACAATTGTAGTATGTAATGGTCCTGATTGCTTCACAAGCTTCACACCATCAAGTGCAGACTTGTATCAAACACGTACTTTCATTGCTGATTTAGGTAATGGTTGTAACGATACATCTTCAGTAACAATTACTGTAGATTTACGTCAATCAGTATTTGTACCAAATGCGTTTACGCCAAATGGTGATGGTAACAATGATGTAATTACTGTATTCGGTTCTTCAGATGTTCAAGTGGTTAATGAATTCATGATCTTCGATCGTTGGGGTGAATTAGTACACGTTGCTAAAGACTTCTTACCGAATGACATGAGTGCAGGTTGGAATGGAACATTCAAAAACAAACCAATGAATCCTGGTGTGTTTGTGTTCTATGCTAAAGTGACGCTTGTAAACGGTGAAGAGGTAATCCGTAAAGGTGATATTACTTTACTTCGTTAATCTTTGAGCAATTAGAGAATTTCGAAAGAATAGCATAAAGCGAGCGGGATAGCAGCGGACGCAGCCCTTAAAAAGGGCTGCTGAAGCGAATAGCCCGAAAAGCGATTGGAGCGCGAAATAAAATGAGCGCTCCAACGCGACTCGCCCAAAAAAAATGACTTATTTTTATGCGTATTCTAAAATAAATTAGCTTTTAAAACAGTTAATGATATATTAGCTTGATAGTTAGTATATTTGCATCATTAGAAAGACAGATAGGTCTGTTTGCTTTCATACCAACACAATAAAAACTAATCATTTTATGAAAATAGGGAGATTACTTATAGCAACAGTAACAGCAGCTTTCGCTTTGCTGGGTACGACGACTATAAGCGCACAGGATATACACTTCTCGCAGTTTTATTCTTCACCGCTCAATCTCAATCCTGCTGCTACTGGCGTAATGTCTTGTGATATGCGTGTAACGGCGATATATCGCAATCAGTGGGGGGCTATTATGGGCGCCAATGCTTATAATACATTTTCAGCTGGGGTAGAAGGGAAATTTAGAGCAGGTACATACGATTATTATGGCGTAGGCTTAAATGTAGCAACGGATAAGGCAGGGGCATCGAAATATGCACAAACGCAGGTATCTTTATCAGCGTCTTATTTGAAGCGTTTGGGCGGTCGTAGAAGTAATGAACAATACTTGGTAGCAGGTGGTCAATTGGGTATTTCTCAAAGAGGTTTTAATACTGATGGTCTTCAATTTGGTGACCAATTTATGGGAGATGGCTTCAATAGTGCAATTGGTACGCAAGAGGTATTTACTCAAACAAGAACAACATATGCAGACTTTAATGTAGGTTTGATGTACTTTGCTGCATTAGATCCCAAAGGAAAAAGTACGTATTATGTAGGTTTATCTTTTGCTCATTTAACGAGAGCTAATTTAGCTTTATTGAGAGATGGACAAGATCCGTTGTATATGAAATATACTATCCATGGTGGTGGTGATTTTCGTGTAGCGCGTAGATTTGCAGTAGTGCCGCATTTTGCAGTACATTTTCAAGGACCATCGGTACAGTCAATGTTCGGTTCTTCATTCAAATTTGATTTATCAAAAAGAGCGCAATCAGATCAGGCTTTTGCTATTGGAGCATATACTCGTATAGTAACAGCACAGGATAGCTTGGGCAATGCTAAAGGTGCAGGTACAGATGCTTTAATGTTGACAGCACGTGTAACTTTTGGTAGTCATAATGTAGGTTTATCTTATGACGTAAATATTTCAAAATTGAAAGCAGCTAGTCGTGGTAATGGCGCAATAGAACTATCTTATGTATATACTATGTGTGGCGGTCGTAAAAAACCAATGCCTTGTCCAACTTTCTAAGTTTAGAAATGTTACTTATACATAGGTACTAATAATAAAGGGGCACTTGCTAATATGGCGAGTGTCCCTTTTTATTTTTATTTTATTTATTGTATATTTGGCTTAATTTTGCCAAAAATCATTTTTAAGCGTATTTTATTAATATTAGATATGAAACATACACACTGTTTAATTATTGGATCTGGTCCTGCAGGTTATACAGCAGCAATTTATGCAGCGAGAGCAAATATGAGCCCAGTATTATATACAGGTCATGAGCCTGGTGGTCAATTAATGATTACGAATGATGTAGAGAATTTTCCAGGTTATCCGCAAGGCGTAAATGGCGCAATGATGATGGCTGATTTGCAAGCACAAGCAGAGCGTTTTGGAACAGAAATTAATTTGGGCGTATTGATAGAGCGCGTAGACTTTTCTGTACGTCCTTTCCGTGCATGGGCTGATAATGGAGATGAAATTACAGCAGATTCGGTAATTGTGGCAACAGGGGCTTCTGCTAAATGGTTGGGCTTGCCAAGTGAAAAGCGTTTAATGAATATAGGCGTTTCGGCTTGCGCAGTTTGTGATGGTTTTTTCTATAGAGGCAAAGAAGTAGCAGTAGTAGGCGGTGGTGATACAGCAGCTGAAGAGGCTACTTATTTGGCTAAATTATGTCCTAAAGTACATTTATTTGTAAGAAAGGATTATTTACGTGCTTCTAAAATTATGCAAGAACGCGTGAAAAATACACCTAATATTGAAGTACATTGGAATACGGAAATACAAGAGATTTTGGGTGGCGAGCATGTAGATGGCGTACATGTTATTAATAATCAAACACAAGAGAAAAAACATATAGCTTTAGAAGCTGTATTCGTGGCTATTGGTCATCAGCCTAATACACAAATCTTTAAAAATATATTAGATATGGATGAAACAGGTTATTTAATTACAAAACCTGGTTCTACTTATACAAATATAGATGGCGTATTTGCTTGTGGTGATGCGCAAGATAAAATCTATCGTCAGGCAATTACAGCAGCAGGTACAGGTTGTATGGCAGCTTTAGATGCAGAAAGATTCTTAGCGGCTCAAGGCGTGATTTAAAATCGAAAATAATTTATTAGAGTTTCTTTAATGAAAGAAATTTTATTGTATTTTTAACATGAATTTAGACCTTTTACAAAATATTGTAAGGTATATATCCATAGATTAAAAGTGTTTTATTAAAAATCATAGCGTTATGAGCTCAGAAAAAATTTTGGTAATTGGTGCAAATGGTCAATTAGGTACAGCACTTACTGTAGCTTTACAAGAGAAGTATGGTACAAGTAATGTGATTGCTAGTGATATTAATACACCATTGCGTAGCGTAATCGGTATTTTTGAAAAATTGGACGTATTAGATATTAATCGTTTGCGTGCAGTAGTACAAAAATATGGTGTTACACAAATTTATCATTTGGCAGCTATCTTATCTGCAAAAGGCGAGCAAAATCCTCAAGGTACTTGGGATATTAATATGCAAGGTTTGTGGAATGTATTGGAAGTATCGAGAGAAGAAAAACTTAATCGCATATATTTCCCTAGTAGTATTGCTGCTTTTGGTCCTCAAACGCCAAAAGAAAATACACCACAATATACAGTAATGCATCCTACTACTATTTATGGTATTACGAAGCAAGCAGGCGAGCAATTGGCTGAGTATTATTTCCGTCGTTATGGCGTAGATGTACGTTCTTTGCGTTACCCTGGTATTATTAGTTATGAAACCTTACCAGGTGGTGGTACTACAGATTATGCAGTAGATATTTATTTCAAAGCAGCGCAAGGAGAGGATTATGAATGTTTCCTATCTGAAGAAACGCGTTTGCCTATGATTTATATGCCAGATGCAATTCGTGCAACATTAGAATTGATGGACGCACCAAAAGAAAATATCAATGTTCGTTATTCTTATAACTTACAGGGTATGAGCTTTACACCAATTGAATTAGCTAGAGAAATACAGAAGTTTGTTCCTGATTTTAAAGTGACTTATAAACCAGATGCTAGACAAGAAATCGCTGATTCTTGGATCAATAGCATGGATGATAGTGCAGCTAGAAAAGATTGGGGCTGGAAACCTTCATTCGATATTACTACAATGACTGAAGATATGTTGAAAAACTTAGCAAAACGCTTTGGTCGTGGTTCTGAATATAATGAGATGAAATATCTTTAATAGATAGACATTTTAATATAAATTTTTTAAAGGGCATTCGGTAAATTCTTATATTTATCGAGTGCTTTTTTTTTATAGACAAAAACCATACTCCCTTTCCCATAAAAAATATATTAAAGAATGTCAAAACCAAATATCTACGCCCTTTTTATAGGGATTAATCAATATGATAATGCTTCAATTTCTAATTTGAGTGGATGTGTACAAGATGCAGAATCAGTAGCCAATTGGTTGCATAAGAAAATTGATACAGAAAAATACGGACTATCTATACTTAAATTATATAGCGATAAAAATACACATACACCATTACCTACACGCAAAAATATATTAATGGCTTTGCAATCTTATGTAGGTAAATTGAAAAAAGAAGATACGTTTTTACTGTTTTATGCTGGCCATGGTTCTACTGAAATTGCTTTACCTGCTTTACAATCTACAACAGGAATGTTGTCTACTTTAGTGCCTTGTGATAGTGGTATAAGAGATAATATGCAACGTCCTGTTTTTGATATTACTAGTTTAGAAATAAGACATGCTTTATATCAAATATGGAAAGATACATGTCCTAAAATTGTTTTTATTCAGGATTCTTGTCATTCAGAAAGAGCAACTCGTGCTTATGGCGAAATTAATCCTCATTTGTCTACTACAGCACAAGCACGTTTTGTGGCAAAGTCGCCTAATATGGGCATTTCTAGACATATTAATGAATTTGAAGTGTCGGAACAAGCACGCAATTATTTAGCCCAGGGACGTAATCCTATGACACCTCAAGCTAATTTAATGCCTATGGCAGAGCATGTTCATATTGCAGCTTGTGCTTTCGACCAATATGCTTATGAAGATAAAAATGAAGATGGTAGTACTAGCGGTATTTTTACGCGTACACTTTTAGAAGTATTGAATTTAAGCAATGGAAATCTTTCTTATAAAGAGCTTGTAAGTCGTTTAAATTTATCTATAGATGGCGTATTTAAACAATCGCCTAATATTTATGTACCTGAAAATAGAAAGGACTTACTATACAATCAATTCTTAGATGCTAATGCCTTTAAAAAAGAACAGGTTTATAATTTAGTAATACATAAAAAAGATGTTACTCCTTCCTTGCTTTTAGATGTAGGGGCTTTACAAGGTTTGCCTATTTTGAAAGAAAATCAGACATTGGACATATCTATTATTAATAGAGAAGGGGATAAGGTATTGAATGGTAAAATTAATTATGTAGCACCTACTTTTTCAGAATTAGAAGTTTCAGAAATTGAAAAAAAAGCCATTTTAGAAGCGAATTGTTTATGGTATGTAGTGGTACCCAGTACGCATTTTTATAGCGAAATTAAGCCTTTGGCAACTTTTATAGAAAGTGTTGCTGAAATTGATAAAACAGACCTTCTTATTGAAAATTTGGTACAAAATTTGCCAGATGTATTTATAAGAGCTAAAGATAATGTGTCTTATTATTTAGCTTTAGATGAAGCTGAACATTGTATTCATATATATCAAAAATATCAATCACAATATTTACTGCGTGCTAGTTTTGCTGCTATAGAAATAGCTGAGGAGTTGTATGCTGCTCAAAAATTGCCTAATCGAGCTACATGGCAATATTATGACTTGAATGATAATTTATGTGAGCTTAAACAAAAGGCTGTTTTTGTACCTTTAAATGAAAATTTTGAGGAAGGGACTGCGGCGGCAATCTTTGCCTTTGAGTTATTTGAAAAAAAATACCCTATTCGTATTGCTTCTTTACCTGCCATTTCGTTTAATAATTATGTACCCAATGAAATCAATACGCAACTGTATCCTTTCATCAATTGGGTAGGCAAGGCGCAAGAAGCTCAATATATTATTAGTGCTAAAAATGGTGCTTATTATTTGTATAGAGGGCAACATTTAGTTTATCAAACTATAGGACAATCTAAAATGCATGCTTTAGAGATTATTGATGCTTTGCGAACTATTGCCAATTTCCAAAAAGTACTTCTAATGCAAAATCCTCATCCCAAAAGATTAATTGCTTTTGATAGAATGGAATTTAAGCTACAAGTGCAACTTAATGGTATTAATCATAGTATACAGCTAGATTTAGGGAAACCTATAACTACTCCAATTCAAATTTCAATGCATGCTCATCAGCCTATACAATTGACTTATGCATTGATGGCGGCTTATAATTATACTGGCAGCTTATCTACGAGTAATATGCCTTCTATTTATATGTCGGCTCTATGGATGGGGGCAGATTATAGTATTGTGCCTATAGCGCATGCTACAGCATTCAAAATTGATAAGGATAAATTTCTGCCTTTAGGGATGATGCAAAATTGGCAAGCATTAGCCTTAAAATCTGGCGAAAAACGTCTTAATAATATTAAAATTTTAGTGGCTTTAAAACCTTTCGATACCACAAATCTTTGGCAAGAAGGGTTAAGTCTAAAACAAAGTGAATCACAGCGTAGTACTTTACGTAAATATGGCAATAATGCTAGCGATTGGTTGGCTTTTTCGATTCCTATCGAACTTTTGGCCCACGGATAGACTTATATAAGTAAGTCATATCGCTTTGTAAATAACATATAGTAATTTTAAACTCATTTTTTTGAAAAGGGACTATGGCAAATTAATTATAAAAGTGATATACTAAAGTAAATTTTTACTGGCTTACTTATAAATTTTATCCCTATGAAACATTACTTATTAATAGCAGGAATACTTTCAACTGCAACATTTTTCTATGCTTGTACTGGGCGGACAATTGAGGCTAATAATGCTCTAATAGATGCCAATCAGCTTATATCAACTAATACTGTAATGACAGAAGAAATTCCTTGGATTGTAATTGCTTCGGATGAAAAAATTCTGTATAAAGGCAATACTATTGATGAACAAATGTTGAGTAAATATTTGAGAGATACGCTTACTCATTTAGCTTTAAATAGAGAATTACCTAAGCATATACCTATTGTATATCAAGAGGGGGTAGATGATGAAAAAGAAAAGCAAATTCAAAATATAGTGGCTGAAGCTACCCAAGTAGCACGTAGTATGGTTGGGCTTCAATTAAGTAATAGACTCAAATAAGCTTATGTCGCAAAACAGCATAAAAAAACGGCGTTCAACATATAAAATGTTAAACGCCGTTTTTATATTATATCGAATAAAAAAATTATTCAGTTGGAGCTTGTTTCGCAAATTTTGCGAATTTTTTGTTGAATTTGTCGATACGACCTGCAGTATCCACGAAGCTCATTTTACCAGTGAAGAATGGGTGAGAACCAGAAGAAATCTCCACTTTTAAAAGAGGGTATTCGTTACCATCTTCCCAAAGAATAGTTTCTTTTGTATTAGCTGTAGAACGAGTTAAGAAGCTCTCGCCGCAAGAAATATCTTTAACTACAACTAAGCGGTAGCTTTTAGGATGAATATCTTTTTTCATTTTAATTGCTGTTTGTTATGGTGTTATTTAAATAGACGGATGTTGCCGTCGATCAGAATGCAAATATAGGAAAGAATTTTGTTTTTTTAGAAACTTTACTAGAGTATTTTTAAAAAAAAGGCTTTATTTTGCAGCTGTGAATTTACACTAGTATTGGTATCTTAATATATATATGCATTTACTCTACAATTTAGCTATTTATTTATATGGCTTGGCAGTGTCCTTTGCGAGTTTTTTTATTTCAAAAGCCAAGCTTTGGCATACAGGACGTAAACAGTGGAAAGAAAAATTAAAAACTGCTTTAGAAAAAAAGCCTGCTCATGCTCCAGTATTTTGGATGCATTGTGCTAGTTTGGGCGAATACGAACAAGGGCGTATGTTGATGGAACGTTATAAAATTGCCCATCCTGAAACTTTCGTTTTATTAACTTTCTTTTCTCCTTCTGGATATGAAGTGAAAAAAGATGCTCCTTATACAAATTATGTATGTTATCTGCCTTTAGATACACCTGGTAATGCTAAGGATTTTATCAAAATAGTAAAACCTAACATAGTAGTGTTTGTACGTTATGAATTTTGGTATAATTATTTAAAAACCTTATATACACAAAATATACCAGTTTATTTGATCTCATCTGTATTTGAACATAATTCTATAGTATTTCGTTCCTTAGGCAAATTACATAGAGAAATGCTTACTTTCTATAGAAAAGTTTTTGTTCAGGATACTTATTCTGAAAAACTTTTAAAAGAAAAATTGAATATAGAAGCTATAGTTGCAGGTGATACGCGTATAGATGCTATTATAGAAAATAAAATGCAGGGTAGAGCATTACCAGACCAAGTCGTAAATTGGGCTAAACATCAAAAAGTTTTTGTTTTTGCTTCTATTTATCCTAATGAAATGCCTTTCATTAAAAAAATTGCTAAAGAGCTTATAGGTTTAGATTGGTTAGTATTAATCGTGCCTCATCAAATTAAGCAACAAGATATACAATTGATGAGTAATCAACTATCTTATCATAAACCAGCTATATTTACTAAACTAAAAGATAATGAACCTATAGAAAGTAAAGTATTAATTATAGATACTATAGGTATGCTCAAAAGTTTGTATCGTTTGGCTAGTGCTGCTTATATAGGTGGAGCCTTACAAGGTGGAAATGTACATAATGTTTTAGAAGCTGCTGTATATCAAATGCCTACTTATTTCGGTACATCTCGTCGTAGATTTGTAGAAATAGAATATTTGGTAAAAGCTAATCTAGCAAAGCAATTGCCTATTTCTAAGACAGAATTAGAACAACAGCAAGCAGGAGATATACTATTAGATGATTTGCCTTATAGATTTGAATCTCAGACTTATGTTGAAATGAAAGAAGGCTTACACCTTTTCTTTGAGCAACATAAAGAAGGAACTGCTAATATTCTGTCTTATATAGAAGAAATACCTATTAAAGTCTATCAACATCAATAAAGATTATAAGATAATAATTAATAGCTTAAATACAAAAACGCAAGTATTTCAATTGAAATACTTGCGTTTTATTATTTAGGCTTTTATCTTAAAAAGATAGAAGATTAGATTTGTTCTTTGCGAGTGAATTTAGAACTTAAGTTGCTACCACCTTGGCGACGACCGCCACCAGCGTTGTTACGGTCGCGATCATTGCTTCTGCCATAACCACCTCTTTCTCCACCGCGATTATCTCTTCTACCACCGAAATCTTTTTCATTTCTTCTTGAAGAGTAATCATTGTCGCGTCTACCATAACCACCACGATTTCCACCGTCACGGTTACCGCCTCTGTTGCTAGAACCACCTGCAGTATTTGCATAGTCTACTCTCAAAGCACGGTCTTTTAATTTAACCTCTGTGTTTTTGAAAGCATTGTAAATAGCTTGAGCGCTTTCAGTATCTGTATTAAAGAAAGAATATGTATCTTTCATTTCAATATCTTTAATGCGTTTGCCTCTTACACCTGTTGCTTGGAATAAGAATTCGCGCATTTCATCATAACGCATTTTATCTACGCTACCTATAGAGATGAAAATACGTGCATCTGCACCTTCTTCACTACCATTGCGGAATGAACGACGATCATTTAAGCTGCTATTGCTACCATCATCATCACGGAATGAACGACGTTTTTCTGAATATTGAATATTCAAATCAGCGCCATTAAGGTAATCTGTAGAGAAACGACGCAATTCTAATGCTAACATTTTCATAATAAGCGTACGATTATCTAAAGACGCTAATTCTTGAATACGTTCAGCGATTACTTCGTTCGTTTCGTCAATCATATTCTCTTCAACTTCGCTTAAAGCAATAGTATTGATGAAATGAGTAAGTTTACGATCGCGTACTTCGCTAGCTTTAGGTACTGCTAAATATTCTAATTTAGCTTGAATTTGACGTTCAATTCTACCAACTTTAGACATATCGCGAGGTAATAACATAGCGATAGAAATACCACTTTTACCTGCACGTGCTGTACGACCAGAACGGTGTGTATAGCTTTCAATGTCTTGAGGAAGTTGATAATGAATTACGTGCGTAAGGTCATTTACGTCAATACCACGAGCTGCAACATCTGTAGCTAATAAGATTTTAACAGTATGATGACGGAAGTGATTCATTACTTTATCGCGTTGTGCTTGACCTAAGTCACCGTGTAAACAGTCAGCAGGGTAGCCATCACGAACTAATAAATCAGAAATTTCTTGAGTTTGAATTTTCGTAGAACAGAAAATAATACCAAAGAAATCAGGATAATAATCTAATAAGCGTTTTAATGCTTCATATTTATTTTCTAATTGAGTTACTGTATAACGGTGTTCAATATTACTTTGAGTAGCATTTTTTCTACCTACAGTGATTTCAATAGCATCTTTAAGATAATTTTTTGCAATGTTGCGGATTTCTGCAGGCATAGTAGCTGAGAATAAACCAACATTTTTAGTATCAGGAGTGAAAGAAAGAATGCGTTTTACATCTTCTTCAAAACCCATATTTAACATTTCATCTGCTTCGTCTAAAATTAAGAACTCAACTTCTGAAAGATCGATAGCTTCGCGCTCTATAAGGTCAGTTAAACGACCTGGAGTAGCTACAACTATTTGTGCGCCTTGACGCAATTCACGGATTTGACCTTGTATCGGTGCACCACCATAAACGGCAGCTACTTTTAAACCGTTTATATATTTACTGAAATTTGTTAAATCATTAGCAATCTGTACACAAAGTTCACGCGTAGGGCTAAGCACTAAGGCTTGAGGTTTACGACGTGTTGGGTCTGTGTGATGTACCAAAGGAAGACCAAAGGCAGCTGTTTTACCTGTACCAGTTTGTGCTAAAGCAACAATATCTTGTTTTTGTGCTAAGAAAACTGGAATAACTTTTTCTTGTACAGGCGTTGGAGTTGTAAATCCCAATTCTTCTACTGCCTTGAGAAGTGGCTGCGCCAAGCCCAACTGGGAGAATTCTAATTGTGTTGTCAAAATAAAAAAATAAAGAAATATGAAATAATATAATTATTCTATTTAGATGAGTCTTATAAAGTGCTGACACCTAAGCATTTATAACTATTCGAGAAGGAATGATTAAGGCAGCGCCTTTAAAACCATCATTAATTGTTCCGCTAAGGTATAACTTTTCTCTAGCTATACAAAATAAAATACTTATTTTTTGAAGAAGTACTAAGCCCTTGAAATAAAATAAAGGACTTAGCTACTTTCTTAAATAAATATTCTGTTTTTGTAAAATTAACTTGTCTGATATCCAAGCTTTTTAAGCTTAAAAAACGAGGATTTTGGCATCAAAAAGCTAATAAAGAGCCTTTAATTCATCATTGCCATATCCCCTTTTTATAAAAAAGACACCCTATGTTCATCTAAATATAAAACACAGTTAATAAAACTATTAATACCGTTTAAAAGTTCAATTATATATGATAATCAAGCTTTTATGGCTGTAAATATAGCTTAGTACTGTAGATGTTTTGTGCATTTTGTAGACTTATAATATATATGCCATGGTTCAGATTATCTAAACGAATTTTCTGTTTACTTTCTTTTCCCACTAATGCATAAGTTTGCACCAATTGTCCTTGCAAATTATAAATAAAAAGCAAAGGATTATCGTCCATTTTACCCTCAAAATCTATGAAAATATGATCTTTGGCTGGATTAGGGTATATATTAATTTTTTGTAAAGGGAGTATGGTTTCTGTTAAAGCAATGGTTGTATCAGATATTTCAGCTCTAGAAAAGAAGAAATTTACCCCGCCACGTTGATTGCCAATTACCAAATCCAATATACTATCATTATTTAAGTCTGCCAAATCTAAGCTTTGCTCAGCCCATTCTTCTTTGGAAAATTTAGAATATAAGTCGCTATGGTTAACATCAAAACTTCCTAAAAGGTTTTCATCAATGTTAGAAACTTCCAAAATATCGCTACTATTATAAGCTAAATACATTTTTGTGCCTGTATCACTTGTTATAACACGTGGCACTATTTGTACATTATAAGGGTCTTGATGCTGTACATATACATTGCCAAAGCGATTATTAGTAGGAATAGTATCAAAAGCATATTGATTTGCATTGCCTGTATTTTCGAAATAAAATAAATTACCTTCATTGCCACCGCTTACTATATCTAAATCTCCATCATTATCAAAATCGTAAAGACTAGGCGCACTATTGCCAAATAAATAACCTGCATCTGTATGGAAAATTTCTAAAACTGTATTTTCAGCTATAGTATAAATAGGCATTTGATCAGGAGCAGCTTGATTTAAATAAATATATATATAGCCCATTTCGGTGCCTACGACCATATCTATAGCTCCATCACCATTCAAATCACCGAAATCTGTAATTAATTTGCTTTGTTGTAAGTTACTTAATTGTGCAAAATCGTTATTAATTAATTCAAATATAGGCAGAGTATCTGTACCCACATTCATAAAAGCGTATAAACTACCAAATTCGTTGCCAATAGTATAACCCTTTCTAGCATTACCAATCACTAAATCCATCAATCCATCAGCATTCAAATCTACAAAAGTAGGATAAGCCCCTTTTCCTAAATCCAACATTTGGTCATACAAAAAGGCTTTATTTTCCAAACGCATATCCATAGCACTATTGGCATCAGGAGCATGATTCAAATATAACCAAGAAGTAGAATCTAATAAACCACTATTATTATAGAAATTCGCAGCTAATAAATCTAATTTACCATCATTATTAATATCTACATAATAAGCAGCAGGCATATCTAATATATGTACAATAGTATCATTAGAAGGGTAGTTGTTATCTTGTGCATAAGCTATAGGGGTATTGCCAATCATGCGTAAAGAAACTAAATTCAAATGCGGATATTCTATATCGCCAATCACTAAATCTAATACGCCATCTTTGTTATGGTCTATAGCAGTAATAGTAGAACCAATATGACGAGGATTACGCCAATAAGGATTATTTGGACAAATACTTGTATCTAAACTTAAATCGAAAGTATTATCAATACCTGTTTCACCCATATGCGCAAAGCAATCACTGCCTTCTTCAAAAACTAAAGAATCCAAACTTAATCCTCGTTCTATAGCCATATTCTTATACCACATTATATAATCAAAATAGGTACTAGAATTTGTAAACATTAAAATGTCCATATCCCCATCGTTATCTATATCTCCTACAGTGGGTAAATCTGTTCTTAAACCACTAATAGGATAGGTATAATTTGAAAAAGGCACCATAATTTCTTCAGTGACTATTTCAAAATGAATTTTATTATCTATATAATTTCCCTTAGCTATGGCGAAGCTATAAGTCTCTGTACTATTGTAAATAATATCTTTAATATTATCGCCATTATAATCATAAGACAATAAAAACTCACTAATATTATTTGGAAAACCTATGGTATATTCAGGAGCAAATTTATAGGCAATAGACTGATTTTCGCCTATGTATAATAAAGGCAATATGGCATTTGATGAACGGTCAAAAATTACTAAATCTTCTATACCATCATTATTCAAATCTATATTATTATAAATAGGCGTATTAATGCCCCCAATATCACTTAAACTCAAAGTATCACCCCCTCTAATGAAAGTAATATTCTTATGTTCTAATGGATTTTCTTGCGCTTGCACACTATACCAAATACCTAAAAGGCAAAGGCTTAGACTAAAGATTTTCAACATAATAATATAATGATTATAAAATTAAAATCTAGGGTTGATGCACTAGTTTGATACTACTACTCAACACTTTATTGTGTAAATGAATATAATATATTCCAGCTGTAAAGTTACTTAAATTTAAAGAATAATTTTTGGTAAAAGGGAGTATGGTTTCTGTTAATAAAATTTGTCCTAAACTATTGTGAACTGTTAAGGCAGTTTTATTTTCATATAGTTTATTTAATTCAATTTCTACTATATTATGGCTAGGATTAGGATAAACTTTAAATACATTTTCTTCTTTTACTTCAACTACAATATGCTCAATATTGCTATGCAATTGACTAGAGTAAAAAGTAAGTCCACCACGTACATTTCCTACCAATATATCCAATAAATTATCGCCATTAATATCCGCTAAAGCTAATCTTTGATTGCTACCTATTTGTATATTTTTATAATAGTTTGTTACTAAATCAAAACTACCCAATAAATTCTCTTCTATATTGCTAAAATGCAATATGCGATTATGACTACTACCTACTAGCATTTGCAATTCTTGATTACTATCTCTAAAAAAATGCGCACTAGCACGAGAAGCACTAATCAAATAATATAAATCTATATTGCCAAATTGTTCTGTATTGGCCAACATGGCAAAAATAGGCGTATAGCGATTGCCTATATTTTCATAATAACTAAAAGTGCCTCTTGCTGTACCTACTACCAAATCAAAATCGCCATCATTATCCAAATCATAAAGTGTTGGTACATTATAATTGCTATAATTGCTTCTTATTTGTTCAAAGCTAGAAGGGGTATAAACTAACTGCGGCATATTTTGAACTAAACCATTATGTTTATACCATTTATAAAGCCCTTCTCCATAAGCCACTAACATATCTTGCCAACCATCATTATCCATATCAGCAAAAGCTACAGCAAAACCATGACTATTCAATTGTTTTAATCCCGCTAAATCTTCATCTGCTATAATATATAATGGAGTGGAGCTAGTTCCTATATTTTTGAGCCAAACTAAACCAGCCGATTTATTCGTATTGTTTTGTATATTCAAACTATTGGCTACTACTATATCTATAAGTCCATCATTATCCAAATCTATAAAAGAAGGTTGCGCATCTAAACCAAAATCCAACATATCTTCATACATAAAACCTTTACTATATAAATTGAAATTGGCAGTATTACTATTGCTTCTATTCAAATAAAGCCAACTAGTAGAATCTTTAACAGAGTTTAAAGCTGATATATCATTATTGGCGGCTATCATATCTGTTTTGCCATCATTATTCACATCTAAGAAATAAGCAGCAGGAAAAGTATACAAACCCACAGGGGTATCATAATGCGGAAAAGTAGCATCTTGAGCTATAACTAAAAGTGTATCGCTTACTTGCGATAAAGTCAATAAATTAAGCGTATTAATATCTACATCGCCCATAATTAAATCCTGAATACCATCGCCATTATGGTCGAAAGCAGAAAGGGTAGAGCCTACATGTCGCCAATAAGGATTACCACCACAAGAATCCGTACTACCCGAATAAATAACCGTATTATTAATATCTGTTTCTGAAAACTGTCCGAAACATTCACTAAATAAATGAAAATTTAAACTATCACAGCCATATCCCCTTTCCATAGACATATTTTTATAAAAAAATACATTTCTACTAAAAACCACATCTAAAGTAAAGGCTAAAATATCCAAATCTCCATCATTATCTATATCTACTAAAGCAGGAATGTCGGGATTATACATAAAAATATAATTCCCTTGAAATTGTCTAAAATCATATTTCAAGAAATCTTTAGCTAAAGTAAATTGAATTTTATTTTCGCTATCATAGCTACCTTTCAATACTTGAATACCTGATTCATAACTTGTACGCGAATAAGTAAAGAAAAATAAATCTGCTATACCATCGCAATTATAATCTTTTGCCAACATGAAATTTTGGGCATCTACATCAAATATTGGCATATACTCAGGCGCAAATTCATAGGCTATAGTATTGGCTATACCTTTATTAATGAAAGTATAAGCCATATTGCAACTTCTATCAAATACCAATAAATCCTCTATGCCATCATTATTCAAATCTATAGGAGAATATTGTGGTGCATTAAAACCACCTACATTACTCAATTTTAAAATTTGACCATCTCTTTCTATGGCTAAATCTTGCAGATATACATCATGCTGTGCACATAAATTGCCCTTTAATACACTAAAAATTATTATAAAAGGGAGTATGGCAATTGAATATTTTTCAATCATACTAGGGTCGTTTAAAATTCAAAAAAGGAATCAAGTAAAACTACCTTTTTTTTCTTAAAAAGAAAAGCGTTTATATAGTAGATTACTACTCTATAAACGCTAAAAGTTATAATATGGTATAGCTTTTAAAAAAGACTATTTAATTTATCTGCAATTGCTATAGCTGTATCGCTTTTGCTCATTAAAGGTAAGGCTTCGGGCGCATTGTATTTATCTATAAGTGTTACTTTATTGGTATCATGTCCAAAACCTGCCCCTTTGTCTTCCAAAGTATTGAGTACAATAAAATCGAAATTTTTATTCAAAAGTTTATGTTCTGCATGTGCCAAAGCATCATTTGTTTCTAAAGCAAAACCTACATTGATTTGTCCTGCTTTTTTCAATTTGCCCATTTCTGCGGCTATATCTTTAGTTTTTTTCAATTCAAGCGTAAAAGTTTCTGTCTTTTTCTTGATTTTTTGATTCGATACATTCGCTGGCGTATAATCTGCTACTGCTGCTGTAAAAATAGCAGCATCACTTTGAGGATAAATCTTTAAAGCGGCTTGATACAAATCTTCAGCTGATTGAACAGGCGTAATATGAATATTTTCATGTTGAGGCGCTGCACTATTGCCACAACGCAAGAAATTTACTTTTGCACCTCTATTGGCTAATTCTAATGCTATAGCTGCACCCATTTTTCCTGTAGAATGATTCGTAATAAAACGCACAGGATCCATAGGCTCTATAGTGCCGCCTGATGTAATCATTATACTTTTATTGGCTAAAGTATTATTTACTGGTATAGGGTGGAAATAGTTTTTCAAATATTGTAATATATCTTCTACTTCACACATACGACCCTTGCCGCTCAAACCACTTGCTAATTCTCCATCTCCTACAGGCAAAATTCTATGATTAGGGAAACTTGCTAAAAGATTTAAATTATTTTGTGTGGCAGCATGTGTATACATATCCAAATCCATAGCAGGCGCAATCCAAACAGGACAACGATGCGATAAATAACAAGCCAATAACATATTGTCGCAAATACCATGCGCCATTTTAGCCAAAGTATTGCAAGATGCTGGTGCTATCAAAAATATATCAGCCCATAAACTCAATTCTACATGATTATGCCAACTTGCATCAGAAGCAATAGCGGCATAAACTTCATTTTTTGAAAGTGTAGATAAAGTAAGCGGAGAAACAAAATCTTTGGCTGCTGGTGTAAGCACTACACGCACTTGTGCACCTTCTTTTACTAATAGACGCACCAAATTATTGATTTTATAAGCGGCAATACTAGCGGTAATACCTAATAAAATTTTTTTATCCTTTAGCATAAGTTGAATATATATATGAGGGTCTTTTTTTTGAAAAGGGAGTATGGTGGCTTGCGCCATTTGCCAACAAAATAAACTAAAATTATAATAGCAAAAAAGTCTATTTTAATTTTAAGCATAAAAAAAGCTTAGCTAACCTTATTCGATTAGCTAAGCTTTATACGCTATATTGTAAATATAAGTAGTCTTATACAGAAAATGAATTAAGCATTCTCTTGCTCATCATCTTTATAACGGTGGTAAATTTTACCTTCCATAAATTCATGTAATGCAATGATTACAGGATTTGGTAATTTTTCGTAAAATTTAGAAATTTCAATTTGCTCTTTATTTTCGTGTACTTCTTCTAAAGTATCAGAAGTAGAAGCAAACTCTTCTAATTTTGCATGCAATTCGCGTTTAAGATCTACGCCAATTTGCTTAGAACGTTTTGCAATGATATTGAGCACTTCATAGATATTATTATCTACGCGACTAGCCAAGTCATCTAAGTTGCGTGCTACAATGTAAGGATTAAGACCTTGCGCTTTTTGCTTAATTTCGCTCATATATTCGTATAGTAGTTAAATTATTTTGCTTTATTGAGTTTCGTTTTAATTTTTGCTATGTTCTTTTCATTAGAAACAAGTAAAGCTTCGGCTTGTTTTTTATATTCCGAATTTGGATGCTTTTTCATGAAAAAATCATAATGCGATTTGGCTTCTTCATAGCGCTCCAATTGTTTCTCTAATATAGAATTTTTAGCATATAAACTATGTGCTTCAAATATCATATATCTTATGGCTTCCAAATTTTTTGTCTCTGGATAATCCACTAAAATTGCATTGAAGGTATGAATGGCAGCTTTATACTGTTTTCTTCTCAAATAACCTTTGGCATTTTCATAGTCCTTAGTTTCTAAAGAAGAACGCAAAATATCCATTTTCTTATTCGCCATCTCTACACGCTCGCTATTTGGATAAGTATTTACAAAAAGCTGTAAGGCTTCTAAAGCAGTATACGTATCTTCTTGCGTTTGTTCATAAATTGGCGATAACTGAAAACTAGATTCTCCAGACATATACAAAGCTTCCTCTGCATACAAAGAAGTAGGATAAGTAGAATAGAACTGCTTAAAGTAATAATTAGCAAAGGTAAAGTTTTTTATATAAAAATGTGTATAAGCATAATAAAAAAATATTTTTTCTGCTTCTGGTTTACCTCTGTACACAGCAATTAAATCTTCCAATAAAGTATTGGCTTGCTCATAATACTTTGCATCATAATACTGAAATGCCTTTTGTAATCGAAATTCTTTATCTGGATTGAGACGAATACGTTCAAAGGCTTTAGCTCCACGAGGCAAATCTGGATTTGATTTGCTTGTTTTTTCTTCTTTTTGTGCAAAGCTTGCTGTAGGATTATATCCAAAGCATAAGAAAAATGCTGCTAGATATATATAGAAACTAAATCGCATAATGTGGCTTTAGTAAATAAAATAGTAGAAGTAAAGTACTGGCTTAATATATATATAATGCAAAGCAGCACTAAAGTTTGGTTTTTTTGGGGGAAAGGGAGTATGGTATTTGTTCTTTTTTTAATCTTCAAAATCCTCATCATCTCCCAAATTCAACTTAGCACCTGCCAATTCGCTTAAGGCATGTCCATCGCCAATTTTTTTAGCAACTTGCATACCTTGACGATAAGTTTCGAATGCTGTTTTGGTAGCTTGCATTCTCTCATACAATTTGCCCAAATGATAATAAGTCCCTACATAATCAGGGTGCTTTTCCACTAAGTTTACATAATAAGGCAAAGCTTGTGTATCATCACCGAGTTTTTCATATTCTTTGGCTAAAGCAAAACAAATAAAGGGTTCGTTTGGACTAGCTTGATATAAATTAAGAAGTTGTTGTAGACGTGACATATCTAAGTATAGGCAATAGCTTAAATTAAGCTGTTTTTTCAGGTTTAAAAGTAAGACATACAGAATTAATACAATAACGTTGTCCTGTTGGTGCAGGACCATCATTAAAAATATGTCCTAAATGACTTTCGCAAGCTGGACAAAGTAATTCTACTCTAATCATTCCATGCGAATAATCTGGACGTTGCACAATATTAGCCTCAGCCAATTCGCTCCAAAAGCTAGGCCAACCACAACCAGAATGATACTTTTGTGTACTTTCAAATAAATCATGACCACAAGCAGCACAAGCATAAATACCTTTAGCCTCATGCTCATAGTATTCGCCAGTAAATGGTCTTTCTGTGCCTGCTTGACGCAAAACACGATAAGCCTCAGGAGAGAGTTGCGCTTGCCACTCTTGTTCTGTTTTTTGTACTTTTTTCATAATTTTAAACCATTATGAAGATGAATAGAATAGAAATACCTAAAGCTTTTAAGCTTCTTTTTTAGTGGCTAAAAGAATTAGTCTTGGACTAGTATTAGGGTCGAAAGCCTCTAATTGATAATTTCCAAAAGTATGCGTAATGACTAAACCTGCACTTGCTAATAAGGCTTCAAAATCGCTTAAAGTGAAGGTAGCAACACGCTCTTGAAAATGTAAATCCTCTGCTAAATCTTTTCCTTTAGGATAAATATCTTTAATAATATAACCATTTTCTACTTTGCGCTTAGAAAGGAAAGTATAACCATCGATTTCTTTGGTATCTTGTGGCACTAAATGTTTTACTACTTGTAAAACATTCATATAATCAATAAGCAATACTCCCTTTTCCAACAAAGCTTCGCTCCAATGCTGAATAACTTGAGCATGAGTAGCTTTATCTTCAAAGTATCCAAAGCTAGTAAATAAATTAAAAACGAAATCAAACTTTCCAAACTTATTTACCAAACTTTCACGCATATCGTGTACTGCATAGTTACAATTATTTAAGTTATTCTGCAACTTGGCATATTGTATACTCTGTTCAGCTAAATCCAAACCTAAAACAGTACTATCTGGGCAAATGTTTCCAAGTATTTTTACATGTCTTCCTTTACCGCAAGCAACGTCTACTATACGGCTATTGGCTTTAGGTTGAAGATATTGTAAGAGATTTTCAATGAAGATTTTTGCTTCTGTATCGTTGCGATGTTGATAGAGGGTGTGATAGAGTGGAGTATCGAACCAGAACATACAATGGTTTTAAAAGTTTGTAAAATTTATATTAGCCTTATACTACAACTCAGGTATATATAAGGCTAATACAAAACATATATTTATTTAAGAAAGGTCTAAAGAAGTTTCTTTATCCAGTGCCATAAATGCAGCCAAGCCTAAAGCATTTCGTCTGCAATTACATTAGGGAATAAATTCCAAATTTGGTCTTCTGGAGGGAAACACATGATTTTACGTTTATCTTTCACTACAGGATGAATGAAATCTAAAGAAAAGGCATGTAAATAAATATGGTTTTTACCTGGTTCTAATTTAGAACCACCATATTTAACATCTCCACGAATAGGGCAACCCATTTTTGCTAATTGTGCACGAATTTGGTGTGAACGACCAGTGTCAGGTTTAACTTCTAAGAGATGTTGGTCTCCTAAACTACCTAATAAACGATAGCTTAAAGTAGATTTTTTAGCATCTTTATAACGCTGAGACGTATAAGCTGTTGTAGTATTAGTACTAGAATCTTTTACTAAATAGTGTACTAATGTACCTTCTAATTCTTTAGGACGTTTTTCTACTACAGCTAAATATGTTTTTTGAATTTGACGATCTCTGAACATTTCAGTCATACGCGTCAAAGCTTTTGAAGTTCTAGTGAAAAGTAATACACCACTTACAGGTCTATCCAAACGATGTGGAGAGCCTAAATAAACATCTCCAGGTTTGTTATACTTGTTTTTAATGTATTCTTTAACATAATCGCTAATTGGTGCATCGCCAGTCTCATCAGCTTGAACTAATACACCAGATGGTTTATCAATAGCGATAATATGATTGTCTTCATATAGTACTTTTAAGTACTCGTCTTTATTAAGCATGAATATTTATTCTAAAATTTTAATAGTATGTATTGTTATGTAAAAACGTGCGAAGATAAGCATTATTTTTAGACTTATAAGGATTAATTGCCTTTTTCCTCATTTTTTAATTCGTCCAAATTAATTCTTACTTTCTGATTGTCTTCCCATTCCAAAAAGAAATCGATTTCTTCTTTTGTTTTTCTAAACACCCACATGATAATGGCAATATCATCAACAAAACCACCAATAAGGAAATCCGGAATAAAATCTATAGGGGCAATTAAATAGAGTAATGCCGCTACAATCATGATTATATTTCCTATGGAAAGGGCTTGATAATCTCCTTTAGCATAAGCGCGTACTAATCTTCCTAAAGCATAAATTTGTGTTTTCGTTTCGTGGAGGAAAGCAGCCGAACGCATATCTTTATACAGAAAATTAATGGCACTAGCTGCCAAATCTAAAAGTTTTTTAGGTTTCTCTACTAATTTGAAAGCAGATTTTATAAAAAACTTATAAGCCCAAGTTTCTGAAATGTCAAAATTTGAAGCTTGAACATTTTTAGCTTGTGAATTTTGTTTATCTTTATCCATAGCGTTGTATATAAAGCATAAAACTAAAAGAAAATAATGTAAAGAGAAACGAATCTTACTAAAGATTAATTCACTTTCTTACTTAAAAACCTTTAAAATACGTTTTCTTTGTCATAAAAGTGTTAAAAAAAATGAGATTAACATTTCTATAGATAAATTTAATGGAATTTCCTCAACTAAAATTCTTGCTTTTTGCTTTATACATTTATCTTTGCAGGAAAATCGTTATAATTTAAGGCTATTTTATGAAAAAACCATACATCATAGGTATCACGGGCGCTAGTGGTTCGGGTAAAACTACTTTTTTAGAAGAATTGCGAAAAGCTTTTGACCCTTCTAGTATAGAATTAGTATCTCAAGACAATTATTATCGCAGCCGAGAAGAACAAGAGGCTGATGAAAATGGTGTCCTAAACTTTGACTTACCACATTCTATTCACTTAGACCAATTTGTAGGCGATGTTAGAAAGTTATGCAAAGGGGAAGTGGTCACACGTCAAGAATATACCTTTAATAATCCATTGGTACAACCTCGTGAATTAGTCTTTGAACCTCGTCCTATTATTATATTGGAAGGTTTATTTGTAATGCATGAGCCAGAGTTGGAAGACCTTATAGATTTAAAAGTTTTCCTTTATGCGCCAGAAACTACTGCTTTCTCTCGTCGCATTCGTAGAGACCAAATTGAGCGTAATTATCCTTTAGAAGATGTGCTTTATCGCTATGAAAAGCATGTTATTCCGACTTATGAAAAATATATTAAACCATTGCACCAAAAGGCAGACTTAGTGGTAAATAATCATCCAAGTTTTGATAGAGGGCTTTCGGTATTAGTAGGTTTTCTTAAAAGTCATTTGGAGAAAGCTCCAGTAGATAAAATCTAATTGTTTTTTGTAATTCCTTTGTTAAGATTATTTTTTTTGAGAAAGGGACTATGGCATTCTTGTCTTTAAAAATTCCCTTTTGACCTCCATATACAGTT
>X137_Gaur__coassemble_71_pt1 | contig 36725 bp, 42 predicted proteins | sample X137_Gaur__metabat2_high_PE_006 | metagenome-assembled genome bin X137_Gaur | reverse complement strand
AAAGATGATGGCACAGAAGATACTGTTAAATTAGAGCAAGTAAACGGACAATGGAAAGTTGCATTAAGCAAAGAAGATATGTAAATGCAATAATTTTTAAGTGCTTTTAACGATATTCTTATGCATAAGTAAGCTATTGACCTTTACAAAAACAATTGTATATTTGTTTTTTTATTTGAGTAAAAATTATGCAAATGCAATTATTAGGAAAAAGCGCATTAGCTTGCTTATGTTTTTTAGGCTGGAGCGCATGTGGCAATAAAGCAGCAGAAAAAGCAGCTAATCCAGAAAATGTAAGCAATACAGTAGCTACTATTTTGCCCACAGAAGCAGAGCAGGTAGCAATAGAATTTTGTAAGGCAATTTCTACTTTAGAAATGCAAAAAGCTAAAACTTTATCGACGCAAGCTACACATGAAGTTATTGATTTTATTGCAGCTATGACTCTTTCGCTTAGCGCCGAAGAAAAAAAACAAGCTGCTGAAGAATCAGCTTTATTGACATCAGCTCAGTGTGTAAAAGAAGAAAATACTGCTATTTGCGAAGTATGCTGTAATGCCGAAAAAGAAAGTCAATCTTTAGAATTAGTGAAAGAAGGCGAGCAATGGCTAGTAAAAATGACTAAAGAAGATGGTAATATGGATGGTATAGAAATCATCGAAGAATAAGCATCAATAATTATCAAAAATGCCGAACTCCCTTTTTATAAAAATTTACTTTATATTTTTTTTTTGAGAAAGGGGATATGGTTTTTGTTTATTTTTAATAGAATATTGCGTATTACTAGAACCTTAAACTAGTAATGCGCTTTTTTATTGTCTTGTATTGGCATATAGAAAAGCAGAATAAAAATTCTTAAAAATTTGCAAGCGCATTAACATTATTAGAATCGCATTGTTAAAAGGCATAGTATGTAAATATATTTGTATATTGCACGCTATGCTTTTTCTATCTTTATACAAGTAGCTTGAAATTTCATTCTATAATCCTTATATCATGCAATGTTCTGTTTTCAAGAATGTAAACTCTTTTATGTGTAGTTCTCTCCCTTCTAATCAAAATATATGCTTATATAATTTGCCGAATACGAATTTTAGTATTCAAATTGCTACAGAGCTAGCTACCATCAAAGAAACTTGGCAAGAGCAGCAGCCCGCAGCAAATATATTTTTACAAACGGACTATTTAATGGCTTTAGAAAGCCATATGCCTAGTGTTTTGAAGCCTGTTTATGTGATTATTTATAATGCACAAGGCGAAATTGTAGGCTTGAGCTATATGCAGATTTTTAAAATTAATGTTGCAGAAAGTATCAAATTAGAAACTACTAATAAGAGCCTTTGGCAAAACATTAAAAATGCTTGTAATAAACAACTTTTACAAATTGCTAATGTCAATATTTTAGTCTCTGGTAATTTACTTTTGACAGGGCAATATGGCTTTTATTTTAATGCGCCTATAGCAGAAACAACACAAATTCAACTCATTAATGCCGCTTTGAATTGTACTAAAACTATACTCAAAGAAAAGCAGAATGAAAATATACAACTCTCCTTTATAAAAGATTTTCCTGAAGGCATAGCACAAACACCTAAAACCCTGTTAGAAAAAGAAGGTTATTTAGCTTTCAAAATGCAACCTGGTTTTAGAATCAATTTGCGCAAAAATTGGCAAACTTTCGATGATTATTTGGGCGACATGCAATCCAAATATAGAGTAAGAGCCAAAAGTGCACAAAAGAAGTTTCAAGGTATAGAAAAGCGTGAACTTACTTATGAAGAAATCAAGACTCATTTGCCTAAAATTCATGCTTTATATTTGCATATAGCCGACGGGGCTATTTTCAATGCCTTTACTTTGCATCCAGCTTATTTTTTGGCTCTCAAAGCACATTTGAAAGATAATTTCAAATTAGTAGGATATTTTTTGAAAGGGGATATGGTGGCGTTTTGCACCGCCATTTTTAATGGAAAAGAATTAGAAGCGCACTTTTTAGGGGTAGAGCATGAATATAATCATGAATATAAAATTTATTTGAATATATTGTATGATCTTATTCATATGGGGATTTATCATCAATTTGAAGTAATAGATTTTGCACGCACTGCACCAGAAATAAAAACTTCTGTAGGTGCAGAAGCAGGCGATTTATATTGTTTTTTAAAACATTATAATCCTATACTTAATCCTATTATGAAATGGGGCGTAAGACGTTTTAATCCTACGGAAGAGTTTCAGCCACGTCATCCATTCAAGGAAAATATAAATCCAACAGAAGAAGGAAAATAAAGAATTTTCTTATTTTTATTTTTTAGTAAAAAGCCTATACATTTATCCAATAATCTTTAGGATTAAAATTTGATTTTAAAAGACTGATTGACCATGCAAACACTCTATGCAAATATTACTATGCGCCATATAGGCGATTTATTAAGTCCATTGGCTTGGTTTGCTTATTTACGCCAAGAATGTGGTAAAGCTATGTTGTGGGAAGATGGTTTGGGTAAATATGCTTTTGTAGGAGCCAAACCTATTTGTACTATACTCAAAAGAGGCAATACTTTAATAAAACAAGACCATATACAACATCAAAATATTAGTTTAGTTATAGACCCATTAGATAGCGCTGCTATTCAATCACAAATTCATTTATGGATTGCCGAATATTATATAGAAAATGGCGATATGGATTGGCTTTCTTGGTGGGGATATAATGCTATTTGTACTTTAGGAAAAGAAGATATTTATTATCAATTGTATGCTTATAATTTTGTATTTGATTATACAACAGGAATAATGCAAGGCATACATTTGCATCATACACCAACAGCCATGCCCAATGATATGCAAAATCTTTGGACTAATTTTAGAATACAAGATTTTGAGCCTTTAATTATAGAAAAGGCTTGGCGACCAAAAGTAAATGATAATCATTGGCAAGAACAACTCATGGCAAATGAAGCTTTATTGCAAACGGACTATGTACAAGCTTTACAAACTACTAAAATTTGGCAAACACAATATAGTGGTGATATATTCCAATGGTATAGAGCTATGCGCAAGCAGCCTAAACAGAATAGAGGTAAATATTGTTTCTTTTTAGATGCTGGTCATTTTCAATGGATGGGAGAAGGTGGTTTAGAGCCTTTATATATAAACGCAACTATTAGAGCTTTAATAGCATCGCGAAGCGACCATACTCCCTCTCCCAAACAAATAGGTTATCCTTTGCCAGCTGCACAAATATATTTGATAGAACAAAGTAAACAAGGGTATTTTGCCTTAGATTTAGTGAAGTTAAATATAATGGATAGTGCTAGCAGAAGGCAGAGTATAGAGCGTGGATTTTTAACATTGCAAGGACATGTTTTATATGCTTTTACGCAACAATTGATGGATAAAAATATGCCATTATCTTTAGTAGAAGAGGCACATCAAGCGCAATGGCAAAGCATAGAAAAAATTATGCAGGATATAGCAGTATTTTAATTTTTGCTATAAAAACCCATATTTTATTTGCAATTTTGTAATCTTAATTGTTTAGTTTATTTCCTTTCTATACAAAGGCTTAGTATTGATTTAGTAAGCTTTTAATTGCATAAAAGTAATATGCCGCAAAATAATTCTCCTTTTTCTTATAAAAAAGAACAACATTTCTCACAAAGAGTAAGTTTTTGGTTGCCTTTATTAGTATTTGGGGGTATTGCTATGGGTATGCTGATTGGTTTCAATTTGCATAAACGTACGAGACCTACCCTTAATATACAATCAGATGGCGCTATTAGTACGAAGTTTTTCCAATCTTCTAAAGTAGATGAAGTTTTAAAATTCATTAATGCTCGTTATATAGAGCCTGCTGATATACAAAAATTGGAAGATGCCGCTACACGTGGTATTTTGAAAGAATTAGACCCACATTCTAATTATATTTCTCGTGAAGAAATTGATAGTGTGAATGAATCTTTATCTGGTAATTTTCAAGGTATTGGGGTAGAATTTTATTTGCTAGAAGATACTATTTTTATTGTTGGGGTTATTCCAAATGGTCCATCAGATAAAGCAGGTATTAAAGTTGGCGATAGAATTATAGCGGTTGGCGATTCTACGGCTATAGGCTTTGATAGCAAGAAAATTATGGAAAAATTCAAGGGCGCAGCAGATACAGAAGTGAAAGTAACTGTATTGCGTGCTGGTAGCAATAATAGTGAAGATATTATTATTAAAAGAGGCGAAATTGCTATCAATAGTGTAGATATACATTATATGTTGAATGAAACTACAGGTTATATCAAAATCAATCGTTTTAGCGATAGAACTTACAAAGAATTTATGGAAGCTTTAGAGGATTTAATAGAGCAACATAAAATGAAAGATTTAGTGATTGACTTGCGTTATAATGGTGGTGGTTATCTTACTGCTGCAACCGATATTTTGAATCAGATTTTTGATACAAAAAAAATGTTGGTTTATACAGAGGGTAGAAGCTATAAACGCAAAGAATATAATTCTACAGGTAAGCCTTTCTTTAGTTTGGGTAAAATTGCAGTTTTAATTGATGAAGGGACAGCTTCTGCTTCAGAAATTATGGCTGGCGCTATTCAGGATAATGATAGAGGAATTATCGTAGGTCGTCGTTCTTTTGGAAAGGGTTTAGTACAAGAGCAATATAGTCTTAGTGATGGTGCTGCTATTCGTCTTACTGTAGCCAAATATTATACGCCTTCTGGTCGTTTAATTCAAAAGCCTTATGCTAATGGCGATGAAGAATTATATAATCAAGAGCTTAAATCACGTTTAGAAAATGGCGAATTATCGAATACAGATAGTTTCAAATTAGCAGATACTACTAAATATTATACACAAGGCGGTCGCATTGTATATGGTGGTGGTGGTATTATGCCAGATATTTTTGTACCAATTGATAGTATTTATATTAATAAGGATTTTGTAAGCATAAGCGCACATATTGCACCTTATATTTATAAATATATGAATACTAATCGTACAAATTTTGCTACTTATACAAACTATGAATCTTTCAAAGCTGCTTATGCTTTGCCGAATAATATTATAGCTTTATTTGAATCATATTTGAAAGAAAAAGGCATTGAATATAATACTAAAGCTTTTGCTAATGCCAAAATCGTAGAAAAAACTAAACTTAATATGTTGGCTTATATAGCACAACAATTGTTTAGAGATGAAGGCTATTATAAAACTGTACATCAAGACGATAAAGTATTGAAAAAAGCTATAGAAGCTTTAAATGATAATAAATAGCTATTAAAAGCTATATAAATTAAAACGCAACTTAAGGTATATGAAAACCTTAAGTTGCGTTTTTTCTAGTTTAAATATTGGCATTTTTGAGATATTGTATATAGAAGTAAATCATATTTTCAAAATCTCTTTTGCTAATGGCTTCTTCATAGCCATGATAAGCTTGCAAATAATTATTTTTATGAAAATGATAAGGCGCATAATAGAGTACAGGTGTTTTTATTTGATATTGCAAATAAGCCGCTCCTGTAGCTTTATCCATGGCTATAGGCAATACTGTATAATTACCAAAAGTTTGCTTAATAGTGGTTTGCAAAAGCTCAAAACTTTTATTGGCTATATGTTGAGGGCTATGTGCTGGCAAAAAATAATCTACTGTATAGCTAATTTGTAATTTTTGGAAAAGTTCTTTTTCTAAAAGTTTGAGAAAAGCATCTTTAGACCAATGTACAGGCAATTGTAAATTGAGTGTAATAGCATTTTTGCCATCTCGCATACTTTCTTTCCAACCGCTTATATTTAGTTCATTGGCAAAAACTAATCTACTTTCTTCTTTCATTAGCGATTTTGCCAAAAACTCTACTATCCAAGTATTGGATAAATAAATAGATTTGGTAAAACCTGCCTCAGGTGCCAAATAATCTAAGAAAGCTTTATTGCTAGTAGCATTCAAATCTAAAGGTAAATTATACTTTTTGATTTCATTCAAGGCTATAGTAATATTGGCAGGGATTTCGCTTATAAGGGTAAGATTAAGCACTTGTTTATCGCTTATACCTATAAGGGCAGTAGATTGTTCTAAACCTAAAAAGTTATGACCAAAATTGCCACTACCAGCATATAAAATATGAGCATATTGCAAATTGAAATGCTCCATTTCTGCTATCATATGGCGCAAGTTGCCAAATTGTAAAAGGTCATTTTCGTAAGGCGCAAGAATTAATATATTTCTTTTAGGCCGAACTCCCTTTTCCACCAAATTTTCCATGGCAGCCAACAAAGCCACTAAAGCTGTTTTACTTTGCAATGCGCCTGTACCTAATAAAGTATCGTTTTGTATATAAGCTTTTTCAAACTTATCTTCAAAATTATAAACATGATAAGGAGCAATTAATACTATATAAGGGGCATTACCTTGCGAACCTTGCCATTTGTAAGCTAAATTATTTTTCTGAAAAGTAGTACTTTCAAAATTTTTTAGCGCATGTAATTTTGGAAATTCTTTAGCTAAGAGATTTCTAAATTGCTGACTATTTTGTTGAATAGCTTGTTCTGTATTAGATTGAAGGGTATTAATTTGTAAAGCTTTTTGTAAACTTTGAAAAGCTTTTGGTGTGCTAAGTGACCCTAAATTTTCTTTTTCTATTCTGGCTTGTAAAGAAATTTGTGTACTAGCATTAAAAACCATAATACTCAATATACAAAGTGCTATGAAGCCAAAGAATAAGAGGAGTAATTTTCTCATTAAAGCGTGCGCTTAGACTATAGATGTTTAAAATAAAGTATGTAATAAGGCTTTTCAATATAAAAAAAGCACGTAAATATTAGTAATATAATATTTACGTGCTAAGATAAGGGTTTTTGACGAATTTATTATGCGCCGAAAGTTTCTATTAATGCATCAGCCAATTCCAAACCAATATAGCGTTGCGCTTCTAAAGTAGAGGCACCTATATGCGGTGTGAGGGAAATTTTTGGATGTGTCAATAAAGCTTCATTAGGTTTAGGTTCATTAGTATAAACATCTAGTGCTGCACCACCTAATTTGCCAGAATTTAATGCTTCGATTAAAGCTGCTTCATCTACTACGCCACCACGAGAAGTATTGATAATAAATGCGCCATCTTTCATACTTTCGATTTCTTTTTTGCCAATAATAGCTTGATTACCGCTTACATGTACAGAAATGAAATCACTTTCTGCCAACATTTTTTCGAAAGAAACAGTTTTTACATCTACTACTAAAGCTGCATTAGGGGTATCGAATGGTTGAATGCGAATAGGTGCTTTCACATCGCGAATATCTGTTGCCAAAACACGCATACCAACGCCCATAGCCAAACGTGCTAATTCTTGCCCTATACGACCAAAACCAATAATACCTAAAGCACGACCACGAATTTGAATACCTTCAGAATATTGCTCTTTTAAGGCTTTAAATTCGCTTAAACCATCTTTAGGCATAGCACGATTTGATAAATGCAAATGTCTTGCTAAAGTAAAAATTTGTGCCAATACCAATTCGGCTACTGCTTGTGAAGAAGCATTTGGCGTATTCATTACTTTTATGCCTTGCGCACGTGCAAATTCTACATCTATATTATCCATACCTACGCCGCCACGAGCAATTACTTTCAAGCGTGGGCAAGCTGCAATAAGGTCTTTGCGAATTTTTGTAGCAGAACGCACCACTACAGCATCAAAATTCGGTAATTCATGAATGAGTTGGTCTTGAGGAATATGCGTAGTGACTACTTCATAACCAGCTTCTTCTAATAAAAGTTGTCCATCAGGGTGAATGCCATCATTGACTAGAATACGAATCATATTTTTAATATTTTAAAAAACTGCGAAGCAATTTAAATGTTATTTTTTGGAGGAAGGGAGTATGGTTTTTGTAGTTCAAATTAGCTATTGGCGAAACGCTCTAAAGTCTCTCTAATTAATTTATCTACAATTTTATAAGGGTCTGTACTAAAAATACCATTAGCACGATTAGCCACTAAAGCATTTAATGAAAGGGCATTATGACCTAAAGCTGTGCTCAAACCATAAATACCAGAAGTTTCCATTTCTAAATTAGAAATTTGATGACCTTTAAAGTTAAAATCTCCTATTTTTTCTATAATACTTCCTGCTACATTCGATTTTACACGCAATTGTCTATTTTGCGGTGCATAAAAACCTGTAGCCGTAATCGTAATACCTCTATGTATATCTGCATTTTCAGGTGCATAAAGGTCTAATAGTTTTTGGCTAGCCTGTGCAGTAGTAAATGGAATAGGGAATTGCAAATTATGTGTAGCAGCAAACTCCGTTAAAGCTACTTTTAAAGCATTGGCATCAGCTGTATTTTCAAAATCATAATACAACATCAAACCTTCCATGCCTACACTATAAGCAGAAGCCAACATACTATCAATAGGTATATTTGGCAATAAACAACCAGATGTACCCAAACGAATAATATCTAATTGTTTTAATGCTGATTTTACTGTACGCGTTTCAAAATCAATATTCGCTAAAGCATCTAGTTCATTAAAACAAATATCTATATTATCTGTACCTATACCAGTAGAAATTACAGTAACACGTTTATTGCCAATACGACCTGTATGTGTAGCAAATTCTCTTTTGCGAATTTTAAATTCTACTTCGTCAAAATATTTAGAAACCATATCTACACGGTCAGGGTCGCCTACAGTGAAAATAGTATCTGCTAAATGTTCTGGTCTTAAATGCAAATGATAAATACTACCATCAGGATTTATTATAAGTTCGGAAGCACGAATAGCTTGAGAGTTATCGAAATTCATAAGTTCAAGTTTCTAAAAAAGCGTAAAAGGTTAATAGCTAGGGCTAAACACAAGTGCCCTTAGCTTATAAAAAGAAAAACCCTTTTCAAAAAAATAGAAAACCTTGTAAAACAAGTATTTAGCAAAGCCTTCGAACAGGGTAGTGGGATATTGTACAAAGATAAGGTTTTATACCATAAAGACAAAAAAGTCCTATTAAAGAATAAAAATATACTTTCTACAACTCCCTTTGCTAAAGTTTTCTTTTTCTTGAAAAGGGTTTAGTATAGAGATTTAATCTTATATGATTAAATTATTTTTTCAAATTTTCAGCTCTTGCTTCTGCTTCAGAAAGTAAAGCCGTAATTCTGTCAATTTTAGAGTTAAGTGTTTGGAATTCTTCTTGTAATTTCTCCAAATCATCTTCCATTTCATCATTGCTATTGCTTACCATAGCATCTACGAAAATAGAGTTTACAATAGATAAACCGAATACACCACCAACAATAAATAAGAAAATAAAGATAAGACGCATACCAAATGTTTGACCTTCTGTAAGTTCTTTACCTAATTCTCTTGCTTCGTTTTCAATTTCTAATGGAATACCATTCCAACCTTCTACTGTAAATACTTGGAAAGTAGAGTAGTATGCTGTAATAGGATTGCCAAAAGTAGTAGGTGCTACATCACGGAATAAATAACAGCAAAGTAATGAGAAAATAAAAATAAATACAAAGAAACCAATTAAAACCATGCCTGAAGCAGCCATAGCCTGACGAGCAGATAAGAAAATATGTTCTACTTTAGGGAAGAATTTAATAAAACGGAAGAATTTAAATACACGGAATACACGGAATACTAAGAGTATGCTCAAGTTTAAGTTTACATCTGGCATAAAATGCATAGCCAAAGATGGTAAAGAAATTAATACTAAAACAAAATCAAATTTATTCCAATGTGAATTCCAATATTCTTTCCAACCAAAATGAGATACTTTAATTGCTAATTCTAATAAGAATAATGCCGAGATAACATCATCTGACCAAGAAAGCGCATCTGCCATAGGAAGGTTTGGAAAACCTTGCATGAAAATTAAAATGGCATTTAATGAGATTAAGATTAAAATAAAATACTCATTCAGAAATAATTTCTTAATGGGATTCATAACAATAAAATATTAAAGTGACGGAAATAAACAAAAGTCGTTCAAGGGAACGTTTAAAATTAAGATTTACTTTTTATACTGCTCAAATCTAAATTATCGATTAAATCTTCCAATTTATCAATTTTTGATTTTAAGCTTACTACTTCTTTTTCTAAAACTTCAATATCATCTTCCAATTCTTCATTACTACCGTTATTCACCATAGCTTCTGCGAAAAGAGAGTTTACAATAGATAAACCAAATACACCACCTATTAATAAAAAGCCCATAAATACAAATCTTAAGAAAAAGACTTCTACTTCAGACATAATATAGTTGTGGGTTTCTGCTTCCAAAATAATACGTTTAGGTATATCACCCCAGCCCTCTACTGTAAATACTTGGAAAATAGAGTAGAACGATTTGAGTGGATCGCCAAAACCCATTGGTGCTATATCTCTAAATACAAAGCAACAAATAATTGATGCCATAAAAATAAATACAAAAAAACCAGCCAATACTACGCCTGATGCTTTCATAGCTTGCGCTGCTGAAAGGAAAATTTGTTCTACTTTAGGGAAGAACTTCATAAGACGGAAAAATTTAAATACACGGAATACACGTAAAATTAATAATGTACTCAATGCACCTAAAGAGGTATCATCAGGTAAAATATCAATTAAAATTGCTGGTAAGGATAGAATAACTAAAACTATATCGCATTTATTCCAAAAAGATTTTACATATTCCTTAAAACCTAAGTGGCGTGATTTAACAATAAGTTCTATTAAGAATAAAATAGAAATGCAGTTGTCTATAAAAAATAATTCGTCTTCATACCATACATTAGGAAATGCTTGTATAAAAATTAAAATAGCATTGAATATAATGATACTCAGAATAAATTTTTCGTTGAGAAATAGCTTTTTTAGCGTATTCATGTTTTTAATAAAGGAAGGTTTGAAGAACTATCAATGTAAAATTAAAGAGATATGCGAAAGTAATGCTTATTTATAGAGAAAGTGTAATGCTAATTAAAAAATGATGTTTAATTAATTTTCTTTTAAAATTAGCATTACACTTGTTATATATATTGATTATCAATCTATTAGTATAGATAATATATATTAAGTTTGAATAATACCTACATTAAATTTAGCCACTGGTGCATTGTTGGCTGCTTCAATACCTGTAGAAATCACTTGTCTTGTTTCCAATGGGTCAATAATAGCATCCAACCATAAGCGTGCAGCTGCATAATATGGTGTTGTTTGATTTTCGTATTTTTGTGTAATTTCTTCTAAAAGTGCTTGTTCTTGCTCTGGAGTAAGCGCATCATCGCCTTTACGACTAGCGGTTTGAATTTGTAATAATACCTTAGCAGCTTGCGCACCACCCATTACGGCAATTTTAGCACTATGCCAACCTACAATCAAACGAGGATCATAAGCTTTACCACACATAGCATAATTGCCTGCGCCATAAGAATTACCTACAATAATAGTAAATTTAGGTACTGTAGAGTTAGATACAGCAGCTACCATTTTAGCACCATCTTTGATAATGCCACCATGTTCAGAGCGTGTACCCACCATAAAGCCTGTTACATCATGTAAAAATACTAAAGGAATTTTCTTTTGATTGCAATTCATAATAAAGCGTGCTGCTTTATCTGCTGCATCAGAATAAATTACACCACCAAATTGCATTTCGCCTTTTTTTGTACGTACTACTTCACGATTATTAGCTACTATGCCTACAGCCCAACCATCAATGCGTGCATAAGCACAAATAATAGTTTTACCATAGTTTTCTTTGTATTGTGTTAGTTCAGAATTGTCTACCAAACGCTCCAAGATTTCTACCATATTGTATGGTTTGGTACGCTCAGCAGGGAATATACCATAAATTTCTTTAGGGTCTTTTTTCGGTAGCATAGGTTCTCTGCGGTCGAAACCTGTTTTTTCTGTAGCACCAAATTTATTCACCAATTGGCGAATAGTATCCAAACAAGTTTTATCATCTGGCATTTTATAATCCGTTACGCCAGAGATTTCGCTTTGCGTGGTAGCACCACCTAATGTTTCTTTATCTACGGTTTCACCAATAGCGGCTTTTACCAAATAAGGACCAGCCAAGAAAATAGAACCTGTACCATCTACAATTAGGGCTTCATCAGACATAATTGGCAAATAAGCACCCCCTGCTACACAACTCCCCATAATAGCAGCAATTTGCGGTATACCCATAGCCGACATTTGCGCATTATTGCGGAATATACGACCAAAATGTTCTTTATCAGGGAAAATTTCATCTTGCATAGGAAGATAAACACCTGCACTATCTACCAAATAAATAATTGGCAAACGGTTTTCCATGGCTACTTCCTGAAAACGCAAATTCTTCTTTCCTGTAATAGGGAACCATGCGCCTGCTTTTACAGTAGCATCATTTGCTACAATAACACATTGACGACCCTCTACATAACCTATACCACCTACAACGCCACCACTAGGGCAACCGCCATGTTCAGTATACATTTCATAACCTGCAAAACCCCCTATTTCCAAAAAAGGAGTGTCTTTATCACATAAGTATTCAATGCGCTCACGAGCTGACATTTTACCTTCTGCATGTAACTTTTCTATACGTTTTTTTCCACCACCCAAAGCAATTTGGCTAGCTAAATGACGCATACGTTGGATTTCTAACTTATGAAAATCTTCATTTCTGTTGAAATCTAAATCTAATTTTTCAGGCATTGTTATAGCTTTAACGAATATATCTGCAAAAAAAAGTGAAATTTAAAATTAAGGTTTATAAGTGTTTGTATTTGTTAAGGTGTAGAACAAAAGTATAAATTTTTATACAAATTAATGATTAATAGGACGTTTTTTTTAAATTTGTACCTTTTTGTCTTTTTGGCATAAAAAAAACCAAATATAACAGACAATCAATCTATTATACTTGGTTTAGTTTTTTTTGAGAAAGGGAGTATGGTTTTTCTCTTTCTTATTATTGAATTTCTATACTAAAAGGTAAACGTGTTTGTACACCTTCTAATTGTTGAATATCTTCTAAAGTATTTATCATTTTATGCAATTCTGGGAAACGTACAAAAATATCTGACACATTTACTCTAGGTAAATTCATTTCAGGTTTTTTATGGTCATCTACACCATTAAATAAGTTTAAGATTTCCTCACTCATATCCTTGATAACAGGATAATTGCTTGTTTTATAGCTATCAATATTTGCTAATTGTGCAGCATAAGCTATAGCTGATTGTAAACCCGCTAAAGAATCTACTAAGCCAATTTCTTTAGCTTTTACGCCTAACCAAACACGACCTTGAGCAATTTCTTCTACTGCTTCCATGCTCATTTTACGACCATCGCTTACACGTTTTTTGAAAACTTCATAGACTTCATCTACGCTCTTTTGAATTAATGCAGCTTCTCGTTCATTGACACCATAATAGTTAGCAGCATCAAGCGTAGATAAACTAGTGGTTTTTACGGTATCCATAGTCATGCCTAATTTATTCTTATATAAATCATTCATATTGAATAATAAACCAAATACCCCAATAGAACCTGTTAATGTATTTTCTTCAGCAAAAATATAATCAGAATTAGATGCTATATAATAACCACCAGATGCAGCATAATTACCCATAGATGTAACTATTTTTATGCCTTGTTCTTTTGCTTTTTCAATTTCTCTCCAAATAATATCTGAAGCTAAAGAAGAGCCACCACCAGAGTTAATACGTAAAACAATAGCTTTTACATTATCTTTTTGGCGAATCTCACGGATTATTCTAGCATATTTATCACCGCCAATACTACCTAAACTACCTTCACCATCTACAATATTACCTTCTGCATATACAATTGCTATAGTATTTTTACTATTAGTAGTAGGTTGTAGCGTTTTCGTACGTTCTATATATTGGTCTAAACTAATAGGATTTAGTTTTTCTTTTTGGCTTATGCCTGTTTTATTATGCAATAATTCAATAACTTCATCTTTATATTTTAAAGCATCTACTAATTTAAGGTTTAATGCTGCTGTAGCATTGTCAGCTAAAGCATTATCAGCAATATTACGTAGAGTAGCTATATCAATATTTCTACCTTCACTAATAGTGTTTAAATATAAAGAAAACATACCTTCAATATATTCACGTGTTTGAGTACGATTTTCAGCGCTCATTTGCTCCATGCGGAAAGGCTCAGTGGCACTTTTAAACTTACCTGCATAGAAAGGCATAGCTTTTACGCCTAATTTATCTAAACTACCTTTAAAGAAAGTAATTATAGCAGAGAAACCTAAAAAGTCTACACCACCCAATGGATGTACAAATACAGAATCTGCTACTGTAGCTAAATAATAGCCACTTTTACTATAATAGTTGGCATAAGCATAAACAAATTTTCCACTTTCTTTAAATTTAAGAATAGCATTTCTTAATTGCTTGCTTGTAGCTAAACCATTGGCATGATTATCTAATTCTAAGTAAATACCTTTTATATTTTTATCAGAAGCAGCTTGATCAATTGCTTTAATATATTCGTGTAGACCTATATTCTTTTTAGTAAGAGCAGTTAAATCATTTAAAGAAATATTATTATTTACATTACCAGTCAGCTCTGGTATAGGGCTATTAAAATTTAATTTTAAGAAACTATTTGGCGCAACAGGTGTTGTTTTGACCTCAGCGCTAAATTTACCAATAAGTACAAATATTAAAGCAAAGAGTGCTAAAAATGTACCAATAAACGCAGTAAGAATATTAGAAAAGAAGCGTTTCATATACAATAGATTAAGCTTTAAAAAGATTAGTTTATGAAAAGAAGTTTAATTGCAAATATTGAATTGCAAGTGTATACAGTAAAAGTAAAACCTATAATATATACTAGCAAATAACTTAGACTAATCAAATTGTTTTTACGACAAAAGTAAGAGTTATTAAAAAAATTGTATTTGTTTTTTACCTTTGTGGAATATTCATTTTTCTAAGAAAAGGGGTATAAGAGGACTTATTTTTAAATTATTAATACCATAGTCCCTTTTTAAAAAAATATCTTATAATTTGTATAGTCTATATTTTATAACATTATGACGGATTCTTCATCACCTCAAACCTATTCTCTATTAGATATTATAGGCACTTTATATCGTTGGCGTAAAATGATAGCTCTTTTAGTGATTATTGTAGCTATAGGCACTGCTATTATTACTTTATTTATTCCTAATTATTATAAGGCTACGGCTACTTTTATGCCTATTAATGAGGAAAGAGAGATGTTTGGTGCAAATGCAATGAATAATTCTTTGTATGGCGATAAAGATGCTGTAGATCGTATGCTTGTTTTGTCAGAATCGCCACAAGTATTGGGTAAAATGATTCAAACTTTTGATTTGGCAAAAAGATATAATATTGATGCTTCTACTCCTAAAGGACAGGATAAAGTGACTAAACGTCTTTTGAAATTATATAAAGTAAAGAAAAATCAATATTCAGGATTACAAATAGCTATTGAGGATACAGACCCTGAATTTGCTGCAAAAATGGTAGATAGTGCTTTATATTTTATTCAAGATTTTTATAAACAAGCTACTTTGTCGGCTAAAGAGGAAATGTTACAGATGTATGAAAACTCTTTGAAAACAGAAAAAGCAGAAGTAGATAAAATGATGGATTCGCTTATACAATTGCGTTATAAATATAAAATTTATGATGTGAAAACACAAGGCGAAGAATTAGGGCGTTTGGCTGTAGAAACAGAAGCACTTTTGGCAGAAAGCCGTTATAAATTGAATGTGTATAATACAGGTAATAGGGATTCTGCGGTAATTATGCGTGCTAATATAGAAGGTCTTAGTCAAAAACTAACTATGTTGCGTGCAGCAGCTTCAGATAGTAGTTCTGGTATTAGTTTGTCTTTATTTAATGAAGGACGTGATCGAATTTTAGATTTTGAAACACGTATAGAAGCCGCTAGTGAAAACGTAGCCGCTATGCAAAAAAAATATGTACAATTTAAAGCACAAGTGATGACAGATAAGCATGCTTTAATAGTGTTGGATCCTGTACAAATACCTTTCGTAAAATCTTATCCTGGCCGTAGTATTATGGTATTAGGGGCAGCTTTTTTAGCTTTAGTATTAGGAGCTTTGGCTGCTATTTTATTGGATATGTATAAATCTATTAATTGGAATGATGTTTTAAATAAAAAGTCGGAAGTACAATAAAATTTATGTCAAAATTATCTTCTTTTCTTCCTAATGATATTAAATTATCTCAGCAGTATATGTTTTTAAGCTTTGCTGTAGTGATTATTTTATCTATTTGGGGAGCAGTTGCATTGGAGACATGGATATTATTATTGCTGCCTTTTTTATTAATAGGTTTTTTTCAAGCTATAGTTGATTATCAAAAAATCTTTTTATTGATGTGGGCTACAGTGCCTATATCTAGAGAAGTATATTTCTCAAATGGATTTGGTACGGATTTGCCAGTAGAGCCTTTAATGATAGGATTAACTTTAATTTATGGCTTAAAAGTATTGCATAGACCACAAACCTTAGAGGAAGATTTTTGTAAGCATCCTATAGCTTTACTATTAATATTACATTTAATATGGATAGCCTTTGCGACTTTATACTCTGCTAACTTTGTATTTTCTTTCAAGTTCTTTTTGGCCAAGATGTGGTATGTTACTGCTTTCTTTTTCCTGACAGGACATATAGTAAAAGATATGAAGGCTTTGAAACAATGGTTTTGGGTTTTCTTGATTCCTTTAGTATTTGCTACAACGAAAGTAATTGTACATCATGCTTATTTGGATTTGGGCTTTAAGGAAATAAATATAGCTGTATTACCTTTTTTTAGAAACCATGTAAATTATGCCGCTATATTAGCTTTAGCATTACCTATAGCTTGGTTTTTTAGACATTTATATCAAAAATGGTCTATTCAATGGTGGATAATTTGGGTAAGTATGGGGATATTGTTTTTTGGTTTATTATTTGCTTATACTAGGGCGGCTTATGTGGCTTTGGTATTGGCTATAATGGCTTATTGGGTATCTCGTTTACGTTTAATGAAAATAGCTTTAGTATTGGGTAGTGTATTAGCTATTGCAATAGTAGGTTATTTGGCTAATAATAATAAGTATTTGGATTTGGTGCCAAAATCAAATACAGTAGCGCATAAAAATTTCGATGATATAGTAGAGGCAACTTATAAATTGGAAGATGTATCTACAATGGAACGTTATTATCGTTGGATAGCAGGCGTGCGTATGGCGCAAGAAGATTTATGGACGGGCTTTGGTCCTAATAATTTCTATACTTATTATAAAGAATATGCATTGCATAGATTTGAAACTTATGTAAGTGATAATCCAGAGCAGTCTACTATTCATAATTATTATTTATTATTATTGGTAGAGCAGGGTATACCCGGCATGCTTATATTTTTAGCCCTGAATTTTGCAGTATTGATTTATAGTGAAAAATTATATCATGAAGTAAAAGATAAGGATTTGAAGCATATAGTAATGAGTATGTTATTAGTATATGTAGTTATCTTAGCTTTTTTATTGATGAATGATATGATAGAAACGGATAAAGTAGGTTCACTCTTTTTCTTTTCTATGGCTATGCTAATTTTGGTGCAGCGATGGGATAAACAAAAAAAGAATGCCGAACTCCCTTTCCCCAAAAAATAAAAAGATTAAATTCTTGTAAAGAAGGCTTTAAGTAATTGCGCTTAAAGTCTTTTTTTATGGGCTGTGAGGGCTTTTTTGTTAAAATCTAAAAAAAGTTGAATTATTTTCAGAAAAAGTTTCGGAATAATAGAAAAAAAAATTACCTTTGCAAACGCTTACTAGGCGTAAGCTATGTGCTTTAGCCAGTTCGTGTTATATAATACATTCATTATATAGAATTGATATCAATTGTTTTATAAACATAATTACGAAAACTAATTTTTAAATGCCTACGATAAATCAACTTGTGCGCAAAGGCCGCCACGTAGTAGAAGAGAAAAGCAAATCTGGTGCATTGGAAGCTTGTCCTCAAAGACGTGCTGTATGTACTCGTGTATACACAACTACGCCAAAAAAACCTAACTCTGCACTTCGTAAAGTAGCGAAAGTTCGTCTTACTAACGGTACAGAAGTTATCGCTTACATTCCAGGTGAAGGTCACAACTTACAAGAGCACTCAATCGTGTTAGTAAGCGGTGGTCGTGTTAAAGACTTACCAGGTGTACGTTATACAATCGTTCGCGGTGCATTAGATACTGCTGGTGTAGACAAACGTCGCAAATCTCGTTCTAAATACGGTGCTAAACGCCCTAAACCAGGTGCAGCTGCAGCTCCAGCTAAGAAAAAATAATTTGAAGCTTAAGCTTTAAATTTCTTAGACATCTGCTCTATTGATAGAGCAAATCAATTTAATAAAAAATAGTTTTAACTAAACTTTAAACCAGTTGAAGTAAGAAGCGGAGAAGCTGCTTCTGAAGACCTCCACAGCCTAATTCGCCCAGCTTAAAAGTTTAAGAATTGAATTAATTCTTTGATTATAGTGTTATATTACCTTGGTTGAGTTTACTCCCACTAATAATAACCTTAAAGAATAAACAATATCTAAATAGAATAACCTTTAACGCTGGTTGCCAAGTAAAAGTGCGAACGGTACACTTGATGGAGAACAACAAATTTAACGCTTTATATATTTCGTATATCAAAAATGAGAAAGCAAAAACCAAAAGCAAGAGCACTTGCTGCTGATCCTCGCTATAATGACACAACGGTAGGCCGTTTTGTTAATATGCTTATGTATTCTGGCAAAAAAAGCGTAGCTTATGAAGTATTCTACGAAGCTATGGATATCATTAAAGAAAAGAACACAGAAGAATCTGAATTAGAAGTGTTCCACAAAGCTCTTAAAAATGTTATGCCATCTGTAGAAGTTCGCTCTCGCCGTATCGGTGGTGCAACATTCCAAATCCCTACAGAGATCCGTCCTGACCGTCGTATGTCAGTTGGTATCAAATGGTTATTAAAATATTCTCGCTCTCGCTCTGGTAAAGGTATGGCTAACAAATTGTCAGCTGAAATCTTAGCAGCAGCTAAAGGCGAAGGTAGTGCAGTTAAAAAACGCGAAGATACTCAAAAAATGGCAGACGCAAACCGCGCATTTGCTCACTTCGCAAACCGTGCTCAATCTTAAGAAATTTCCAAAACGGATATTTTTTAGCACTCAGAAAAATAGTGATTCAATTCTCTCTTATAATAAATTTTATAGGACAGCAGTATAAATTAAATAAATATAGGTTAAGCTGAATACGAAATATCTCTTTGATACTTTTATTTACTTTTCCCCCTTATCTTTTTTTTATATTTAACTATCTTTCTTTTTATATAAAGGGAGTTTTGCTTATTTCTATTTTTCTAATACTTGCATTTCTTGCAAGTAAAAATTGTAAATAATCAATTATTTTCTAATTTATATTTAAGCCAAAAACGCATCATGGCAAAGAAAGACCTCTCTTTCACTAGAAATATTGGTATTGCTGCTCACATCGACGCAGGTAAAACCACTACTACTGAGCGCATTTTGTTCTATACAGGTGTTAACCACAAATTAGGTGAAACTCACGAAGGTTCAGCTACAATGGACTGGATGGCACAAGAGCAAGAGCGTGGTATTACAATCACATCTGCTGCTACAAAAACTAGCTGGACTTGGAAAGATAAAGCTTACGCAATTAACGTAATCGATACTCCGGGTCACGTTGACTTTACTGTTGAGGTTAGCCGTTCATTACGCGTTCTTGATGGTTTAGTATTCTTATTCTGTGCAGTAAGTGGAGTTGAGCCTCAATCTGAAACCAACTGGCGTTTGGCAAATCAATATAATGTGCCACGTCTTGGTTTCGTTAATAAAATGGACAGACGCGGTGCTGATTTCTTTAATGTTGTTAATCAAATTAAAGAAATGTTAGGTACAGAAGCAATTCCTATGCAAGTTCCAATCGGTGCTGAAGAAAACTTCAAAGGTGTAATTGACTTAGTACTTAATAAAGCAATTGTATGGGATGATGCTTCTTATGGCATGACTTATACAGAAATTGAAATGCCTGCTGACTTAGTTGATACAGTAGCTCAATATCGTGAAAAATTGTTAGAAGCAGTAGCTGAATACAATGAAACTTTAATGGAGAAATTCTTTGAAGCTCCTGAAACTATTACAGAAGATGAAATTCGTGAAGCTGTTCGTAAAGCAGTTATTGATGCGAAATTCGTTCCTATGTTCTGTGGTTCTTCTTTCAAAAATAAAGGTGTTCAAGCTGTATTAGATGGTGTATGTTCTTATTTACCATCTCCATTGGATAAAGGTGCTATTAAAGGTACAAATCCTAATACAGACGAAGAAATTGCTCGTATTGCTGATGTAGAACAACCATTTGCTTCTTTGGCTTTCAAAATCGCAACAGACCCATTCGTAGGTCGTTTAGCATTCTTCCGCGTTTATTCAGGTGCTTTAGATGCTGGTTCTTATGTATTGAACACTCGTTCAGGCAAAAAAGAGCGTATCTCTCGTATTTATCAAATGCACGCTAACAAACGTAACGAAATTGACCGCGTAGAAGCTGGTGATATTGCAGCAGCAGTAGGTTTCAAAGATATTCGTACAGGTGATACGCTTTGCGATGAGAATAATCCTATCATTTTAGAGTCTATGACTTTCCCTGAACCAGTTATTGGTTTAGCGATTGAGCCTAAAACAACAAAAGACTTAGAGAAATTAGGTCTTGCTTTAGGTAAATTATCTGAAGAGGATCCATCTTTCCGCACAAAATATGAAGAAGAAACTGGTCAAACAGTTATCAGTGGTATGGGTGAGCTTCACCTTGAAATCATTGTTGACCGTTTGAAACGTGAATTCAATGTTGAAGTTAACCAAGGTGCGCCACAAGTTAACTATAAAGAAGTTCTTACAAAACCTTATTCTCACCGTGAGAAATTGAAAAAACAATCTGGTGGTTCTGGTTTATTTGCTGATATGGAATTTGAAATCGGTCCTGCTGATGAAGAATTCTTAGAATCAGAAGACTTCAAATCTGGTAAGAAGAAACTTCAATTCGAATGGAATATCGTAGGTGGTTCAATCGATAAAGTTTATATTCCTTCTATCCAAAAAGGTTTCAATGAGATGATGGATAACGGCGTTTTAGCTGGTTTCCCTATTGAAGCAATGAAAGTACGTGTTTATGATGGTTCTATGCACTCTGTTGACTCTAAACCAGTTGCGTTTGAGCTTTGTGCTAAAGAAGGTTTCAAAGCTGCTGCTAAACATGCAGGTGCGATTATTCAAGAGCCTATCATGAAATTAGAAGTTGTTACTCCTGAAGAATACACTGGTTCTGTAATTGGTGACTTAAACCGTCGTCGTGGTCTTATTAAAGGTCAAGATATGAAAGGTAATGCAGTAGTTGTTAAAGCTGATGTGCCTCTTTCTGAAATGTTCGGTTATGTTACTCAATTACGTACTTTAACTTCTGGTCGTGCTTCTTCTTCATTAGAATTCTCTCACTATGCTCCAGCTCCTAAAAACGTTGCTGAGGCTATTATTGAGAAATCTAAAGCAGGTGCATAATCTCTAGAAAAAAATCCTTTAAAAGGCATTATAATATATTTATTACCCACCTTCTTGCTTTGGTGAGAGGGTGGGCTAATAAAATTTTGTCTTTAAGAGAAATAATTGTACAAGAATGCAACTTTTTTAAAATTAAAGTTATATTTTTGTACTCCAATCCAATTTTTGTATAAAATTTTTTCCATATATTTTTTAAATTGCTCCAAGAGGCATGAATCAGAAAATTCGTATTAAGCTTCGCTCATATGATCACCACTTAGTGGATAAATCAACTGCGAAGATTGTAAACACGGTTCGCAATACAGATGCTAAACTTGCAGGACCTATTCCGCTGCCCACTGATAAGGAAATCTTCACGATTTTACGTTCTCCACACGTTAATAAAAAATCACGTGAACAATTCCAATTACGTACTCACAAGCGTTTGATTGAGATCTACGGATCAACACAAAAAACAATGCAAGCTTTGGGTAAATTGGAACTCCCAAGTGGCGTAGATATTCAAGTAAAATTAATGTAATCAAGAACATTCAAAATTAAAAAATCGTGAAAGGTTTAATCGGACGCAAAATAGGCATGACTAGCATCTATTTACCAGATGGTCAGAATGTCGCTTGTACCGTAGTAGAAGTTGGCCCTTGTGTAGTAACACAAGTTAAAACAGTTGAGACTGACGGTTACAATGCTCTTCAACTTGGCTTTGGTGATAAAAAAGCTAAAAATACAACACAACCATTGCTTAAACACTTCGAAAAAGCAGGTACAACTCCTAAACATAAAGTTTTAGAGTTCCGCAATTTCGATATCAATAAAACACTCGGCGAGTCTATCGTTGCAACTGATGTATTTGCAGAAGGTGAACGCGTGACAGTAACAGGTACTTCTAAAGGTAAAGGTTTCCAAGGTGGTGTAAAACGTCATGGTTTCAGTGGTGTTGGTAGCCAAACACATGGTCAACATAATCGCCAACGCTCTCCTGGTTCAATGGGTGCATCTTCTTACCCTTCTAAAGTTTTCAAAGGTCAACGTATGGCTGGTCAAGACGGCAATACACAAGTGACTGTATCTAAACTTCAGTTGGTTAAGATTTTCGCTGAAAAAAATCTACTCCTTATTAAAGGGGCTATACCTGGTCATAAAGGTTCTTTTGTAATTGTGAAGAAATAATCATCATGAAATTATCAGTTTATAATATAGAAGGCAAAAGCGCCGGCAGAGAAATTGAATTACCTGCAAGCGTATTCGGGCTTGACGTAAACGACGATAAGTTAAAACACGTAGTTTACCTCGCTGTAAAGCAATACTTGGCTAATCAACGTCAAGGTACACATAAGTCAAAACAACGTAACGAAATTGCGGGTTCTACTCGTAAGTTACACCGTCAAAAAGGTACTGGTGGCTCTCGTAAAGGTAGCATCAAAAACCCTCTATACCATGGTGGTGGTCGTATTTTCGGTCCTCAACCACGTAACTACGAACAACGCTTAAATAAGAAAGTAAAAGCTTTAGCTCGTAAAGCTGTTCTTTCTGCTAAAGCGCAAGAAGGTCGTATTATTGTTGTTGAAGATTTCAAATTCGATGCTCCTAAAACTAAAGCTTATGTAAACTTCATCAATAGCTTACCTGCTGGCGATGCTAAAGTTGCTAACTTTAAAAATCTTTTAGTGCTTAATGCGCCTGTAGCACCAGCTAAACCATTAGCACCAAGATTCCCTGCTAAAGTACGTGGTAGCAAAAAACGCGCTGCTTATAAATCAATGGTTGAAGAGTATATCCAAGACTTAACTGATTATAAAGCAGAATTAGCAGCATATAACACTGCTAAAACAGAATATGATGCACAAGTAGCTAAAGAATTTAACAATATTTTCTTATCAGCTAGCAATGTTCAAAAAGCATCAGTTTCTCGCGCAAATATGCTTAACACTTATGAAGTATTAAATACTCAGTATTTAATCGTTTCAGAAAGTGCATTAAATACTATCACTGCTTCTTTGAGCTAATCACTCATCGCAGACTTTTTTGACATATTTTTCAAAACTCTGAATAATGGCTAAGCAAATTATAATTAAGCCGCTTATTACTGACAAAAGTAACGCATTAGCATCAAATCCAATGCTTAATCAATATACTTTTGTTGTTGCTTTAGATGCAAACCGTATTGAGGTTAAAAATGCAGTAGAAGCACAATTCGGTGTTGAGGTAGAAAATGTAAATATTTCTATCCGCCCAGGTAAAAAACGCGGTCGTGTTGTAAAAGGTCGTATGACTTCTGGTCGTAAAGCACCAATCAAAAAAGCATACGTTACTATTAAAGAAGGTCAAATTATCGAAAGTTTCTACGGTTCTCAAGAATTTGAAACAACTGAAGAAACTGTTGAAGCAAATGCATAATCGCATAGCGCATTGACAAATTCTTTTAAAATATAAAAATGCGTTCCTAACTTAATCATATAAATTAGTGAGCGCTTTTTCTTGCCTCAAAAGCAAAAAAAGTCTTTAGGTATGGCGCGTGTGTGTACTCTTATTGTACATACCGCATCGTCCTAACGCAATCTATCTTAGATTGTATTTTTAATTTCTACCTTGTATAATTTTTTTTAATCATATAGGTACGAACCTGATAAATTCGTCAAACTCGCATCATGCCAGTAAAAAAGTATAATCCAATAACACCGGGTACAAGACACCGTATCGGCAATTCATTTGCTGAAGTTACTACAGATAAACCAGAAAAAAGCCTCACAGTAGGTCTTGTTAAAAATGGTGGTCGTAACGGCGATGGTCGTCGTACTATGCGTTACCGTGGTGGTGGTCACAAACGTAGCTACCGTCTTATCGACTTCAAACGTAATGACAAAGATGGTATTCCAGCTGTTGTTAAAACAATTGAGTACGATCCAAACCGTTCAGCATTCATCGCTTTAGTGTTTTTTGTTGATGGTGAAAAACGTTACATCTTAGCTCCTAACGGTTTAAAAGTAGGTAGCACAGTTGTTTCTGGTGTAAATATTGCTCCAGATTTAGGTAACTGTCTTCCTTTAGCTGAAATGCCTTTAGGTACTACAGTTCATAATATAGAATTAAAACCTGGTCAAGGTGGTGCAATGGTTCGCTCTGCGGGTACATCAGCTCAAATCCTTGGTCGTGACGGTAAATATGTTGTTATTAAAATGCCTTCAGGCGAAACTCGTTTGATTTTAGGTACTTGCCGCGCTACAATTGGTGAGGTTTCTAACCCAGACCACAATCTCCAAGAATTAGGTAAAGCAGGTCGCAGACGTTGGTTAGGTCGTCGTCCACGCGTTCGTGGTGTTGCAATGAACCCAGTTGATCACCCAATGGGTGGTGGTGAAGGTCGTGCATCAGGTGGTCACCCACGCTCACGCAATGGCCAAATCTCTAAAGGTTTAAAAACTCGTCAAAATACAAAATATTCTGACAAACACATTTTAAGCCGTCGTTCATAAATCTAATTTCAACGAAACACAATAATATATTCCTAGACGCATGGCACGTTCATTAAAAAAGGGACCCTACGTACAGCAACAATTGTTGGCTAAAGTAGAAAAATCAAAACAATCTAAAAAGAGCAATAACGTGATCAAAACTTGGTCTCGCAGCTCTATGATTATTCCTGATTTCGTAGGTTTGACTATTGCCGTACATAACGGTAAAGCGTTTATCCCAGTTTACGTAACTGAGAACATGGTAGGACACAAACTCGGTGAGTTCGCTTTAACTCGCACATTCAGAGGTCACTCAGGTAACCGTAAAAAATAATCTTAAACCCAATTAATAAATAATTTAGGTTAAGATTATTCGAGTTGTCCACTTATAACAACATTAATCAAACACACCGCATTAGTTCTAATTATCATATTATGAAACAATCTAATGGCACCGTTCAAGGTGTTGCAAAAATAAAAGGCTGTTCAATGTCTGCTCGTAAGATGCGCCTTGTGGTAGATATCGTACGTGGTTTGCCAGCCGAAAAAGCATTAGGTGTCTTAAAACATACGCCAAAAGAAGGCGCTCGTTGGATGTCTAAATTGCTTACTTCTGCTATCGCTAACTGGCAAGTAAATGCAGCTAAATTAGTTGAAGGCGTAGAAGCTGAAGACTATGCATTAAAAGTTGCAACTGTTTGGGCTGATCAAGCACCAGCTCTTAAACGTTTCCGTCCAGCTCCGCATGGTCGTGCAAATAGAATTCGCAAACACTACTGCCACGCAACAATTATCGTGGAAAATACTGTAGCGCTTACTCCAGCAGCAGCAGTTGAAACAGTAGCTGAATAATATTTAATCATTTAGCAGATATATCTCAAAAGAAGGCCTCTTCTAATATATAACATTATGGGACAAAAAACAAACCCAATAGGCAATCGCCTCGGTATTATTCGCGGTTGGGATTCCAACTGGTTCGGTGGTTCTAAGTTTGCTCAAAACGTAGTGGAAGACGAACAAATCCGTCGTTATTTACACGCACGTATTGAGAAAGGCGGTATCGCAAGAATCATTATCGAACGTGATTTGAAAAACATCATCGTAACAATCCACACATCTCGTCCAGGTATTATCATTGGTAAAGGTGGTGCAGAAGTTGATCAAATCCGTGAAGAGTTGAAAAAACTCACTCAGAAAAAAGAATATCAAACTGTTACAGACAAGAAAGGTAACCCTATTAAAAAAGAAGTTACAATTAAGTCTGATATCGTAATCAATATCCACGAAGTACGCAAACCAGAATTGAGCGCAACTATCATTGGTGAGACTATCGCGAAACAAATTGAAAGCCGTGTAAACTACCGTAAAGCAATTAAAACTGCTATGCAGTCTACAATGCGTGCAGGTGGCGAAGGTATCAAAGTTCGTATTTCTGGCCGTTTGAACGGTGCGGATATGGCTCGCGAAGAAGAGTTCAAAGAAGGTCGTAGCCCATTGCACACATTCCGCGCTGATATCGATTATACTGTAGCTGAAGCATTAACAGTATATGGTAAATTAGGTATCAAAGTTTGGATTTGTCGTGGTGAAGTTTTCGAACGTGTAGACTTCTCTGCTCAAAATACAAACGCTGGTGGTGCTAAAGAGAAACGCGAACGTACTAATAGTAACGAACGCGGTAACAATGATCGTCGTGGTGGTCGTAAAGACAACAACAACAAAAAACGTCGCAACAACTAAAATAATCCTTTAGTTGCTTCTTTTTATCATAAATATTTTCGTATCTTTGCCCGCACTTCAGAGTACGACCTATTCTTAGTCTTCCTAAGAAAAGGTTGTATTCTATTGCCTTAGTGTGGGCAAAATATACATAGCATAATTTACTATAATTTTCCATAGCAATGCTACAGCCGAAAAAAACAAAATATCGCAAGACCCACAAAGACCGTATTAAAGGTGTTGCACAACGTGGTACTGAAGTTGCATTTGGTACTTTTGGTCTTAAATCATTAGAGGAAGGTTGGTTAACAAACCGCCAAATCGAAGCAGCACGTATCGCGATGACACGTTATGTAAAACGTGAAGGTAAAATGTGGATTCGTATTTTCCCTGACAAACCAATCACTCGTAAACCTGCAGAGGTTCGTATGGGTAAAGGTAAAGGTGCTTTATCTCACTATGTTGCCGTTATTCACCCAGGTAGAATACTTTTTGAAATGGATGGTGTTCCACGTGCTACAGCAACTGAAGCACTTCGCCTTGCAGCTCAAAAGTTACCAGTACAAACTAAAATGGTTACAAGAACTGACTTTGTTGATTAATAAGTTAAAACTGACAAATGGCTAACAAAAATCAGGTGCAAAATTTATCTAATGAAGAGTTAAGTGCACTTTTAGGTGACTTACAAGCTCAATTAGCTACTCTCCGTTATGAAAATGCAACGGCACCACTCGCTAACAATAGCGTAATCAATACAGTGCGCCGCCAAATCGCACGTACACTTACAGAACTCCGCGCACGCGAAATCAAAACTCTTGCAGCAGCTGGTACATTACCTGCACGTGACAAGAAGATCGCACGTCGTCGCCGTTCTAAATAATAAACGTTCCCGTTTCATTACATTACTATCTTATTTCAAATGGCAACCGAAATTAAACAACATATGCGTAAGCAACGCGTTGGTAAAGTGGAAAGCAACAAAATGGACAAGTCTATTGTTGTTTCTGTAGAACGTCGCGTGAAACATCCTATTTACGGCAAGTTTATTAAAAAAACTAAGAAGTTTATGGCTCATGACGAGCAAAACCAATGCAACATTGGTGACATTGTTCGCATCAAAGAAACTCGCCCTCTTAGCAAACACAAATGCTGGTGTTTGGTAGAAATTATCGAACGTGCTAAATAATTTAATCTTCTTCTTACACTCGTTATGATTCAACAAGAAACAAGATTGAAAGTAGCTGACAACAGTGGCGCTAAAGAAGTACTTTGTATTAAAGTATTAGGCGGTACTAGCAGACGCTACGCTTCAATTGGCGATATTATCGTCGTTACAGTTAAAGATGCTATCCCTGGTGGTAAAATTAAGAAAGGCATCGTTTCTAAAGCAGTTATCGTTCGTACGAAAAAAGAAATTCGCCGTAAAGACGGTTCTTATATTCGTTTCGATGATAACGCAGTAGTGTTGCTCAATGCATCACTCGAACCAATTGGTTCACGTCTTTTTGGTCCGGTTGCACGTGAATTACGTGATCGTGACTTCATGCGTATCGTTTCATTAGCTCCAGAAGTATTGTAAAAATCAACATGGCTACTCAAGATAAAAAAATCAAAATCCGCGTAAAAACTGGTGATACAGTTTTAGTTTTATCTGGTAAAGATAAAGGTAAAACTGGTGTGATCAAAGCGGTTAATACTGATACATACAGAGCAGTTGTAGAAGGTATTAATAAAATTAAACGCCACGTAAAACCTACAGCACAGACTCCAGGTCAGATTGTAGAGCGTGAGGCGGCTATCCACATCTCTAACTTGATGTTGGTTGATGCAGAAGGTACAGCAAGTCGTATGAAAATTGAAGTGCGTGACGGTCAAAAAGTACGCGTTTCTAAAAAGACAGGTGCTATCTTCGCTGATCCTTATAAAAAATAATAGTATTCATAATTTCATCTTCAACGTAAGATAAAGCAATCATGACATATCAACCAAGACTTAAAGCCAAATATAAGGACGAAGTTGCTCAGAAATTAATGGAAAAATTCCAGTATAAATCTGTAATGCAAGTTCCTAAGTTGGTTAAAATCTGCATTAATCAAGGTGTTGGTCAGGCAACTTCTGATAAGAAATTAACTGATAATGCAGTAGAAGAAATTACTACAATCACAGGTCAACGTGCAGTTAAGACAAAAGCTAAAAAAGCGATTTCTAACTTCAAGTTACGTGAAGAAATGCCAATTGGTGTACGTGTAACTCTTCGTGACACAAGAATGTTCGAATTCTTAGATCGTTTGATCAACGTAGCACTTCCACGTGTACGTGACTTCCGTGGTATTAACGAGAAAAGTTTTGACGGCCGTGGTAACTATACAATGGGTATCACTGAGCAAATCATTTTCCCTGAGATCGATTTAGATAAAGTACCACGTATTACTGGTATGGATATCACATTCGTGACAACAGCGAAAACAGATGCAGAAGCGTTAGAATTGCTTACACTTCTCGGTTTGCCATTCAAATCTACTTCAAATAACTAATATTATTTCAGCATACTCATTATGGCTAAGAAATCAATTATCGCTCGCGAACGCAAAAGAGAGCGTATGGTAGCAAAATTTGCAGAAAAACGTGCAGAATTAAAAGCTGCTGGTGATTATGATGCATTAGATTTATTACCAAAGAACTCTTCTGCAATTCGTTTACGCAATCGTTGCCAATTGACAGGTCGTCCACGCGGTTATATGCGCCGTTTCGGTATTTGCCGTGTTCAATTCCGCGATTTAGCTTTAGCAGGTAAATTACCAGGTGTAACTAAAGCGAGCTGGTAGTCAATAGACAAACCAGAAAAATAAGCGAGAGGGATAGGAGCGAAAGCCTAAAAGGCTGAAGCGAATAGCCCGACGCAAGCTACGTAAGTAGCGCAGCGGCTCGCCCAACCCTTCGACATAGGTAACTATGTACATGATGATGCTACTTTATGAATGCTAAAGGCACTATATAATATAGAAATATAGAATGGGAACGAATGCACTATCCGTTACATAGTGCTTTGTTACCAAATAGAGTAGAGCATCAAAACGGTTTAAGACCAAAAAAGAGCTAACATAATAATACATTTATTCATTAGCTGACACATCTCCGTACAAAATCATTATTTTAGGCAGCCGTATTAGGACGCCAAAGTCCTATGACGTTAAAATAATGAATTGACGTTGATAATGTAAGCAATATAACAATTATATAAAATGGCTGTCATCTCTGACCCAATTGCGGACTATTTAACGCGTCTTCGCAATGCACAAATGGCAAAACATCGCATTGTCGAAATTCCTGCCTCTAACCTAAAGAAAAGAATTACAGAAATTCTTTACGAACAAGGTTATATCTTAAAATACCAGTTTGAAGAAACTGAGAACAAACAAGGCTTAATCAAAATCGCAGTAAAATACGATTTAGAAACTAAACAGCCTGTTATACGTCATATGCGCCGTATTAGCCGTCCAGGTTTACGTAATTTCGTGAAGGCAACAGAACTTCCACGAGTAATCAATGGTTTGGGTACTGCGATCATCTCTACATCTAAAGGAGTGTTGACTGATAAACAAGCTCGTAAAGAGAATGTGGGTGGCGAAGTTTTGTTCTACATCTACTAAGATGAATTCAGGCTCACACGCCCGCCACTAATTTTTTTAATTAAGATTATTGTAAAAAAACATTTCTCTGAATCATGTCACGTATTGGTAAACTTCCTATCGCAATACCAGCTGGTGTAACTGTTAAGATTGACGGTAACACAGTGTCTGTAAAAGGACAAAAAGGCGAATTAAAACAAACTATCGTTGATAGCGCAATCACTTTTGAAGTAGAAAATAACGAGCTTGTTGTTAGCCGTGCTACTGATCAAAAACGCCATAAAGCATTACACGGTTTATACCGCGTGTTAGTAAGCAATATGGTTAAAGGTGTATCTGAAGGTTTCTCTGCAGAACTACAATTAGTAGGTGTAGGTTACCGTGTAGCTCACGAAGGTCAAAAATTAGAATTACAATTAGGTTATTCACACCCTATTGTATTCATTTTACCTAAAGAGGTATCAGTAAATACAGAAATGCCTAAAGGTGAAGCACCAAAAATTACTTTACAATCTATTGATAAACAATTGCTTGGTCAAGTAGCGGCAAAAATCCGTTCATTCCGCAAACCTGAACCTTACAAAGGTAAAGGTATTCGTTTTGCTGGTGAAGAAGTTCGTCGCAAAGCTGGTAAAACGGCTGGTAAATAATAACAAGCATCCCATCATAAAGCTGATTAAAACTTAATCATGAGCGCAACAAAATTAGAGCGTCGCAAGAAAATTCAAAGACGCATTCGCAATACAATCGCTGGAACATCAGCGAGACCACGTTTAGCTGTTTTTCGTAGCAACAAGCAAATTTATGCTCAATTAATTGATGACGTTGCTCAAAAAACATTAGTAGCTGCAGCTTCAACAGAAGAAGCAGTTACAAAAGAAGGCACAAAAATAGCAGTAGCTGCAGCAGTAGGTCAATTATTAGCTAAAAAAGCTTTAGCAGCTGGTATTACTTCAGTTGTATTTGACCGTGCAGGTTATTTATATCATGGCCGTGTTAAAAGCCTTGCAGAAGGTGCACGCGAAGGTGGTCTTCAATTCTAATAACATTCAATTCTATCAATTCTTAGAATAATGGCAAAGAAAAATAATACAGCCAAAGATAAACCAAAAGCGGCTGAACAATCTGAATTCAAAGATAAATTAGTAGCACTTAACCGTGTTGCTAAAGTAACAAAAGGTGGTCGTACATTCAGCTTTGCAGCTATTGTAGTTGTAGGTGATGGTGAAGGCACTGTAGGTCATGGTTTAGGTAAAGCACGTGAAGTATCAAGTGCAATTTCTAAAGCAATTGACGATGCTAAGAAAAATTTAGTGAAAGTTCCTATTTTCAAGGGTACTATTCCTCATGAGCAAAAAGGTAAGTTCGGTGCTGGTCGCGTATTCATCCAACCTGCTTCTGACGGTTCGGGTGTAATTGCAGGTGGTGCTATGCGTGCTGTATTAGAAATGGCTGGTATCCAAAACGTATTAGCTAAATCTCATGGCTCATCAAATCCGCACAACGTGGTTAAAGCAACAGTAGATGCTTTAAGCAAATTACGTTCTCCATTAACTATCGCTCAACAACGCGGTATTTCATTGGATAAAGTATTCAATAACTAACCAATCTTTTAAAGCTCATATATCATGGCAAAGCTTAAAATCACTCAAGTTAAAAGTGTAATTGGTCGCCCAGAAAGACAAAAAAGAACAGTTTTAGCGTTAGGTATCTCTCGTTTAGGTCTTTCTTCAGTACATGAAGCTACTCCACAAATTCTTGGTATGATCGCTAAAGTGAAACACTTAGTGAAAGTAGAAGAAGTAGCATAATTGCTTTTAACTTAATTCTTTTTTTCAAGGCTCGTAAATTATTATAGATAATGCAACTCCATAATCTGACACCAGCTGTTGGTTCAAATAAGGCTGACAAGCGTATCGCACGCGGACAAGGTTCAGGCAAAGGCGGTACTGCCACACGTGGTCATAAAGGTAACCAATCTCGCGCTGGTTATAAAACGAAACGTAAACACGAAGGTGGTCAAACTGCAATTCAAATGCGTTTGCCAAAACGTGGTTTCAATAACTCACACCGCCGTTATAGCACATTCTCTGCTACAGAATTCACACCATTCAATGTTGGTTTATTAGGTTACTATGCAGAAGCATATGACGTTAAAGTAATTGACTTAGACTTTTTATATGAAGTTAAAGCTGTTAAAGCAACTGAATTATATAAAGTATTAGGTGATGGTGAATTAACACAAGCATTAGAGGTATCTGCATACAGATTCTCAGCTTCAGCAATTGAAGCAATCACTAAAGCTGGTGGTAAAGCATACTTTATCTTCAAACTTAGCCAAATCCAAGGTTTAGTACACAAATATGCATTAAAATATGTAAATGCTGCTACTATTTCTAAGTATTTTGACTATGTTCCTGAAGGTTCAAACATCCACGTTATTGCTGACGGTGGTGAACTCTCTTTAAAATTTGATCTTCAAGTAGCTAAAATTGATGACTTAGCTAAACATCAAGTAGAATCACTCGGTGGTACTATTACATTAGGCTAGTCTAAGATTTATCGCTAGGTTTAGTTTATACTCTATGGAAAAGTTTGCTTCAAACTTTTCCAATTTTTTATTGCTATCCCGTATCATAATTTCTAACTAATGAGAAATTTCTTTGCAAAACTCTCCCAAATTTTTAGCATTCCGGAGCTTCGTACTCGCATTTTGCTAACAATTGGCTTACTCGCTATTTATCGCTTAGGTAGCTTTGTAGTATTACCGGGAATTGACCCGACACAATTACAAAATGCTGGTGGTCAAAGTAACGGCTTGCTCGATTTGTTGAATACTTTTACAGGCGGCTCGTTCGGTGGCGGTGCTATCTTTGCGCTTGGTATTATGCCTTATATATCGGCATCTATCATTGTGCAATTGTTAGGCTTCGCATTGCCTTATTTTGCACGCTTACAAAGAGATGGAGAAACCGGGCAGCGACGCTTAAACCAAATTACGCGTGTTATTACTATATTCCTTACTATAGTACAAGGTGGTGCATACATCACATATCTTAATACATCTTACCCCGATGCAATCGTAACGACTTCTAGTACTTATCCAATCTTTTGGATTAGTAATATTATTATTTTAGTGGCTGGAACGATGTTCTGTATGTGGTTAGGGGAACGTATTACAGATAAAGGTATAGGTAATGGTGTTTCTCTTCTTATCACAGCAGGTATTATTAATAGTCTTCCTGCCGCTTTTTGGTCAGAGATTCAAGCAACTGTATTTGGTGGTCAAGTAGGTGGTCCTATTTTATTCTTAATTGAAATGGTTATTTTCGTATTAATTATCATGGCGACTATAGCTTTGGTACAAGCAGTACGTAAAATTCCTATACAATTTGTTAAGCATATGATTGGTCGTGGCGATGCAACAGCACGCCCTTCTTCAGATAGAGACTATTTGCCTATTAAACTTAATGCTTCAGGTGTAATGCCAATTATCTTTGCACAAGCATTAATGTTTATTCCGAGCGGTATAGCTTCCTTATTGTCTTCAGATGCAGCTACAGACCCTGATTCATTCTTAGCAAAATTCTCAGACTTCGGTTCTCTACCTTATAATATTACATTCTTTCTTTTAGTTTTTGTATTTACATTTGTATATACAGCATTGATCGTAAATCCTCAGCAATATGCAGAGTATTTAAAACGTCAAAATGCACATATCCCTGGTAAATTACAAGGTCAAGAAACAGAAGAGTATATTGATAAGATTACTACATTAGTTACATTACCGGGTGCATTAGCATTAGCATTAATTGCTATTTTACCAGGTATTGCTTCTCAATTAGTTAATGTTCAAAACTTTGCATTATTCTTTGGTGGTACTTCATTATTGATCTTAGTTTCTGTAGTATTAGATACTATTCAGCAAATTGAATCACATATGGTAATGAATGAATACGATAGTTTAATTGAAGGTGGACGTGTAAAAGGCAGAAATGCTGAGAAGGTAGGTTAATCGAAAGATATAGTCTAAATCCAATATAAAGGTTGCGTCGGAATTTTCCTTCAGTGTATTTTCGACGCAGTCTTACCTTGAACTCAAATAAGTAAAATTAGTAGTTATTCTGCTTAGTAGGTTGTTGAATACCGAATATCGCACAAGAAGTGAAAACTTTGGAGTAATTTAGGGAATAGCAATAGAATTCAAACTAAGCTCGCCATGAAAATGGCAACCGTATTGATACAATATTTGTTAACAAACGGGACTTAAATCTTAAATTTTAACTAAATATGTCTAATAAATAGATGAAGTTTAGTTATTACGCAAAAATTTTAGCATAAAAATTAGGTCAAGTATCACAATTTTGCGATATTTGCAGTCCGAAACTTAAATCTATGTCTAAGCAAGATCTTATACGCCAAGATGGCGAAATCACTGAGGCTCTATCAAATGCTATGTTTCGCGTCAAATTGGAAAATGGACATATTATAATTGCCACTATCTCTGGTAAGATGCGTATGAACTATATTCGTATTTTACCGGGCGATAAAGTAGCTGTTGAAATGTCGCCTTATGATTTAACGCGCGGACGAATTATTTACAGATACAAGTAATAATAATAACAAGCCATGAAAGTCAAACCATCGGTTAAAAAACGCTCAGCAGATTGTAAAATTGTACGTCGTAAGGGCAAACTTTACATTATCAACAAAAAGAATCCTAAGTTCAAACAACGCCAAGGTTAATCTTAGGCCTTTTATGTTTTAAACTTAGCTGAATACTAATTCAAAATTAACAGTACACAAACTATGGCACGTATATCAGGTGTTGATTTACCTAAAAACAAAAGAGGCGTAATCGGACTCACCTATATTTTCGGTATCGGTAAAACTTCTGCTAAAAAAATCTTAGCTGAAGCTAACATCGACGAAAATACTAAGGTTAAAGATTGGTCTGATGACAATATCAAAGACATTCGTCAAATATTGGCTGATTCTTTCAAAGTAGAAGGTCAGTTACGCTCAGAAATCCAACTTAACATTAAACGTCTTATGGACATTGCTTGTTATCGCGGCTTACGTCACCGTAAAGGCTTACCTGTTCGCGGACAACGTACACGTACAAACGCACGTACACGTAAAGGTAAACGTAAAACAGTTGCTAACAAGAAAAAAGTAACCAAGTAATAACTAAATTCAATTTCGCGATATTTCCATTATGGCAAAATCAGGCAATCAATCAAGCGCTAAGAAAGTTAAAAAGAAAAATGTCCGCGTAGAAGCTCAAGGCGAAGCGCATATCCAGGCAAGTTTCAATAACATTATCGTGACGCTTACAAATAAAGCTGGCCAAGTTATTTCTTGGGGTTCAGCAGGTAAAGCTAAATTTAGAGGCTCTAAAAAGAACACTCCATACGCTGCACAAGTTGCTGCAACAGATGCTGCTAAAGAAGCATTTGATTTAGGTTTACGTTCAGTAAATGTATATGTTAAAGGTCCAGGTGCTGGTCGTGAATCTGCTATCCGTGCATTGGATACAGCTGGTATCAAAGTTTTATTGATCCAAGACATCACGCCACTTCCTCACAACGGTTGTCGCCCTCCTAAAAAACGTCGTGTATAATTCTTATACCCGTTTTACACATTTACTCTTTATATTATATAATATTCTAAGTCTCCAACACATCTTACAATGGCAAGATATAACGGACCGAAAATTAAAAAGGCTCGCGCATTAGGTGAACCTATATTCGGATACAGCAAATCATTCGAAAAGAAAAAATATCCTCCAGGTCAACATGGTCCTTCTAAACGTCGTAAACAACGTTCTGACTATGCTATCCAATTAATGGAGAAACAAAAAGCAAAATACACTTACGGTGTTTTAGAGCGTCAATTCCGTAAATTATACGAAATTGCTTCTTCTAAAAGTGGTGTTACTGGTGAGTTATTACTTCAATTACTTGAAGCTCGTTTAGATAACGTAGTTTACCGTTTAGGTATTGCTTCTTCTCGCGCAGCTGCTCGTCAATTAGTTTCTCACAAACATATCGTTTTAAACGGTGTTGTTACTAATATCCCTTCTGCTACACTTCGTCCTGGTGATGTTATTGGTGTACGTGGTAAATCTGCTAACCATCCAGCTATCGTAGCTTCTATTGCTGACAATGCAAAAGAATCTGCTAAATACTCTTGGTTACAATGGAATGGTGACAAAATGGAAGGTACTTTCCTTAACAACCCAACTCGTGACCTTATCCCTGAGCGTATTAACGAACAGCTTATCGTTGAGTTGTACAATAAATAATAT
>X137_Gaur__coassemble_70_pt1 | contig 36800 bp, 23 predicted proteins | sample X137_Gaur__metabat2_high_PE_006 | metagenome-assembled genome bin X137_Gaur | reverse complement strand
TTAGGACTCAAGATTTTCATTCTTGCAAGAGGGGTTCGATTCCCCTACGGGCTACTAGTTAATGTTTTTCATAGCAAACCTTTGTAAATATAATATTTACAAAGGTTTTTCTATTTTACCCTATTAGATTATTTTATTCTAGGCTAAGAAGAGGACTTAAATAAAAAACAAAAGCCATATCCCCTTCTCAAAAAAAAATTAAATATTTATACAATTAATATATAATATATTTGTATATACAAAAACTTATATATATCTTTGCTACATAATTCAGAATTGAAAAACAAAACATTCCTTTTTTTTTATAAAAGGACAACTTTTTTATCTTTCTCTACGTATTCATTCTGTTTTATATTAATATATTATGTCGCAATTCATATTTATTTAAATTAAAAACTTATCCACTTTATGGGTAAAGTCTAGTTCATTTCATACATTTTTTTAGCCATTTATATAATCTCTTCACACTGTGTTTTCTAGTAATTTTATTCTTTTATACAATTTCACTTTCTGTATTGTATAAAAATGTGCTTTGCTTTTTTTACAATTGTTTTTATTTAAATGCTAGTTTCTAGCCTTTTAAAATTACCCCATAACAAACTCCTCAATTATGTCTTAATTGATTCTAATGCCAGAATTTGTCCTTTAGCTTTTATTGGCAACTTTACCTTCATTTTTATTTTTGCTGATTTTAGAATAGACTATAATGATTTATATCTTATGGTTAAATTCTCTATGCGCTTAAAACACATTCTGGTTTTAGGGTGGAACTCCTATGGACATGCATTTGTAAATCTTTGCAATCATATGAAAATTGCGAAAAAAATAAGGTGTGCTTTTCTTTAATTTTCTAAAATAAATTATTCATGAGCACAATTAGTCCAGCTTTATCTGGTTCTATTTTAAGTTTATTAGACAACACTATTCAAACAAATCCTCAAAAGGTAGCGTTAATTTTTAAATCTGAAAGCATTTCGTTTCAAGATTTAGATGAGCGTTCTTCACAACTTGCAAACTTCTTAAGCCAACAAATGCAAGACACAGCAAGACCAATTTGTTTCTGCTTAGAGCAGTCTATAGAAAAGGTTATTACTATGATTGCGATTTGGAAAATTGGCGGTGCATATGTGTCTTTAGATGCGGCTTTTACTGCACATAGATTAGCACATATGTTGCAAGATACGGCAAGTCCTATTTTGATTACTACTAGCGATTTATCAGAAAAATTCTCTTTTTATAAAGGGGATATGGTTTTCTTAGATAAATGCAAAGATTCTTTATCACAATATCCCAAAACACAAACCCCACAAGAACTTAAAGACAAACTAGCTTATTTAGCTTATACTTCAGGAAGTACAGGTACGCCTAAAGCCGTAATGGTAGAACATCAAGGTTTGTATAACTTTATTCATGAAGCTAATCGTATTTTAGAAACGGAGGAAAATCACATTGCTTTACAAATGGCTTCCTCTAGTTTCGATTCTGCAATCTTAGATTTATGGGTACCTTTAGCCAAAGGACTTACCATAAATTTGTATCCGGACAATCGTTTGATTGGCAATGCGCTTTTAGATTATATTTGCGAACATAATATTAATTTCCTCCCTTATATTCCTGTTTCTATTCTGTCTACTCTCCCCACAGACCGTTCTATTGGTGCATTAAAGAAAATTTGTACTGGTGGTGAAGCGCCTACATCAAGCATTATTAATGCTTGGAAATCGAAAGTAGATTTATATAACATGTATGGACCTACAGAAACAAGTGTAGCAGTGAGTGGTTTCAAATTTAATGATGAATATCCAGTAACGACTATAGGAAAAGCTTTCCAAAATGTCAATGCATATATACTAGATACAAATCTTAACCCTGTACCTGAAGGTAGTATAGGCGAACTTTGTATTGGTGGTGTGCAAGTGGCTAGAGGATATTTGAATCAAGAAGAATTAACCAATGAAAAATTCATTCATTTTGTAAATCCTCAAGGTGTTTTAGAAAAAATATACAAAACAGGTGACTTAGTATATAGACTCCCTGACGGTGCTATGGTGTATAACGGTAGAGCCGATCAACAAGTAAAAATAAGAGGTTATAGAGTCGAACCTGGAGAGATTGAAGAAAATATTTACAACTCTCAATTAGTAAATCATTGTTGTGTTATAGTTAAAGACGAAATCGTAGATAACAAATACTTAGTTTGTTACTATACGAACAAGATAAACAGCAAAACTTATGCTGATGAGATTAGAAATTATTTAGTAGAGCGCTTGCCTGCTTATATGATTCCTACTCGATTTTTATTATTGGAAGAATTTCCACATACAGCCAATGGCAAAGTAGATAAAAAAGCTTTGAAAGCTTATGCACTACAAGAAGAAGTACGTAGCAATTTTATTGCGCCTAGTACACCTATACAAATGCAATTAGCAAGCGTTTGGAAAAATATGTTGAAAATAGAACATTTAGGCATTCAAGATAATTTCTTCCAATTTGGAGGCAATTCTATTCTAGCTTATAAAACGATAGCACTATTGAATAAAACATATAATTTCAAGCTAAAAATTAGTGATTTATTTTTGCATCCTACTTTATTGCAATTAGAACAACTCATTATTGCTAAAGCAGCACATTCAGAAAAACAACCTATATTAGAAGCTTGCAAAAGTCATGCCGTACCACTTACTTTACAGCAACAAAGTCTTTGGTTTTTAGACAAATTGCATGGTAGCGTAGCATATAATATTGGCGCCCAATATACTTTAAGTGATAATATAAATATAGAAGCTTTAGTACTAGCTTTCCAAACTTTATTGGAGCGTAATGCTATTCTTCGCAGTGTATGTTATATACAAGATAATATACTACATCAAACTACTCTACAGACTAAAAATTGGTCCTTAGAACTTCTAGATACTAGCGCTGATTTGCAAAGCATAATTGAAAAACCTTTTAAATTAGGTAAAGATTTTATGCTACGTGCTTATATAGTAAAAGATAATACTACTAATAGTAATAGTTTAATAATGGTCATTCATCATATTGCTATTGATGGTTGGTCTATGCCTTTATTGGTAGATGAATTGAATCTGATTTATAATAATATTATTCAAAAAACCGAACTCCCTTCCCCAAAAAATAAATTAGATTTTTATAGCTATGCACAATGGCAAAAAGAACAAAATTTTGCAACTGGTTTAGGTTTTTGGAAAGGGTATTTAGCAGATTTATCTATGCTGCAATTGCCTTATGATAATATTATAAATGATCATAAAACTAAAGAAGCGAAAGGTGCTTTATATACATTCCGTATAGATGCTGCCACTAGCCAAGCTTTATATGAAATTGCGCAAGCTAATAATACTACGCTTTATACAACTTTACTAGCAGCTTATAGCTTATTGATGCAATATTATAGTCAACAAAATGATATTTGTATAGGTACTGTTGTAGCTAATAGAAATGTATCAGGTACGGAAGATATGTTAGGTTATTTTGCCAATATGTTGCCTTGCAGAATTCAAATTGATGGTAATCCTCAATTCAATCATTATTTGCAACAAGTACAACAATCATTAATTACTTTATTTGCACATCAAGACACACCTTTAGAGCAAATTATCAATGCTGTAGCACAAGAACGCATAATAGGACAAAATCCACTTTTCCAAACAGCATTTATTGTGCAACAAAATTCCCCTTCTAATACCACAGAAAATACAGCTATACAAGCGAATAGTGTACAATGGTTACACAATGGAAAAGCTAAGTTTGATTTACAATTTGAAGTGATTCCGCAATCCCGTGAGTTATTAGTAAATGTAGAGTATAAAGTAGATTTATTCAATAAAAATACTATACAAAATTTAAGTCGTGATTTTGCACAAATTATTAATGAAATCAGCTTAAATGCACAAGCCAAAATTGGTACTTTCTTACAACATAATCCAATAGAAACAATTACAAGTGCTATCTCTGCCCCTGCTCCTAGTATAGTAAGTGCTTTTGAAGCTCAAGTAGCTAAAAATCCTAATAAAACTGCTTTATTACTTTCAGGTAAAAAACTTTCTTATGCAGAGTTGAACGAAAAAGCAAATCAAGTTGCTCAATACATTATAGCTAAAGGCATTCAATGCAATGAATTTGTAGGATGTTATCAAAATCAATCTTTAGACCGTGTTATTACACTATTAGGAATTTTGAAATCAGGTGCTGCTTATTTGCCTCTAGATACAAGTTTACCTACAGAACGTTTAGAAATGTTGATTAATGATGCTAATCCAAGTATGATTATTACTACTGCAAAATTGAGCATAGAATTAGCCAATATAGATAAACTTACTTGCGATATAGAAGAAATTTTATTAGAGGAAGTACTACCCGTAAATATAGATTATAGCAAAACGCATAGCGACAATGATCTAATTTATGTAATTTATACCTCTGGTACCACAGGACTTCCTAAAGGTGTAATGGTTGAACATAAAGCAGTGAATAATTTCATTCAATCTTATAGTGAATTATTGCGCATAAATAGTGAAGATAATGCTATACAATTTTCAGCTATTAATTTTGATGGTTCAGTGATTGATTTATGGATTCCACTTACTGTTGGTGCAACTTTACACCTCTACCCTAATAATAAAATTTTAGGTGCACAACTTAGCGAATTTATTAGCTTGAATAATATTAGTGTTATTCCTTTTATGTCGCCTTCTGTATTATCTACTTTCACACCTATAGAACATGATAATATTTTACGTGTAATAGGTATTGGTGGTGAAAGCTGTCCGAATTGGGTAAGTGAAGCTTGGCAAAATAAAGTGAAATTAGTCAATGTGTATGGACCTACTGAAACTACTGTAGCCGTAAATCATTTCATTTATAATGAAAATGCTATTATGAATACTTTAGGTGTAGCTATTCCAAACATGCGTTTTTATGTATTGGATAGTTATTTACGTCCTGTAAGAAAAGGCGTAGTTGGTGAATTATATATTTCTGGTGTACAATTGGCTAGAGGTTATCTTAATCAGCCTACTCTGACAGCAGAAAAATTCATTCCAAATCCTTATCAGAGCAACAATACACAAGATGCTATTTTTGATAGATTATACAATACTGGCGATCAAGTCAAAATACTTAACGATGGTAGTATTCAATACTTAGGTCGTAAAGATCATCAAGTAAAAATACGTGGTTATCGCATTGAATTATCTGAAATAGAAAACACTTTAGTACAAATCAATGGTTTGGAACAAGCAATTGTTCAAACGCATCGCTATGGCGAAAATAACTTAATTTTAAGAGCCTTTATTGTAGGACGAGTGAATATTGAAGAAATCAAAAATATTTTAGCAAGCAAATTGCCTACTTATATGATTCCTACAGAGTTCATTAGCATTCAAGAAGTACCTCTTACACCTAATGGAAAAGTTGACTTTAAAGCACTTCAAAATTTAGCTACAATTTTCAAAATACAGCAACCTAAAAAAGAGGCTTTATTACCAAGAACAAAGAATGAAAAAATTATTGCAGAAAGTTGGAGCGAATTATTACAATGTCCTATTGATAATATAGAAGATGATTTCTTCCAATTAGGTGGTCATTCCCTTTTATTGACTAAACTATACAATCGCTTATACAAGCATTATCCTAATGTGATTAGCATGAGCGAATTATATACGAATAGTACTATCAAAAAATTATCTACACTTATAGAAACACGTCTTAATAATCCTAGCATTACTACTTATGCTTTAGGCAAAGACCCTCTGAGTAGAGAGATTATGAAAGATGCTAATGTAGATGGAGAAATGTTTAAATTCAACTTAGATAGAAAAGGGGATTTTGTCAATCCTAAAGCTATTTTCTTGACAGGTGCTACAGGTTTTGTTGGTGCAAATTTATTACTCGATTTACTCAAAACAACTACAGCAAATGTATATGTATTGATACGTGCAAAAAGCGTGCCACATGCAGAAGAAAGATTGCTAAATACGCTCAAAAAACAAATGTTACCTTTAGAACATTACGATGCTTCGAGAGTAAAAATTTTACCAGGCGATTTAGGTTTACCTTTCTTAGGTTTGAGCGAAGAAACTTACAATGAATTGACAGATATTATTGACGTAGTATATCACTCTGGTAGTGCCGTGAATTTTATTCAACCATATTCTTATATGCGTCCTGCCAATGTTGATGCTTTACACATTTTAATCAAATTTGTAACCACTACCAAACTCAAACAATTATCTTTATTATCTACAGTTGGTGTATTTAGTTGGGAGCATTATTTCACTAAGCCAAAAACGAATATGGAAGATGCCAATATTGATTCTGCTTTTAAATATTTGAGCAGAGATATGGGCTATACTCAAAGTAAATGGGTAATGGAAAAAATTGCTCAAAAAGCTATAGAACAAGGTGTTCCTATTATTATTTTCCGTTTGGGTTATATTTTTGCACATAGCGAAACAGGCGCAACGGCAGATTATCAATGGTGGAGCTTAATGGTAAAAACTTGCATTCAACTCAAAGCTTATCCTATTTTACGCAATCAAAAAGAGGAATTAGTAATGGTAGATTTTGTTAGCCAATGTATAGCGCATATTTCTAGAAATGAAAATGCTATTGGCAAAAATTTCCATTTGAGTTGTACAGACGAAAACAATATTCCTTTAATGGATTTCTTCGATATGTTGAGCAAAGAAATGGGTTTTGAAATGAAGCCTATTCCTTATCAAGATTGGGTGGCACTTTGGGAAAATGACGAAAATTCGCCGCTTTATCCTTTGCTCAATTTATTCAAATTTGTGGCTTACAATAACAAGTCTATTATAGAAATTCATCAAGACACGCCTGATTTCGACATTAGCAATACCAATAAATTTATTGAAGGAACAAAAATTGAAAATCGAGGCGTAACGAAAGAAACGCTTCAAGCTTATTGCAAGTATTTAGGTTTAGTCTAAATTAAAATACTATTTAGAAATAAATCTATAATTATATTGAATTTTTAAACATAAAAGGACAGTCTTATAATAAAGTAAGGCTGTCTTTTTTATTTTATTTTTTTTGAAAAGGGAGTATGGTATTTGTTGTTTTTTTAAGCCATTGATATGATTCAAATAAATTCACGTTAAATGCATAACTTTAATAAAAAATGCGAAGCACCATACTCCCTTTCTCTAAAAAAAAATGCTAAATGCCATTTAATACAAACGACATTTAGCATTTTTATACTATAAACTATAAATAAGCATTTTCTAAAATTTGACCATTCAAAATTTTCGTCTGATAGGTCCACAATACAACATTGCTAATTTGTAAAATAGGTGTTACATTAGTATAATGGATAGCATCTTTAGCCAAAAGTTCTGCATTAGGCAAATATCTATCATAAAAATCTTGTTCTGTTTCAAAAAATAAATTCCCTATAACTTGATACAAGCATTCTGGGCTAGTACTGCTCACTTGCTCTATACCTAACCCTTTTAAAGCATCGCCAAAAACGGAAGAAGACAAAGCCACATGCTGAGTAGAATAATATTCCATGTTGAAAAAATCCCCCTCTTTAACAGGGTAAAAAACAGTTACTTTGACCATGTTTACAATACACTAACAGATTTAAAATAAAAAAATTTAATATTAAGCTAATTTTTGACACTCTACCATACTAGAGATTTCTGTCCCAGCTTGAATTAAACCTGTAAAAGTTAATCCAGCTTGTTCAATCACATGCTTAAATTCAGCCAAAGTGCGCTCTTTTCCTGTTGTCAATGCCATAATATTAATATCTAATAATTTACCAGCATGTGCTTTATTAGGCTCATCAGGAATTACAGCATCAATAATTAATAATTTCGCCCCAACAGGCATAGCTTCATAAGTTACTTTAAGAATTTGGATCACTTCTTCGTCGCTCCAATCATGTAATACCCATTTAGTAACATATAAATCTGCACCAGCTGGTACTTTTTCAAAAAAATTGCCCCCTACAGCGGTACAACGATTTTGTAAATGTTCAGGAATATTTTGTGCTGTTTTTTCTGCTACATAAGGTTCATCAAATACTATACCTTTTGCATTAGGTGCAGCTTCCAAAAGGGTAAATAACATAGCACCATTTCCACCTCCTAAATCAACAATTACTTTGTAAGGAGAAAAATCATAATTATCTACTACACCTTTCAAGACAGCACCAGAAACACCTGCCATAGCTTTCGCTAAATTTTCGCCAGCTGCTGGATTGTTTTTGTAGTACTCCCATACTGGAGTTCCATGTACATAATCAAAAGCCACATTACCAGTGCGTACACTATAAGCTAATTGTCCAAAAGCTGGATAATGTTCTCCTAAATTAGCTAATGCCCAAGGCTTGATTGAACCTGGCACATTGGTTCTTAGCGTTTCTCCAAGTTGGTTCATCATATAGACATCTTTGTCTACTTCTTCGAAAATACCAACACTAGTCACAGCTCTCATTAAACGACGCAATGAAATAGTATCAGATGCTGTTTTTTGTGCCAATTCTGTAATTGACATTTTCCCAGTAGCTAAATGGTCTGCTATATCCATTTTAGCTACAGCGTGAATACAAGCTGCTACCCAATATCCACTAATTAATTCATACATTTTGAAGCTGGCTTCAGGGTGTTTTGGTAAGATTTCCATAGGTTTTGGTTGAATTTAACTTTATATTAACAGAACTTTTCGATAATATAGGAATTTTATCCTATTTTGTTTGCAATTTAAGTAAATTATTTTTTTTATTGTAACTGATGAGACTATAAATGGAGCAAAAACAAAGTATTAGTTCATCTATCTTATCATTACTAGATGAATCCGTGATGCATGCTGCAAACAAGACTGCTTTAGTCTTAGGCAAAGAAAACATCACATTTGGGCGATTAGTCGAAAAGGCTAATCAGTTGGCAAATTACTTAACTAGCAAAGAAAGCTTAATCGATGTACCTATTTGCTTCTGCTTGAATCAATCTATCGAAAAAGTAATTACCATGATTGGTATTTGGAAAGCTGGGGGCGCTTATGTTTCTCTAGATCCACTTTATCCAACAAGTCGCTTGCAAGACATGATGGAAGAAGTACAAACACCAATTTTAGTAACAACTAGTGAATTTGTGGATAAATTCACCTTCTTTAAAGGAAGAATTATTGTACTAGATGAAGAAATGGATAAAATCCAAGAAGAATCATCAATTGCACCTAAAGTTGACCTAAGCAATGCTTTAGCTTATTTTGCTTATACCTCGGGTAGTACTGGTCGTCCTAAAGCAGTAATGGCAGAACATGCAGGTGTTTACAACTTTGTTAAACATTTTTCTGATGTATTAGATCCTTTAGAAGATGACATAGCTTTAAACATCTCTTCGTCTCATTTTGATGGTCTAGTTTTAGATTTATGGGCACCACTTTCTAGAGGCACAACCGTTTATTTGTACCCAGATAATCGTGTAGTTGGCGATACACTTTTGGATTTTATTCGAGTCAATAATATTAGTGTATTACCTTATTTGCCCATCTCTATTTTGGCAACGCTCCCTATAGATGAGCCTATTGGAAAATTAAGAAAAATCTTTACCGGTGGAGAAGCCCCCTCTGCTGCGATAGTAGATGCATGGAAAAACAAAGTAGAGCTCATAAATATGTATGGACCTACTGAAACGACTGTTGTAGTAGCAACTTTTAAGTTCAGAAACAGTCACCCTATTGGAACTATCGGAAAACCCCTACCTAATGTTCAATTCCATGTCTTAAATAAAGACATGCAGCCAGTTAGATACAATGAAGTTGGCGAGTTATATATCAGTGGTGTACAAGTAACAAGGGGGTATTTTAATAGCCCTGAGTTAACAGAAGAAAAATTTATCAACTATATTTCTCCAGAAGGCATAAGTTATAGAACTTACAAAACTGGGGACTTATTTACAAGACTCGAAGACGAGACCATAGCTTTCGTTAAACGAGCAGATAGCCAAGTAAAAATTAGAGGCTTTAGAATTGAACCTTTTGGCATTGAAGAAGATATTAGAAAATCACAATTAGTACATAATTGCTGCATTATTGTAAAAGGAGAGCGTCCTGATGAAAAATACTTAGTTTGTTACTATAAAGAACTACCTGAGCAAGAAACTAGCGGCAAGACCTTAAGACAATACCTTATTGAACGTTTACCTGAATATATGGTACCTTCCAAATTCTACAAAGTAGACGAATTCCCACTTACAGAAAATGGCAAAATTAATAGAAAGGTATTAAGTACTTACGAATTACCAGAAGAAGTATTAGAAGAAAGCAGCAATTTTGTTGCCCCTTCTACGCCTATTCAAACTATACTAGCTGAAGTTTGGTGTGAAGTATTAAAAATAGAGCAAGCTGGCATTTATGACCATTTCTTCCACTATGGTGGCAACTCAATTCTAGCCTATAAATTTACCTCTGCTTTAAAACGTAAACATCAAATTAAACTCTCTACTGCAGATTTATTTGCACATACAACTATTGCTGCTTTAGAAACTATAATCTTAGAAAAAGGATTACACTTGAAAAAAGAAGGTAATGCTTTTGAAGCAACGCAAGAAACTTTCAAAGTATTATCACAACAACAAAAGGACTTATGGTTCTTAGACAAATTGAATGGCAGTATTGCTTATAATGTAAGTGCTACTTATCCTTTAGCGCCTAATGTTAATATAGCCACTTTAGAGCAAGCTTTTAGAGCTTTAATTGAGCAACATAGCATTTTGCGTACTGTAATTAAAGAAGACCATACACACCCTTATCAAGTAGCTTTAGATAGTCAAAAATGGACTTTACAAAGCATCAAAAATAAAGATGCTGTAAAACCTTTGGTAACGGTTCCTTTCAATTTAGAAAAAGACTTTATGCTACGTGCTTATGTAATTTATGAAGAAGGAATGCCAAACTCCCTTTTAATAAATATGCATCATATAGCTGTAGATGGTTGGTCTATGCCTATTTTGGTCAATGAATTAAATGCTTTGTATCAAGCTTTATTGAATAATCCTACTGTACCAGTATTCGCACCAATAGCGCAATATGCAGATTATGCTGCTTGGCAAACGCAACAGGATTATAGCCAACATTTAGGATTCTGGAAAGATTATTTGTTTGAAGTACCAGTCTTACAATTGGCTTATGATTACAAAAAACAACAGGTTTCTATTGATAAAGCCAAAATTCATACTTTCCATGTTAGTGCTGCATTAATGCAAGGTTTAGAACAGCTTTCAAAAACGAATTCTGCAACGCTTTATATGACATTATTATCGGCATTCAGCCTTTTAATGCAATATTATAGCGCACAAAATGATATTTGTATAGGTAGCCCAGCAGCTAATAGAACAACAGCTGAAGTGGAAAATATGATTGGATATTTTGTCAATATGTTGCCTATTCGTTTCAATATTGAAGGTAATCCGAACTTTGATGAATATTTGCGTACAGTGAGAGATATGCTTATAGAGGTTTTCCAACATCAAGAATTACCTTTAGAAAGTATTATTAGCAATGTGATTAAAGACCGTTATGCTGGTCATAATCCTTTGTTCCAAACTGTATTCATTGTACAAGATGATTTACAAGCGCAAAGTAGTACAACGCCTATAGACGGTAGCCAATTAGAATTTGTATATACAGAAACGCCGAAGTTTGACTTACAATTTGAAGTCTTCCCAAGCAAAACTGGTCTCAAAATCAATATAGAATACGCTACTGCCCTATTCAAAGATGAAACTATAGCTCAAATGGCTAATGCTTATCTGCAAATTTTAGAAAGTATTGTTCGCATTCCTTCTAGAAAAATCGGTAGCATTAATATTTTGTCTTCAGACATTAACCTGCATAATAATGCCCCTGAAAATGCAACACCTGCGCAAGGTATTATTGAAATGTTTGAAGAACAAGTGGCTGAAAACCCTGAGAAAGTAGCTTTAGTATTCTCTGGCGACCGTATGAGCTATGGCGAATTGAATAAAAAAGCAAATCATATTGCCAATTTATTGTTGGAAAGAGGTATTGGGAAAGGGAGTTTTGTTGCTCTTTATCAAGAGCAGTCTATTGAAAGAATTATTTGCTTACTTGCTATTCTAAAAGCAGGTGCAGCATATCTTCCTTTAGATGTAAATTTCCCTATAGAACGCCTCAAAACTTTAGTAGAAGATACAGCACCTGTTGTTTTATTAACGACTAAAGCTTTACAACCAGCAATTAGTGCACTTGAATTACCTATTTGGACTATTGAAACATTCTTAACGAATGTTCCTACTATAGTAAATCCTATTCAAGACTATACTAAAACGCATAGCGCTGAGGACTTAATCTATGTTATTCACACTTCTGGTACTACAGGTACACCTAAAGGTGTTTTAGTAGAACATCAAGCTGTCAATAACTTTATTGAGCAATACAACAAATTATTGAAGATTGGAAAAGAAGACCATACTTTGCAATTCTCTCCTTATAACTTCGATGGTTCTGTTATTGATATTTGGATTCCACTTACTAAAGGTGCTACTGTGCATTTATACCCTAATAGCAAATTATTGGGTGTACAATTGGCAGAGTTTTTAGTATTGAATAAAATTACTGTAATACCTTTCTTCTCCCCTTCTGTATTATCTACTTTACCGCAAGAGGAAGATTATTCGCGTTTACATACTATAGGCACAGGTGGTGAAGCTTGTCCAGCACAAGTAAGCCAATTCTGGAAAAATAAAGTTAGATTAGTAAATGTTTATGGTCCTACAGAAACAACAGTAGCAGTTAATAACTTCATCTATGATAATGAGCATCCTGCCAATACTTTAGGGTTGCCTATAGATAATATGCGTTTCTATGTCTTAGATAACTTCTTGCGTACTGTGCCACAAGGCGTAGTAGGGGAATTGTATATTTCTGGTATTCAATTATCTAGAGGTTATTTAAATCAACCTGAACTTACGGCAGAGAAATTCATTGCTAATCCTTATGTAAAAGAAGGTATTTATAGCCGCTTATACAAAACTGGCGACCAAGTAAGAGTATTGCCTAATGGCATGGTGGAATATATTGGACGTGCAGACCATCAAGTAAAAGTAAGAGGTTATCGTATTGAGTTAGCTGAAATCGAAAACGTTATTATCAAAATTGATGGTATTAGTCATGTTGTAGTTGATGCACACAAAACACGTGAGAATATTATCACTTTACGTGCATTTGTTGTAGGCAATGTAAAGGTAAGTGATATTAAAAATATCATTAGCCAACAATTGCCGCCTTATATGGTTCCTAATGAGTTTTTACTCATTGATAAAATACCTGTAACACCAAATGGTAAAGTAGATAAAAAAGCATTAAATGCTTTTGCTGAAACTTATGTACGTGAAGCTGATACTTCTACAGCTATACAATTACCAACCAATCACTATGAAGAAATCATTACAGATATTTGGAGTGATGTTTTACAATGCAAGATTACGAATCTAGAAGAGGATTTCTTCCAATTAGGTGGACATTCACTTTTACTCACTAAATTGTATAATAAAATTTTTGCTCAATTCCCGAATAAAATTTCTTTAAGTGAATTATACACTAATAGTACTATTAAGAAATTAGCTGCGGTAATTGAAGAAAGGGAGAAAAACCCAAGCATTAATCACTATCCATTAGGACAAGACCCTTTAAGTGCTGAAATTTGGGCAGATGCAAATGTTGATGCAGAAATGTTTAAATTCAACTTAGATAAAAAAGGTGATTTTGAAAATCCTAAAGCAATTTTCTTAACTGGTGTTACTGGTTTTGTTGGTAGCAATATGTTGGTAGAATTCTTAAAAACTACTGAAGCGGATATTTATGTATTGATTCGTGCTAAAAGCCAAGAACATGCTAAACAACGTTTAATTGCAGCTTTAGAAGACCAATATTTACCAACTGAAGGTTGTCATACTGATAGAGTAAAAATTTTAGTAGGTGATTTAGGTTCTCCTTTCTTAGGATTAACAGAAGCACAATACTTAGAACTTACAGATATTATTGATGTAGTGCATCATGCTGGTAGTGCTGTGAATTTCATTCAGCCATATTCTTATATGCGTGCTGCCAATGTAGATGCTTTACATACTTTAATTAAATTTGTAACTACTACTAAACTCAAACGCCTATCACTGCTTTCTACAGTAGGTGTATTTAGCTGGGAACACTATTTTGCTAAACCTGAAGCCTATATGGAAGATGATAGCATTGATGGTGCTTTCAAATATTTGAGCCGTGATATGGGATATATACAAAGTAAATGGGTAATGGAAAAAATTGCTCAAAAAGCAATTAGCCAAGGTGTACCTATTACTATTTTCCGTTTAGGATATGTATTCTGTCATCACAATACTGGTGCAACGGCAAGATATCAATGGTGGGGTTTAATGGTAAAAACATGTGTAGATTTAGGCTACTATCCTTTATTGATTAATCAAAAAGAGGAATTAGTAATGGTAGACTTTATTGCACGTGCTGTAGCCCATATTTCTAAAAATCCTGCTTCTATTGGTGAAGCTTTCCATGTAAGTTGCCGCACAGAAGATAATATTTCTGTTATCGACTTCTTTGAAAAGCTAAAAACAGACTTCAATTTAGACCTTAAACCACTCCCATACAAAGATTGGATGGCTTTATGGGAAAATGATGAAGCTAGCCCATTGTATCCTTTATTAAATTTATTTAAATTTGTTGCTTACGACAATAAATCTATTTTGCAAATCCATCAAAACACTCCTGATTTTGATATTAGCAAATTAGAACGCTTCTTAGCAGATAGCGATATTAACAATTTTTCAGTAACAACAGAAACATTAGAAGCTTACAGTAAATACTTAGGTTTATTCTAATAAAGTATATACAATGAATCGCATAAAAATCTTTTATGCGCAATTCAATGATGAAAATATGGCAGCCATTTGTGATAAGTGGCTGTCATTTTTTCCTTTTGAGTTGCAGCAAATCAATTTGGCTTATAGAAAGCAAATTGATAGAACTCGTAATCTTTTAGGCAAACTTCTTTTGGTAGAGGCTTTGAAAGATGCAGGCTTAGCACATTATAAATTATCGGATATGCAATATACTACTTTAAAAAAACCTTATTTATCTGAGGATTTTGATTTTAGTATTGCACATGCAGGTTATTATGTTTGTTGTGCTTTTGTAGAAGCAGAAAAAATAGGCATAGATATAGAAGAAACTTTGCCTTTAGATTTTGAAGATTATACTTATGCTATGAGTGCTAGTGAATGGGATATTATTAAAAATTCGCCTGACCCTTTGCACACTTTCTATATTTACTGGACTAAAAAAGAAGCTTTAATTAAAGCTTGTGGTTTAGGTTTTTTTGCGCCTTTAGAAAAAATCTATGTACAAGAGAATGCCATTTTTCTAGACAAAGATAAATGGTACACTACTCCTATTATTTTAGACGAACAACATTTGGCGCATTTGGCTAGTAAAATTGAACAGCCTACTATAGAAATGATTAAAATAGATTTTATTTAAAATACCATATCCCCTTTCCAAAAAAATATGCTACTTTACTTTAAACTAGATTTAAACAAAATTTAATTTGGGAGAATAATAAAATCATTAGTTTTGCAAAACTTTTTAATCTTTAAAAGATTATATAAAGGCAAATATTTTATTGACTAGATTTTCAGCATGAAAAAATCATTTATCCTGCTACACATTTCCATTTTATTGGCAGGACTTACGGGTATATTTGGGAAATTAATTACCCTAGACGCTTTTTATTTATCTTTTTATCGCTTATTAATTGCCACTGGTTTATTAGTTTTATTAATGGCATTTACCAAAAGATTTAAAGATTTTACTTGGACAACTCATACAACGAAAACAACTTTCAATGGCTTTTTATTAGCCTTACATTGGATTTTCTTTTATGCTAGCATTAAATTTTCGAATGTCTCTGTTGGTGTAATTTGCTTTTGTCTTACAGGTGTTTTTACTGCCTTACTTTCTCCACTAATTAATAAGAAAAAAGTGTCCTATTCTGAATTAGGGCTTAGTGCTTTAAATATATTGGGCATTAGTTTAATTTTCCAACTTGATACTAGCTTTCGTACAGGGATTATTTTAGGGATTTTTTCTTCTATTACTATTGCACTTTTTAGTGTTATTAATGAAAAATTGGGCAAAAAAGCAGACCCTATTCAAACTACCACTTTACAAATGTTTGGTGGTTCTATTTTTATGGCTTTAGCATTACCAATTTACATGCTTATTACGAATGAAGGAATTGCTATTCCGAATATGAGCGATAGCGTTAATTTATTCTTATTATCTTCTTTTTGCACGCTTGGTATTTATTTATTAATTAATGAAGTATTAAAAACAATTTCTGCTTTTACTGTCAATTTAAGTTATAATTTAGAACCTATTTATAGTATTATTATTGCTATAGTTTGGTTTGGCGAAGGGCAAGAATTAGGCTTAGGTTTTTATTTAGGTGTTACTTGTATTTTACTTTCTTTAGTGCTACAAATGTATAATGTTATTTTCCCTAAAAAATTAGCTAAAAATACTTAATTTTGTTTTTTATATTTAAAAACGAAATCCATGAAAAAAGTACTTTTCTCTATGCTTTCTTTAGCTGTTTTTTGGACAGCTTGCCAGAGCAAACCTGCTGCTGTAGAAAATACTGCCACACCAGCTACAACAGCTACTCCAGCTATAGATAATAGCATTAATACACCTAAATTTAAAGTAAAAGATAAAAGTCAATATAGTGCTAGATTTTTAGCAGAATTGCAAGACCATGTTATGCCACAAAATGGCGAAGTTTCTTTAGATGGTAATACTGTTATTTTCCATGGCGATAGAATGATGCTCTCTCCTTTTAATCAATTAAATGAAACTATTGTTTTAAAAGGAAATCAAAATAATATCAATATAGAATTGAGCATAAAGGCAGTTAATTATTCTAGTATAGAATATACTATGCTTTTGCAAGAAAATGGCAAGTCGCATACTTCTAGTGGTCAGGCGCATGTGCCTGCTACATTCTTTTTGGGTTCAGAAAGTATAGAAAATCCTGCTGATGGTATTAGCATTTTGGCACATAATTTTAGCATTGATGCAAAAGATGATTGCTATGGCGAAATTACTATTGCAAAAGACGAAAAAACTAATAAGTTTATTGGTAAAATATTCAAAAACTGTAATGGTAAATTAAGCGAATTGGATCAAGATAATTCGCCTTTTTTATCTGAATAATATAAAACGCATATTTACACTTATGTAAGTATGCGTTTTTTTATTTTAGCATAAAGCAAAGGAGTAAAAAAAACAAAAAAATGCCATACTCCCTTTCCCAAAATATTAAATTTATAAATAGAAAAATACCTTCTTTTTTTCTTTTTTAAAAAGGGAGTTTGGTCACTTCGTGTTTTTTATTTAAAGTCATATACAAAAAGTAAAATCCCAAACTAAAACTGCTTTAGCTTGGGACTTTTTTTTATACTATATTTCCACTTGTATTTTAGCGGCAAATTCTGGATTTTCTAATAAGAATTTTTTCAAAGCCTCTGGTTTTGTAATCCCTAATAGGAAATTTCCATTAATAATAATGCCTATATTGCCTGAAGTATTATAAGCGCGCATTTTAGTAATAGGATTGAATCTAAAACCCCAACCGCCAAAATCTCTTAAAGGCGAATATTTAACCAATTTGACGCTATTTATGGTAGACCAAGGCATTAAATGTTCTTTTACAAAAGGGAAAAAAGCATAACGTATACCGTCTGGCGAAATACTAACAAATAAACGTAAAATATACATTAAAGACATAACCAATAGTAAAATAGCTAAGCCTATAAAGTTAGATAAAGTTTGTTCGCCTTCCCAAAAAATAAAATATAATGAACCTGCCAATAGGGCAAATAACAATACCCAAATCCACAATTTTGTAAAGCCTTGTCTTTCTATATACATTGGCATATTATTATTTTTTTTAGAGCTTAATGAATAAATAAAGGAGCTATTTTGTTGTTTATGCAAACATAAGAATTAAAAATCAAATATGCTTACTTATCATCAACATTTGGAGCTATATCCTATATTAGCTCCTAGCGAAAAACTTATTTTAGGTACTATACATCCGCCACATATTGAAGATTTTCAAATTCCTTTTTTTTATGGCAATAAAGCTAGCCTTTGGCATATTTTTAGTGATGCTTTTCCTGAGCTTTTACCTAAACCTTTGTGCTTAGAAAATGTTTTATCTTTTCTAGCTATTAAGAAAATTGCAGTTAGTGATACTATTCGCATTTGTAGCAGAAAAAAGGATTCTGCACTAGACCGAGATTTAGAGCCTATAGCTTTAAATATGGCTTTAATTGAGCAAATTAAAAATTCAAAAATTAAAGCAATTTATTGCACTAGTGTTTATGCTTTCAAATTATTTTACCAAGGCATTTTAGGTAAAAAAATTACTAAGGAAATCTTAAAAAACCGACAAGTTGACTTAGAGGAAAAACGATTTGGTCGAAAGATTTGTTTATATATTATTTACTCACCTTCTGGCGCTGCCAATATAGCTTTGGCTAGCAGCCATTTATATCAAAGCCAAAAAGAAAAGTATAAGCATAGTAAAAGACCAATTTATGACTTCAAAGTAGATTATTATAAAAATATTTTTCAATAAAGAAGCATATTTTTATCCGCTAAAAATTCATTTTTAAAGTTTTAAATTATAATTTTAGACCCTACTCCAGAATTTAAAAACTGCTTTATATACTTTAATCAAAATTAAATACTAAAGTCATATATTTTATAAAAATATACTTTTAAAATTTGGCTCAATTCCAACACCCTTTATTTACCATAACTTAAAAATTTACGCTTTAAAATTATGGCTCAACTGAATATACCAGACCAAAATTATAGCACACGCGATATAAGTGCCATTAGAACTTATCTCAATGAGCGTGGTATTTGGTTTGACCAATGGCAAGCGTCTATTCCTTTAGAAAAAACTGCCGACCAAGAAACCATTCTTTCTGCTTATGCAAATGTTTTGAAGCCCTTTATGCAAAAACATCAATATAAAGTAGCAGATGTAATTAATATTAATAATCAGACTCCTAATTATGAAGCTGTAAGAGCAAAATTCTTAAGCGAACATACTCATACAGAAGATGAAGTGCGTTTTTTTGTAGATGGGAAAGGTTTATTTTGGTTTAATCTTGGCAAAGACCAACCTATTTTTAATGTGCTTTGCGAAGCAGGCGATTTAATTTCTGTACCTGCTGGTTTTGCGCATTGGTTTGATGCTGGTGCTGACAATCCGCATGTAAAAGCTATTCGTATTTTTATTGATACAGCAGGTTGGGTTCCGCATTATACAGGTTCTCCAATTGCAGACGATTATTCTAAAAAGATGTCTGTTTAGTATAAAAAAATAAGCCCAAATGCAATTTAGCAAATGGGCTTTTTTTAATGCTTAATTTTTAATAAGCGTTATATATTGCAATGTATTATTTAAAGCAGTTTCGTTGCGAATAATAAGCGCATAAACTCCTTTAGATAAATTTTCTGTAGGAATATCTATAGCATATAAATAATCATTTTTGGAAAGGGAGTTTGGCATTTGTTGTTTGAAAAGCTCCTTACCTAATTGTATATTTACTAAGCTAATTTCTATATACATATCTTGCACTTTTTCTAATAAAACTTCTATATGTTTTTGCATGAATTTTGCATTTGTTTTTATATTTCCAAATTCATCTACAAATACAACAGTTTCATTTTCCAAAGCCATATAAGTATGCATAAGCTGCGGAATCCCAAAACCAAGTAAACTATCAGGCACTTGTCCTTGATGTGCCGTTTGCTCCAAAACATCTTTATAAGTTAAAGTATGTACAGCTCTAAATTTTTGACGCAAAGCCCCTATAGCCCCAGCCAAAATTGGCGAAGAAAAAGAAGTACCATTCGTCATTTTCACCACCATACCTAAAGGCGAAGCCACTACTGCATCTCTACCCTGTGCTGCCAAATTAGGTTTAATTAAACCATCAGCTCCAGGACCAACAGAACTAAAATTTGCTTTAGCACCGCTAGCATCTGTAGCCGCTATAGCCAATACATTAGGAGCATCAGCAGGTGTGCCTATATAATGCCATTTTCTGCTGCCTTCATTGCCAGCGCTATTGGCTATAATCAATCCTTTATTGACGCCAATATTGGCACCACGCGCAGCTATAGTTGTTCTACCATTCAAATCTCTATGATAATCATGGTTCATAGCTGTATCGTTAAATTGAGTATAACCTAAAGAAGAATTAATAATATCAACCCCCAAACTATCAGCATATTCAGCAGCCGCAACCCAAGAAAATTCTTCAGTCCAATATTCGCCTTTAGAATCTTCTGTTTTGAATAAATAATATTGTGCATCTGGTGCAGTACCTACCAAACGATGTGGCATAATAGCCCCCATACAAGATAAAACATCTGTACCATGCCCGCTATCTTCATAAACAAAATCATCGCCTTCTACAAAATCTTTAGTGCCTAAAATTTGTCCATTAGCATATAAAGAATCAAAAGCAGCCATACGATAAGCATTTTCAAAACCGCCATCAAAAATAGCTATATGTATGCCTTTTCCTGTAAGCCCCATATCATGCAATTGTGGCACTTGCAACATTTTAGCTTGATGCTCGCCTGCACCATAATAAGATTTTTTTTCAGGCATAGTATCACGAATAACACGCTTTAATTCTCTAGGCGTTTTGACAGCTCTAAAATATCCTAAAGCATATACTTCATGCACAAATGGCAAAGCCTTTAAAGCTGCAATTTGATTGCTATCCGTAACATGAACAGCAAGTGCATTCAACCACTTGGAACGTTGTAATACTTTAGTGCCTAATTGCTCAATATTTTCAATATATAAAGGCGCAATTGGTAAATCCAAGCTATCTAAAAAAATACCTTGCAAAGCTCTTCTTTCCAAAGCTCTAGCACTCAAATAATCATTTCCTTTAAAAACGGAATAAGGTGTATTTTCCTTATCTTTTAAGCCAATATAATATACATCATAAGGGGCTTTTTGTTTTTGAGCAGCAAGGTCTTGCAAGCTTGCGCAAAAGAGCAAACAACTCAAATAAAGGAAAATAGATTTTGTGTTATTCATATCAATAAATGACTAAAAATTATGTTCAATAATACGCTGTCGAAGGATAAAGCCTTTTTCAGCTTTTTGCTCCCAAGGTAAAGTAAGGCAGTTAGCAATATTACCATTGCATTGTGTATCTAAAATCCACATTTCTTTTTCAATCAAACCTACACCTTTGGCATATCGCTCTATAGAATAGCGACGTTCAATATTATTTATTTTATCTACTTGTGTTACCAAAGTAGTTTTTTCAAAAGTAAGTCCATTAATTTGAAAAGGGAGTTCGGTTTCTGTATAAGAAAAATTATCCCAATCTTTATACAAATTAATATTACCTCCAGGTATTTCTATACTTGTATCTCTTCTAATATAAGATAACCCATCCCAAGATTTACCTTGCACTATAGGATAAGATAAAGCAATTATTCTTTGATTATCTTGAATAACTTGCAATTGGTAATTTGCATTTTTGATAGCAAAAACTTGTGCCAAACGCCATTCATCACTAGCCTCAATTTTTACATATTGCTCATATCTACTAAAAGGTTCACCTTTTGCATCTAGTTCTTCTCTGCCATATTGATAAAGCATAAAATAAGTATGTGTATCTACAGTTCTATCATAATCATTATAGAGAATAGAATCCACCTGATAAATAATATATTTGCCGCTATCGAGCGGACTATATTCATAGGTAATTGGTATAATTTCTTCTGTTTCCTCTCTACAAGCAGTTATAAAAAGCAGAGCAAAAAAAGCTGCTAAAGCATAGGTAAAAATCTTCATAGTAGCACTGAATATTTTGAAAGAGATAAAAATTAAATTAGACTTATAACTAATAAAGCAATCAATGCAATACTCCCTTTTTCAAAAAAAGAAAAAAGCTTTCCTGCGCCTTACTAATTATAAGTCTAATTATACAATAATTCATTCAATAAAGCAGAATAATATTATTGAATTTTATATATTTTACGATATTTTGCTTTTACATAATCAATAAAATATTGCACATTAAGCGGCTCGCCAGTAGCTTTTATACTCAATTCTGTAGGAGTATATTGTCTACCATATTGATGTATATTTTCACGCAACCAAGCCAACAATTTGCTGGTATCGCCATTGGCAATTTCAGTTTCTAAAGTTGGTATATCTTGACAAGCTTTATGGAAAAATTGCGCTGCATAAAAACTACCCAAAGAATAAGTTGGGAAATACCCCATTAAACCTTCGCACCAATGTACATCTTGCAAAACACCATTTAAATCATTAGGTACTTCTACGCCTAAAAATTCTTTATATTTAGTATTCCAAATTTGGCTTAAATCTTCTACTTCAATACTACCTTCAATTAAAGCTTTTTCTATTTCATAACGCACTAAAATATGCAAATGATAATGTAATTCATCGGCTTGAATACGAATTAAATTAGGAGCAACTTGATTAATAGCAGCATAGAAAGTATTTAAGTCTACATTGGCTAAATTTTCAGGAAAAAGAGTTTGAAATTTAGGATATTGATAAGTCCAATAATTCAAACTCAAACCAATATTATTTTCCCATAAACGAGATTGAGATTCGTGTATGCCTAAAGATACAGCATTAGCTAAAGGCAAACCATAATGCGATGCAGGTAAACCTTGTTCGTATAAAGCATGTCCGCCTTCATGTATACAACTTCCAATCATAGACATAGGTTGATTTTCATCTATAGCAGTTGTTACACGCACATCTAAAGGAGAAAAATTAGTAGTAAATGGATGTACAGAAATATCTTGGCGACCAGCCTCAAAATCGAATCCCATATCTTTAAGCAATTGAATGCCTAAATCCCATTGTTTATCTTTATTATAATTTTTGAAAAGGAAATCTGCATTAGTAGCTTGTCCTTTTTCTTTAAGTTCTTTGGCGAAAGTAACTAATTCTTCTCTAATTTGTTTGAAAAGAGGGTCTAATTGAGCTACTGTTGCGCCAATTTCATATTGATCTAAAAGTGCATTATAAGGATGCTCTTCATAACCTAATAATTCTGTTTGCTCTTTTAATAAAGTAACTACAGTTTTGAGCGCAGGAGCAAAAACTTTAAAATCATTGGCTTTGCGTGCAGCAATCCAAGCTTGATAAGCTTCTGCTTTAGCTTTAGCATATTTTTTTACAAAATCAGTAGAAAGCTTAGTAGCATCTTTATAATCTTTGAGGGAAAGCTTAACATTTTTAGCTTGTTGTTCAGTAAGCTGGGCAATATTAGCATTTAATTCTTCTAACAAGTTGCCTAATTTTGCGCTAGTTGCCAATTCGTGTGCAGCAGCTGATAAAGTTGCAATTTGTTGAGCACGAAAATCTGCACTTTTGCTAGGTGCATATACTTCGTTATCCCAATGTAATAAAGCAATAGCCCCATGATAATCGGCAACTTGACTTAATTCATTTTTATAAGCTTCGTATTGATTTTGAATAGAAGACATGAGTAGAAATTAATGGAAATGAGAGAATGAAAAATTAAACACTGTAAAAATAAGAGAAATGTAATAAAAGACAACCTTTTAAGTAGAAAAGGGGTTGTATTTGTAAACAAAAATAAAGAAAAAAGTAGACTATTTTTTATAAATAGTTAATTTCTAAATTATCTTTGCAGTCGATTAGGATTAGGGAGATTTTTGCTACGAAAAGTATAGGAAAAAAATATATTTTTATGCCATACTCCCTTTCCAAAAAAAAATCTAATCAAAAAAGACTTATTCATCACAGTAATTTAATTTTACTATGTCACATAAAAATCTTGATAGCACAGAATTTGTACGTGCTGCAAAACAAGACCGTTTCCAAGGTCATGATCATTATAATGTAGATGAGTTGCTTACAGATGAGCAACGTATGGCACGTGATGCTATGCGCGAATGGGTACGTCAAGAGGTTTCTCCAATTATTGAAGATTGTTTCGAAAATGCAAAATACCCTCGTCATTTACTTAAAGGTTTGGCTGAATTAGGCGCTTTAGGTCCAACAACACCAGTAGAATATGGTGGTGTAGGTGCAGATGATATTACTTATGGTTTAATGATGCAAGAATTGGAGCGTGGTGACTCAGGTATACGTTCAGCAGCATCAGTACAAGGTTCTTTAGTAATGTTCCCAATTTATAAATTCGGTACTGAAGAGCAAAAAATGAAATATTTACCAAAATTAGCCAGTTCAGAATATATTGGCTGTTTTGGTCTTACAGAGCCTAATCATGGTTCTGATCCATCAAGCATGATTACAACGATCAAAGAAGATGGTGACTATTATATCTTAAATGGCGCAAAAATGTGGATTACAAATTCGCCAATTTCTGATGTAGCAGTAGTATGGGCAAAAGATGAAGCAGGTGATATTCGCGGTATTATTGTAGATATGGATACACCAGGTGTTTCAGCTCCAGAAATCAAAGGTAAATTATCACTTCGTGCATCAATCACAGGCGAATTAGTATTTGAAGATGCTCGTATTCCAAAATCAAACTTATTACAAGTTAAAGGTTTGAAAGGTCCTCTTTCTTGTTTAAATAAAGCACGTTATGGTATTTCTTGGGGTGCAATCGGTGCCGCTATGTCTTGCTATGATGCAGCTTTACAATATTCTTTAGAGCGTATACAATTTGGTAAGCCATTAGCAGCATTCCAATTGACGCAAAAGAAATTGGCAGAAATGATTACAGAAATCACTAAAGCACAATTATTGGCTTGGAGATTAGGTACATTAATGAATGCAGGTAAAGCTACACCAGCTCAAATTTCTATGGCTAAACGCAACAATGTGGATATGGCTATAAAAATTGCACGTGAAGCACGTCAAATTCTTGGCGGTATGGGTATTACAAATGAATATCCAATTATGCGTCATATGGCTAACTTAGAATCAGTAATTACTTATGAAGGTACACATGATGTTCACTTACTTATTACAGGTATGGAAGTAACAGGTATAAATGCTTTCAAATAAGCTGAAGAAAAAGTAATTTGCTTTGATAGCAATAGATTATAAAAGAGAACTTATGCCTTATTCAATAAAAAATAGGGCATAAGTTTTTTTATTTTGAAGAGGATTACTTTTTTAAAAGGAATGCGTCTATTATCTTTAATAATATTTTTTTGACTGATTTCAAATTTTAAAAAACTATGGCATATTCTAAATCAAATAGAAATGAATTTAAAATTGCAACTTTTAACGCCTTAAACCTCGTTTTACCTAATTATAAATATTACGATAATAGAGTTTATACAGAATCAGAGTTTGCGCAAAAGAAAATGTGGATTAATAATCAATTGACTAATATGCGTGCTGATATAGTAGGTTTTCAGGAAATATTTCATCAAGAAGCTTTAATGGAAATTCTCTCTGATAATCCATTTTATAAAGGGAAAACGCAATTAGTAGTTGCAAATTCTGATGGTACCAAACCAACGGTTGGTCTCATTTCTAAGTTTCCTATATTAGATTATGCTATTATTGAAGATTTACCGAAAAAATTAACTTTAGAAAATGGCGTAGAAATTCCTTTTGAGAAATTCTCTCGTCCTGTATTAAAGGCACGTATTCGTTTGAATGAGCAAAGCGACTTAATTGTTTTTGTAGCACATCTTAAGTCAAAAAGACCTATATTTGCAGAAGGCGCAGACCAAGACGACCCAATAGAAAAAGCAAGAGCAGAAGCCTCCTCTTTAATGTTGCGTACAGCAGAAGCCTATGGTTTGCGTATGCTCATGATGGCAGAATTGCAAAATAGAGATGCTCCTGTAGTTTTAATGGGAGATTTTAATGATACGCATACAGCAGTAACAACACGTTTACTTTCTGGTGAACCTCCATTCCGTTATTTGCCTTTAGATAAAAAAATGCGTCAATGGGATGTACTTTTATATCATGTTAAAGATATTCAAGCGCGTCTTTCTTATGCAGATACTTATTATACGCATATTCATAATGGACATCATGAGTCTTTAGACCATATTATGGTAAGCCAAGAATTAGTGAATGAAAATCCTCAACGCATTGGACGTGTAGGTTATGTACGTGTATTTAATGATCATCTTATTGATAGTACCTTGAGTAATGATAGATTACCTTCTTGGCAATCGGATCATGCACAAGTTGTGGCTTCTATAGAAATGCGTAATCCTATTGTACGTTTAGGCGAAGAATAAATATATTTAGTTTAGCCCATATACATGCTTAAAATCTTTATCTTATGATATCTAAAACTTCTTTTTACATTATAGCCCTTGGCTTGATGTTGGGAATGGTCACTGCTTGTAGCAAACCACCTATATATGATGATGTACCGACTATAAATTTTATTAAATTTTCGAAAGATACTATAACGCAATTTACAGGCGAGACCTCTTTTGTCATAGGATTTACAGATGGAGATGGGGATTTAGGTAGTAATGATAGCGGTTCTAATTTATTTATTATGGATAATAGGAATAATGACATTATAGAATATAGAATTCCTGAAATTCCTAAACAAGGGGTTTCTGCTGCTATTTCTGGAGAAATAGAAGTAGATGTAGCCAATATTTGCTGTATTCCTGTAGATATTCCTATTCCTTGTTTGGAAATTGCCGATACTTATCAAAGCACCACTTTTAGTATTTATATAAAAGATAATGCTGGAAATATTAGTAATACTACCCAAACGGGACCTATTATTTTAAAATGTTTCCAATAATTTTATAATAAAAGGAGATTTACGCTATATGCATAAATCTCCTTTTTTCATTTTATATAAGTGTAATATTATCTTTCATAAAAAATCTCTGCTTTATACCAAGCTGTTACTAAAAGTACCATATGATTATAGCTCAATAAACCTTCTTTCACACCTTGTGCCTTTAAATAAACATTATAAGCAGCATCTTGAAATTCAGCCATAAAAGGCGGATATTTATCATTAATAGCGCGAATAGCTTTTATATCATTATTTACCCCTTCAGGTACTTGACTACGTAATTCATGATAAGTGTCTTCATCTAAGCTATATAATTCGCCCATTAAATAACGCCAATACATTAAATATCCTGAATAACGAATTTCTGGTTCACTAGCTTTCATACAAGCTACATAGCCCAAGAAATTACAAACTGATTCGTCGCCAAAACCATAACCATGTCCCATTTCATGCGCTATAACAAAAGGTTTGCGCGTAGGATGTAAAGCATTATCAATATGCCCCTCCCCTGTCCAAGGCCAATAAATACCAGTAACATTCAATCGCAACAAAATCCCATCAGGAATCAAACTTCTACAACGTACAGCGCCCCATGTAGGATATCCCCATTCATTAAGTGCATCAGTAAGATAATTACGCATTTTCGTTTCCAAATCATAGCCTTTATAATGCTCTTCTGTAATAGCATTACTATCCACCATTTTGATTTCTTCTCTAGTTTCTATTACTTTATTTTGTACCCATTGTGCTTCTTTAAAAATTTGTTCAGTAGTAAGTGGTTGCACATCCAATTCTAATTTATTTTGTAAAGGGATACGTGCATAATTGAAACCCCATAATACTAAAAATAACACCCAAGCTTTACAAAGAAAACCTATTATCCCCCAAAATAAAGATAGTACTCTTTGCTTCCAGTTATACAAGCGCCATATCCAAAGCATATTACCCAAACTAAGCAATAACCAAGTCAATAAAAAAGCAGCCAACCAATAAATAGTAGCAAAAGGCAACCAACCTAAAGTATTATCAATGACTAAACGTATAATAAGAAAAATCCCTCTTGAATAAAATTCTTCACATAAATACGGTACATAAGCAAATAAAATACGAATCAGTGTAGCCACTATAGCATAATATAACCAACGATAATGTGGTATACGCTTTATATGTTTGAGCATAAAGAAAGGTCAATAATATTAAAATTCAGGTATTGCATAAAAGTAAAGCAAAAATATAATTTAAGCAAAAAAAGCCATATTTCTTTAAAATTCATTTATCAGCAATAAAAAAAGTGCATAGATATTAATTTATCTATACACTTTCTTGAGAATCTATATGAATGAATAGAATTAAGATGTTTTACGAATTTCTAATTTACTCAACTGTTTTAAAGCTTTAGGATTAGAATTATCATATTGATAAATACCATCTTTACCTACTACAATTAAATGCTTTTCATTATGCATATTAATCACATCATAGGCTTTTGATACTTCAGGTAATTTTGATAAAGTTTTAATATTTTTACTATCTGATACATCAAATACTTTTACGCCTTGGTCGCCATCGCAAATATATAAGACATCATCCTTTATGCTCAAACCATGCGGATTAGACATAGGATATTCTTTAATCAAAGTAGGTGCTTTAGGATTTTTTACATCTACAATTTGCAATAAATTATCTGCTTGTGCTCTACATGGTGTACCATTACGCAAAGTAATATAAGCTATATCTTTATCTACAGCAACAGGATCGCAAGCCATTAAATGCTCAAATTTAGATAAAAATTTAGGTTGAGCAGGGTCAGCATTATCATAAATATACATACCAGTTGTACCACCAACAAATAATTTATCTTGATAAGGGAATATGGTTTCTACTTCTCCATCCATCACTGCATTACGCACAAAAACTGGATTTTCTTGGTCTGTAATATCATATACTTTCAAAATATTTTCTTCTATTACATACAATACATTATCTACTATAGCAAAACGTGCCATAGAACCAGCAGTACCTGTAGTAGGATTAGCACCATGCGTTTGTACAGCCATTAAATCAGACTTGCCTGTAATAGCTATTTGTTCTGCTATTTCTTGACGTTTTTTCTGACTAGGAAAGGCATTTTTTATAATATTTACTTTCTTAGTTTTTACATTTTGTACCCAAAGATGATTATAAGAATCTGCATAAATATAATCGCCTTTCATGGCTATATCTAAATTGCCTTCTATAGCTATAAAATCTACAATTTTAGGATTGCTTGGGTCTATATTATCAATAACATGTATGCCTTTTCTTGCTTCATTGACATAAAGAAAATCATCCTTTACATAAATCTTCCCTACTTGAGCAATTTCTGTTGTTTTACCTACATTAATAGCATTTACTGCTGACAAATCTTTATTAAAATTTGCAGGATTTTCACAAGCAGTAAAGAAAGTAGCACTGCATAAAGCAAATGCTAAAACTGAAAATAAATTTTTCATATGAATGAATAATTAAGGACTTGATTAATTGAAAATAAAATTGACACAAGCGCGAATTCTATCTATAAATATAAATAAAATTTATAGGCTATTGCATACTTAACTCTATTTTTTTTGAAGCAGAAAGCGATAAATCACTTTAGTTGAAATTTTTTTCTTAATTTTAAAATGTAATAATCTCAATAAAGACTTAACTTTGCTATCAGAACTTTATTTTAAACAAAGGCAATACTCCCTTTTCAAAATAAAACTTCTCTTTCTTAGGAACAAATTATATGGTTACAAGTTCCATATATTTATAAAAATATAATTTAAATATTAATTGTTATGAAATTTTTCATTGATACAGCCAACCTTGCTCAAATTAAAGAAGCCAATGATTTAGGTATTTTAGACGGCGTTACGACAAATCCATCTTTAATGGCTAAAGAAGGTATTAAAGGTACAGATGCCGTTTTGAAACATTATGTAGACATTTGCAATATTGTAGATGGCGATGTAAGTGCAGAGGTAATTGCTACGGATTTTGAAGGTATGGTGCGTGAAGGTCATGTTTTGGCTGAATTGCATCCTAATATTGTAGTAAAAATCCCTATGATTAAAGAGGGTTTGAAAGCCATTAAATACTTTTCTAAATTAGGTATACGTACGAATTGCACATTAGTATTTTCTGCTGCTCAGGCACTTTTAGCGGCTAAAGCTGGTGCTACTTATGTTTCTCCATTTGTTGGTCGTATTGATGATATTGGCGGCGATGGTTTGGAGTTGATAGAGCAAATTGTTGATATGTATCAAAATTATGGTTTCGAAACACAAGTTTTAGCAGCTTCTATTCGTACACCATTACATATTACGCGTTGTGCAGAATTGGGTGCAGATGTCATTACTGCCCCTCTCAATAGCATGTTAGCTTTATTGAATCATCCACTTACAGATAAAGGTTTGGCACAATTTTTGGCAGACCATCAAAAAGTAAATGGCTAATTTTTAAGCATTTTTAGGCTTATTAAAGCAATTTTTATAGACTTACGCTTGGGTTGCTCTCGATTTTTATTTTGAAAAAGGGAAAACATTAGCGTAAGTCTTCTTAATTTTAAAAATACAGATAAAAGCTATTCTAAGATTTTGAATTTAGCAAAATTTATAGCCAGCCGCCTGAATACTTCAGGACAAAAATCCTTTTCCAAACTTATTGTAAGAATTGCCATTACGGCTATAGCATTGAGTATTACGGTGATGATACTTTCTACTTCTATAGTGCGTGGTTTCAAAAATACAATTAGTGAAAAAGTATTTGGATTTTGGGGACATATACACATTAGTGGTTTTTATGGCGCGGCACATATGGCTTTCGAGCCTCGTCCTATTTCTAAAAATCAGCCTTTTTATCCTTTTATAGATACAGTGCGTCAAGTCAATAAAAGTCCTAATCCAGATATAAAAGATTTGACTAAAGGCGGCATTAAACATATACAAGTATTTGGTTCTAAAGAAGGTATTATCAAAACTAGCGACCAAATTGAAGGCATTATTCTTAAAGGCATAAGCACTGATTTCGATTGGTCTTTTCTCAAAAACTATTTGCTCGAAGGCGATACACTTACTACTACTGATGCTATAGACGTAACCGATGGTATTCTTATTTCGGACATTACGGCTAAAAGGCTTAATGTAAAAGTAGGCGACAAATTTGATATTTATTTCGTGCAACAAGGCGATGCACTTGCCAGAAGATTCAAAATACAAGGTATTTATAAAACAGGTTTGGAAGAATATGATAGACGTTTTGCGCTAGTAGATATTCGTCAAATTCAGCAATTAAATAATTGGAGACCTTTTTATAATTATGGCACAGAATTGGTCCTTCCTGAGGAAAATGCAGTTTTAGTCGCTATGACAGCAGCTACAGAACCTAGTTTTTTTGAAAGTTTTTTGGTGGAAGGGACTAAGGCATTTTGGGATGATTCATTGAAACAAGAAGCCATAGTAGCCAAACAAATTGCAGCATCTAAAAATTGGAAATTAGGCGATAGTATAAGCTTAAAGTACTTTACTCAAGATGAAATATCTTATGGTATACAAGATTCTGCCCTACTAAAATTTAAAATCGTAGGTATACACGATGCTCAAAATTTAAGCGACCAATCTAGTACTAATTGGCAAAATGTTATTTTTGTAGGTTATGATAAAATTCAAAGGCTTAATTATATGTTGCCCGAACAAGTTTCTGGCTTTGAAGTCTTTGTAGAAAATCTAGATGATTTGGATGATTTGGGCGCTTATACAGAAAATGATGTTTTAATGGGTTTACCTTTATATTCGAATACTATTAAGCAAATTGAGCCTGCTATTTTCGATTGGCTCAATCTCACGAATATGAATGAACGCATTATTCTCATTATTATGTTGGGCGTAGCTATTATTAATATGACTACTTCCCTTCTTATTCTTATTCTAGAACGCACCAATATGATTGGCACCCTTAAAGCATTAGGCGCCAACAATTGGATTATTCGAAAAATATTCTTATATTATGCAGCCTATATTATTATATGGGGACTTATTGTAGGCAATATTTTAGGTATAGGTTTAGCACTGATTCAAAAATATTTTGGCATTATCAAATTGCCTGAAGATTTATATTATGTGGCTGTTGCACCTATAGAATTAAATATTCCTATGATTATTGCGCTCAATATAGGCACGCTTATTATTACGCTTTTGGTATTAATTCTACCTTCTTATTTGGTAGCACGTATTGATCCTGTAAAAGCTATTCGTTTTAAATAAAAATTACTTATAAAGTAAAGCAAATGAAACCGATAAAAGAAGTTGTTGGTGTAATTGGCGCAGGTAGCTTCGGTCTAGCGATTGCGGATTTATTAGCAGAAAATACCAAAGTATTGCTCTATGCCCGCCGTCAAGAAGTTATTGATGCCATTAATAATAAAACTGGCGATTATAAAGATTTATCTCCTAATATATCAGGCAGTACAGATTTAGCATATATAGCTAAAGAATGTACTCTCCTATTTATTATGATTCCTTCTGCGGCTTTCCGTTCTGTGGTACGCCAACTAAGTCCCTACCTTAAACCTTCTCATTTCATTATTCATGGCACTAAAGGTTTAGATATTTCTTTATTGCCAGAGGGTACACCTGTATCGCCTAAATATGTGCGAACAATGAGTCAAATTATTTTAGAAGAAACCGTAGTTACTCGCGTTGGCTGCCTTTCTGGTCCTAATCTTTCTTCAGAAATTAGAGCCAAACAACCAGCCGCTACACTAATTTCTAGCCGTTTCAATGAAGTAATTAAAGCTGGACAAAGTGTTTTGCGTTCACAACGCTTCTTAGTATATGGCAATCACGACATTTTAGGTGTAGAATTGGCAGGTACGCTAAAAAATATTATGGCACTTTCAGCAGGTATTTTGAGCGGTCAAGAATTAGGTAAAAACATTTGGGCTTTATTGATTACACGTGGTTTGTCCGAAATGATTCATATTGGTATTGCCATGGGAGCAGATGTAAAAGCCTTTTTAGGTATAGCAGGCATGGGCGATTTGGTAGCTACGGCTTCTAGTACACAAAGTCGTAATTTTCAAGTAGGCTATCGTGTAGCCAAAGGCGAAACAGTAAAAGAAATTTTGGATAGCATGAATGAAGTAGCCGAAGGTATTCGCACTTTAGAGATTGTAAAATCTATTATTACTACGCTCAAAATTAGCTCGCCTATAGTTGAAGTAATGTATCGCATTTTCTTCAAAGAGATGGAAGTAGAAACAGCAATTAAATATTTAATGTCATATCCTTATGCCATTGATGTAGATTATATCTAAGAAAATTTTTATTTTTTTGGGAAAGGGAGTTCGGTATTGTCTATTATTTGTCCTATAGCGATGAAATTAGGCGTACCTAACTCCCTTTTATTATATTTCAATTTTTCTTTTGTATAAGGGTCAAAAACTATACCGCCTGCTTCTTCTACAATAATTTGACTAGCTGCTACATCCCACTCTTTCATTCCCGCTGCAAATCTCGGATAAATGTCCGCCTCGCCACTAGCTATTTTCATAAATTTAAGAGAAGCCGAAGCAGCTGTAGCTTGGGGTGCATTCAAAGCCTCTATAAAATCTTGTGTGGCTTGATTATGATGTTTTTGAGAACATAAAACTCTTAAACCTTCTGCTTTCGGACTAAATTGCGCAGCAATTAATTTTTCAACAAAAACCATACTCCCTTTCTCAAAAAATGCCCCTTCTCCTTTCAAAGCATAATAAATATGTCCTGTTATTGGGAAATACACACAGCCAGCAATAGGCGTATCTTTATGAATCAAAGCTATATTTACGCTAAAGCCTGCACTTTTTTTCACAAAAGCAGCTGTTCCATCTAGTGGGTCTATCAAAAAATAATATTCATAACTTTGTCTTTCTTCATAGCTAGGCAAAGCACTTTCTTCAGAAACATAGCCAATTTCTGGAAATTCCGTTTTCAAAAATGTTTTCAAATAAGCATTTGATTGCAAATCTGCTTTTGTAACAGGAGAATCGTCCGATTTTGTTTCTATTTGCCATTGTTTTTCGTCTTCATGAAAAACCTCCATAATTTTAGCACCAGCACCTTTGGCAGCTACTTTCATCTTTGATAGAATTAAATTAAAATCCATTTACTTAATCTAGTTATTTAAATATAAAAAAAGAAACGCCAACTAAAATTATAGCTGACGTTTCTTAAGTAAAGATATTACTTTTTATAGCAATTTATATACTATTATTTGCGCACTTCTATAGTAATATTATCACCTGCTTCATTCAAAACAGCTTCTAATACAGTACCAGCAGGAATTGCACCTTGTTGTCCTAAAATGTATTCAGCCAATGGATCTTCCAAATAGCGTTGAATAGCACGATTGAGTGGACGTGCCCCGAATTGAGGGTCATAACCTTTTTCAGCAATAAAGTCTTTTGCTTTTTCGGTAATTTCTAAAGTATAACCTAATTCTTCTACGCGTTTATACAAACCTTTGAGGGTAATATTGATAATTTGGAAGATTTCCGCTTTTTCTAAGCTATTAAATACAATTACATCATCAATACGATTCAAGAATTCAGGAGAGAAAGTACGTTTCAAAGCACCTTCAATCACACCTTTAGCCAAGTCTTCACTAGCATCTTGACGCGCTTGTGTTTGGAAACCAACACCTGTACCGAATTCTTTGAGTTTACGCACACCAACATTAGATGTCATAATAATCAAAGTATTCTTAAAATCTACTTTTCTGCCCAAACCATCTGTAAGCTGACCATCATCTAAAACTTGCAATAAAATATTGAAAATATCAGGATGCGCTTTTTCGATTTCGTCGAGCAAAATTACTGAATAAGGTTTACGGCGTACACGTTCAGTTAATTGACCACCTTCTTCATAGCCAACATAACCCGGAGGCGCACCAATAAGACGAGAAACAGAGAATTTCTCCATATATTCACTCATATCCAAACGAATAAGTGCATCTTCAGAATTGAACATATTGCGTGCCAATACTTTTGCTAATTCTGTTTTACCAACACCTGTAGGACCTAAGAAAATAAATGTACCAATTGGTTTACGTGGGTCTTTCAAACCAATACGATTACGTTGAATAGATTTAGCTACTTTTTTAATAGCTTCATCTTGCCCAATTACTAAACCTTTAAGATCATCAGAAAGCGTTAATAATTTAGCTGATTCGCTTTGTGCTACATTTGTAACAGGAACCCCTGTCATCATAGATACAACTTCTGCAATATCATCTTCCGTAACAGGGAAACGACGTGTTTTTGATTCTTCTTCCCAATCTGTACGAGCTTTTTCCAATTGTTGAATCAATTTAGATTCACGGTCACGGAAATTAGCCGCTTTTTCATATTCTTGGTCTCTTACTGCTTGATTTTTAGCTTCTTTAGTATGCTCAATTTCTTGCTCTAAGTCCAAAATATGTTTAGGCACATGAATATTTTTGAGGTGAACACGTGCACCTACTTCATCTAATACGTCAATTGCTTTATCTGGCAAGAAACGATCAGAAATGTAACGATCAGAAAGTTTTACACAAGCTTCAATAGCTTCATCAGAATAAATTACATTATGGAATTCTTCGTATTTTTCACGAATATTTTTCAAAATATGAATTGTATCTGCTGGAGATGGAGGGTCAATTACTACTTTTTGGAAACGGCGGTCTAAGGCGCCATCTTTTTCAATAAATTGGCGGTATTCATCTAAAGTAGAAGCACCAATACATTGTAATTCGCCACGTGCTAAAGCTGGTTTGAAAATATTAGAAGCATCTAAAGAACCAGTAGCACCGCCAGCACCAACAATAGTATGAATTTCGTCAATAAAAAGAATTACATCACGTGATTTTTCTAGCTCTGTCATAATAGCTTTGATACGTTCTTCGAATTGACCACGATATTTTGTACCAGCTACTAAAGCCGCTAAATCCAACATTACAATACGTTTGCCAAAAAGTGTACGGGATACTTTTCTTTGTTGTATACGTAATGCTAAACCTTCTACTACAGCCGTTTTACCTACCCCTGGCTCACCAATAAGAATAGGATTATTCTTTTTACGACGAGAAAGAATTTGAGAAACACGTTCAATTTCGCTTTCTCTACCAATAATAGGGTCTAATTTACCTTCTTCAGCTAATTTGGTAATATCTCTACCGAAATTATCTAAAACAGGCGTAGCGGATTTGCTACCACGTGTAGAACTACTAGAGGATTTACGACGACTAGCTTCTTCTTCAAAGCCTTCTTCATCATCGCCACCAATATCATTTTTGATGTTTGGACGTTCATCATCCTCATCATCGTCATGATCAGGAGCTTCACCTTCTAATGATTCTAAATATGTTTCATAATCTACATTAAAATTCATTAAGACGCGAGCGGCTAAATTTTCTCTATGTTTGAGTATAGATAAAATAATATGCTCAGTTTTGATTTCGTCTGTATTTAATCGTTTCGCTTCTAAGAAAGTTACTTTAAGTACTTTTTCAGCTTGACGTGTTAAAGGTAAATTAGCACCAATAAAGTTATGGTCAATTTGTGCTTTATTTTCTTGCATTGCTTCTTCTAAAGCACGACGCAATTTAGGGATACTTACATCTAACGCTTGCAATAGCTGAACAGCTACACTATTCGTTTCTTTAAGCAAACCTAGTAAAAGATGTTCGGTTCCGATTTGGTCATGCCCAAAACGCAAAGCCTCTTCACGACTTTGAGAAATTACCTCTTTTACTTTTGGAGAAAATCTGTTTATAGACATAAGTGTAAAGTATATAATTATATATTTTTACTAATAGGGTTGACATTGATATAGGTAGTTATAAATATATAACTTGAAC
>X137_Gaur__coassemble_69_pt1 | contig 36804 bp, 31 predicted proteins | sample X137_Gaur__metabat2_high_PE_006 | metagenome-assembled genome bin X137_Gaur | reverse complement strand
ATGCTAAATCATGTGATTTAATACAAACATACAAAATTCTATAGAAAAAGTACTAAATTTTACTTTAATTTTTTTTTCCTATAATTTGTAGTTCTATACTGTATTTTTCTTTTGTCAACTTTGAAAGTTTGTTGAATTATGGAATTACGAATATAGTCAATTTTTTATAGATAGACCTACTTTTTTCAAATTAAATAAAATAAAATTTGAGTGGCTTGTTTATTCCAAGTATACTTTGTATTTTGTTCAGTCCCGCTCTAGAAAATCCTTGTTTTTATCCTAAAGTGATAGTATTTTTATTCAAAAGAAGTTTTTTTGAGAAAGGGTGTATAGTATTTGTTTTTTATAAAATAAGACTAGGAATGTATAGTCCAAACTATTTATAAATAAAGGAATATGCATATTTTATATCAACTATGAACATACATTTAACTAGCTTTAAGCTAGTGGATCAAAATGCATAGAAATAAAAAACTATGTCAAATAGAAGTTAATAGAAGTCTAACAGGTGTTATAAATTACGCTTGTTAGACTTTTTTTATATCTTTGTATTTATTTTAATAAGACACACTTAGCATAAATATGATGATTAAAATTGTGCCTATATTCGTTTTATTAAGTATTTATCCATTCCTGTTGGCACATGCGCAAAATTCAGGTTTTAAAACAGTTGATGAATATATTAATAATTTTAAAGATATTGCTATTCGCGAAATGGAGCGCAGCGGTGTACCTGCTAGTATTAAATTGGCACAAGGTATACACGAATCTGGTTTCGGTAATAGTCAATTAGCAAAAGAAGCCAATAATCATTTTGGTATTAAATGTGGCAATGATTGGAAAGGAGAGAGCTTTCAAAAAGTAGCAGATGATATTTCCATTTCTTGCTTTAGAAAATATGCTTCGGCAGAAACTTCTTATATTGATCATACCGAGCTTTTATTAACTAGAAAACACTATAAATTCCTATTCGATTTGGATAGAAAGGATTATAAAAGTTGGGCGCATGGTTTAAGAAAAGCAGGCTATGCTAGCGATCCTAAATATCCTGAAAAACTCATTACTGCCATAGAAAAATATAAATTAGCGCAGTATGATACTATGGCTACACCTTATCTCGTTTTTGACGATGAAATAGTTTTAGATGATAATGATGAAACGGTTTTGAATGCTACTATTAATGCAAATAGAAATTTTAGAACAAAAGCACGTAGTTTTTTATTTACTGCATATAGAAAAGGTTTATTCCGCCAAAATAATTCTACTTATGTAGTAGCTAAAAATGGTGAATCAGCTTTGGCAGCAGCAGATCGATTTGGTATTCCTTATCAAAAGTTTTTGAAATTTAATGACCTTATAGATGGTGATAAATTAATCCAATATCAATATCTTTATATCCAACCTAAAAAGTCGTCTTATAAAGGTGATGCCAAAATGCATAAAGTACAAAATGATGAAACTATGTATGAAATTGCACAATATTATGGTATTCGTTTAGAGGCACTTTTGCAAAGAAATAGAATGCAATTAGGAGAAGAACCAGCCAATGGAGAATTGATTTTATTGGGAGAAAAAGCTTTAAGTAAACCTGCTTTACGTCCTAAAAATCATATAGATGCATTGCCAGATGAATTTGAAGATAAAGATTATGGCGTAGATAGCGCACAATGGACGAATGCTGCCTCTATTATGAATCATGTAGAAATACGACCTGATACAAATATAGTAGTACGTCCTACTTCACCTACTATTAAAGATGAAGTTCGTTTTGAAACAGCAGAAAATACAGTAAGGGCAGAAGATACTTTACATTTCAAAATGCCTAGTCAGCCTATAGTACCATCAGTGCCAACACCTGCACCAAGTACAGGAACTATATCTTCTTCCAATACCTTATTCCCTTCCCCAAATAATTTATCTTCATCTACAACATCTTCCAATTCGAATATAGGCGCAACAGTAAATAGTAATACTATGCAAGGTGGAATGGCATCTTCTTTATTTCCTAAAATAAACAATACAACGCCAACGCCATCAACACCTACTATAAGCCAACCAATTAAGCCTGAGTCTACACCTGCTCAATCAAGTACACCACAACAAACGGTCAATACACAGCCGAATACAAGCACTTCTAAGCAGTCGCAGCAAAAAGGTAAATATAAAGTGGTTTCTGGCGACTCCCTTTCTAAAATTGCCAAATTGTATAAAACTACTATTGCCGAGTTGAAAGCACTGAATAAAATGAAAACAGATAATATTTATGTGGGACAAACTTTAATTGTGCCGCTTTAGATTATATGTTCTTTTATTGTGTTCTGAATAGAAATTTAAGCTATGAAAATTAAAGCACTTTTTATTTTTTATTTATCCGTTATAGCCAGCAAGCCATTACTCTTGGGGCAAAATGATTTTAAGACTTATGTAGATTTGCATGTCAATAGTCTTACTGTGCCATTTTATACACAAGATAGTACTGATGGTATAGCTTATAATCTTTGGGAATACATTTATTTTGAGTGTAATCCGGATAAGTCCGCAGAGGTCTATGATAAAATAGGACAAAATGTTCCTAAATTCTCTCAAGCAAATTTTGAGGAAATGATTAAAGGGAATGTACGTATTTTTTCCCTTACACTGTCTCCTTTAGAACAACAGTTTTTGGAAAGTAATGCCTACATTAATGATAAAAATAAACGTGCTACTTTAGCTTGTTTAACTGGTGTTTATGCCAATACATTATTGTTGAAAAGTAAAGAGGTGGATTATTTTCAGTCTTTAATTCAGCAGCTTTATTTTTTGGAGCGCTATCAAAATGTACCTTATTATATTAATGGGAAACCTTATACTTATAAAATTATTCGTCATAGAGGCGATTTAAGAGAGGTATTGAATGATCCTACTAAATTGGGAATTATTTTGAATGTAGAGGGCGGACACTCATTAGGCAACTCTGTTTATATTAATAGTTTGGGAGACACAAGTAGCGATATAGAAACAGAATATCAAGATTTATTGAGAAGAAATATAGCGCGTTTGAAAGGGATATTACCTATAGGACAAATGGCTAATATTTTAATTAAAAATCCTATTCTTTTTCTTACTGTAGCGAAAACTTATCCTAATGGTTTGGGTGGTACATCTTTATCTTTCAATAGAAATCAGCAAACTTATATAAGCAGACCCAATGAAATTGGTACTCCAAGTACGAAAATTGGTAAAAAAATTATTGAAGATTTAGTATCTGCTGCTGGTGGCGCCCGTCCGATTTTGGTTGATATACAACATATGAGTGTGGATTTTCGCAAGAATTATTATGATCAACTCGACCGTTTTTCTTTAATGGGAACGGAAGTGCCTATTATTGCTAGTCATACAGGCATTAGTGGTTTGCCTTGGGATTCCCCTTTATATAAAAAGAAAGATGATGATACAAAGAATAATAATGAATATTTGAATCATTGGCAGCAGAATTTAGGGCAGCGTGATATTGAAAAAATCTATGAATATAGAGGCTTAATTTGTATTAGTTTGGATAAAACAGTATTAGGCGGTGCATTAGCTTTAAATAAAATTAATTCTGCTGTACCTAATTCTACTAGAAAACGTGCAGCTTGTATAGAGCTTTTCATGGCAAATGTTTTGAAAGCTGTACAAGCTATTAATAAAAAAGATGCTTGGGATATTATTGCTATAGGTTCTAATTTTGATGCTATGCAAGAGCCTTTAGATGTTTATCCATCTGCACAATATTTGCGTGATTTGCATGCTGATATTCAAAGTTTTTTGGATAATCCTACTCCTATAGCAGAAGATATAACAGGATTAACTTTAGCAGAAATTAAGAAATTAAAATTTTCTTATTCTAGTAGCGAGATAGCAGATAAAATTATGTATAAAAATGCTTTAGCCTTCGTAGAACGCCATTTAAGAGAAGCTCCAAGCGAATAAATGCTAAAAATTACTTAATATTTAAATTTTTATCTTAAAAAATTTGTTTAAGTGGTTTGCTTTTTTTTTATTTGGGTATTATCCCTATGAGGGAATGCAGAATTATCTTTTATTTATCCTCAATAACTTAGAATGGCTACTCGTGTTCGTTACAAATTTGAGTATGTTTTTAGAAGCTCACCAACTATTATATATCAATTTCTTAGCACGCCAGATTGTTTAACACGCTGGTTTTGCGATGATTGTTCTATAATAGACGACACTTATTATTTTGAGTGGGATAGTGTAGAGGAAGTAGCGTATATAGTCGATGACATTGAAGAAGAACGCTTACGCATACAGTGGGAAGATTATGAAGATGAATATTTGGAATGGCAAGTATATCGTTCGGAAGTAACTTCATCTACTATTCTCGAAATTCATGGTTATTGCGATAATGATGAAGTAAGCGAAGAAAAACGCTACTGGGAATCAAAAATGCAAGATTTACGTCGTGCAATGGGTGAGTAAATAAAAATAATGTACGTATATAAAAGCTCGTAAAATGTTTAACATTTTTGCGAGCTTTTTTTATTGTATATTATTAGCAAGATTTTATAAAATATCTTCAAAAACCATACTCCCTTTCCCATGAAAAAAATAAAAATTACTATTTTAGCTTTATTGGGTATTTTTGCAGCTTTACAAGTTTTTCAAATTGATAAAACAAATCCGCCTATAGTAGCAGAGATGGATTTTTTGCAAGTGACACAAACACCGCCAGCTATAGCCACTATATTGAAAAATACTTGTTATGATTGTCATTCGCAGGAGACTTTTTATCCTTGGTATAGTTATACTAATCCTCTGGGTTGGTGGATTCGTCATAATGTAAATGAAGGGCGTGAGGATTTGAATTTTTCTACTTGGGGATATTTATCGCAAGAAGAACAGGAAAATTTGGTCACAGAGGCTATAAAAGAAATTGAAAGCAATAAAATGCCTTTAAAAAGTTATACCTTTGCGCATTCTCAAGCCAAATTATCTTCAGCAGATAAAGCCCAATTGTTGGCTTGGTTTAGGACTTTAATCGACTAAATAAAAAATAATTATATGTTATATCTCATACAGATAGGCTTCCTTACCGTCACGATTTGGGATGTATTGGATGTGCTAATTGTAGGATATTTGCTCTTTCAAGTATATAAACTTTTGAAAGGGAGTTTGGGCTTTAATATATTTTTAGGCTTAGTTGCTGTATATGCTGTATGGTGGTTGGTTTCTACGCTCAATATGCCCTTATTATCTAATTTATTAGGACAATTTACCAGTGTGGGGGTATTGGCATTATTGGTGCTTTTTCAACCTGAATTGCGCCGATTCTTGACTATGTTGGGGCAAGGCTCTATTAAAGCACGTTTTAATTTTTTGCAAAAACTCATGACTTGGGGGCGCAAAGAACTCGATATTGTTGCACCTGAAAAGGAAAATATGATTCGTGAAATTTTACGTGCTTTAGATTTAATGTCTGAATATAAAACAGGAGCGCTTATGCTCTTTGCTTATAATACCAATATGGAAGGCTTATATTCTTCTGGTATAGAATTAGATGCAAAGATTTCTACAGAATTAATTTTAAGTATTTTTAATAAAGAAAGTCCATTGCATGATGGTGCTGTTATTATTTCCGATAATAAAATTATAGCGGCTAGTTGTGTTTTACCTGTATCGGAAAGGTCGGATATTCCGCAAAAATTTGGGTTAAGACATAGGGCAGCAGTGGGTATTTCTGAAGTCGCTCCTATAGTCGCTTTGGTGGTTTCTGAAGAAACAGGACAAATTGCTTATGTGCGTAATGGGCAATTAACGCCTAATGTACAAACAGAATGGTTACATAAAGTTTTACTTACCTTATTAAAATGACAAGCGAGAAATATTTACAATTGAAAGCCGAATTGGCAACTTATACAACAGCAGCGCAAATTGAATTGGTAGTGGTTTCTAAAAGTCAGCCTGCCGAAAAAATAAAAGTTTTGTATGATGCTGGGCAAAGAGTTTTGGCTGAAAATAGAGTACAAGCACTTTTAGAAAAAAAGGAAGCATTAGAAGCTTTAGGTTGTGAAAATTTACAATGGCATATTATTGGGCAGTTACAGCGCAATAAAGTCAAATATATAGCGCCTTTTATTCAATTGATTCATTCTGTAGATTCTTTGGAGTTATTGCAAGAAATTAATAAACAAGCGGGTAAAAATAATCGCATTATTGATTGTTTATTGCAATTTCATGTGGCGCAAGAAACAACTAAATCTGGTTTGATTTGGCAAGAAGCTATAGCCTTATTGCAAAATGAAGCATATTCAAATTTGCAAAATGTGCGTATAGTTGGTATTATGGGCATGGCTACTTTTACAGAAGATGAAAGCCAGATTTTGTCCGAATTTGAGACTTTAGCGCAATATTTCGAGCAGCTTAAAAAAGACTTTTTTGCTCATGAGCCGTATTTTAAAATTAAATCAATGGGCATGTCTTCAGATTATGCTTTAGCTTTGCAAAAAGGCGCCAATATGTTGCGTATTGGTTCTATGCTTTTTAATTAGTTTTTTTTGAAAAGGGAGTTTGGTGCGCTTCGCGCTTTATTTATAAAAGTCCTGCAAGGGGCTTATTTATAAACAAATGCCATAGTCCCTCTCCCAAAAAAAATATATTTTAATTACTCTAATTATTTTATTCTTATATGAAATATTTAATCGTAGGTTTAGGCAATGTAGGCAGAGACTATGATAATACACGTCATAATATTGGCTTTGATGTAGTAGACCAATTGGCAAAAGATTTGAAAATAGAATGGTCTTTGGATAGACATGCTTTCATGGCTGAAGGCAAGTATAAAGGCAAAACTTATATTTTGCTCAAACCTACTACTTATATGAATTTGAGCGGTGTAGCCATTAAATATTGGTTGGATAAAGAGAAAATTCCTTTAGAGAATTTAATGGTTATTTTAGACGATTTGAATTTACCTTTAGGCAAATTAAGAATACGTAAAAAAGGTAGTTCGGGCGGACATAATGGCTTGAAAAATATAGAAGCAAAATTACAAACTGTAGATTATCCGCGTTTGCGTGTAGGCATTGGTGCAGATTTTCGAGATGGGCATCAAGTGGATTTTGTATTAGGCACTTGGAAATCTAATGAAAGAGCTTTAGTGGATTTAGTGATTCAAGAATCTGCTGAAGCAATGAAATCTTTCTCTTTTATAGGTTTGGATAGAACGATGAATGTTTATAATGCTAAAGAAATTAGTTTAAAAATAGACTAATCTATTTTAAAATTAAAAATACTATAGTTAAAGCGCTGTATAAATTGTAGCGTTCGAGTATGAAATATTTATTAAAAAACTTGAATATCTAAAAAAAAGTGTTAGTTTTGCAGCCTACAATTTAATACAATCATTCTATAAATTTAGAAAACAATGAAAACAGTTGTTATCGAAGCGCAGCTACGTGATAGCGTAGGCAAAAAATCGGCTAGCCAAGTTCGTAAAGAAGAACACGTACCATGCGTTTTGTACGGAGGTGACCAACCTCTACACTTCCAAGCACACGTAAACCAAGTTCGTCATGCAATTTATACTAATACTTTCAACAAAGTAGAAGTTAAATTAGACGGTAAAGTTTACACTGCTATCGTTAAAGAAGCACAATTCGACCCAGTTTCTGACAAAATTCGTCACATCGACTTTTTGGAATTAACTCCTGGTAAAAAATTCCGTGCTAACATTCCTTTACGTTTAGTAGGTACTGCTAAAGGTGTTAAAGAAGGTGGTAGCTTAGTACAAAAAGTACGTAAAGTTAACGTAATTACAACTCCTGAAGCTGTAACTGAAACTATTGAAGTGGATATCACTCCATTAGAATTAGGTAAATCTTTACGTGTACGCGACATCGTTGTAGGTGAAGATACAGTGATTACAAATGCACCAGCTATTCCTATCGTAACAATCGATATTCCACGTGCATTACGTTCTGCTCAAACTAAAGGTGCAGAAGGTGGTAAAAAGAAAAAATAATTTTCGCTAGTCGAATTTTACCATATAAAGCCAATTTTATTAGCTCGTCTAATAAAGTTGGCTTTTTTTTATGACTTATTTTTAGTCAAATCATTTACACTTATGATGTAAATCATACACTTACAAAATAATACCATACTCCCTTTCAAAAAAAATAAACCTCAGAGTCTTTTCAAAATAAAAACAACTACTTTTGCTTTCAGTAATTTTAAAAGACTATAATTTAAAACGCACTGTATGCGATGGACAGCAGCGCAAGTAGCCAACTTGCAAACCTTATTACTGCACGAAGAAAAAGATAATATACTATTAGGGCTTTGTATACTCAGTGAAAATGAAGATTTATTGCCACAGGGTATTATTGCCGCCTTAAATTTATTAGTACAATTATCTCAGCATCAAGAAATTAAAACCTTAGCGGAAAGTATTTTGGGCAAACAAATTAATTTTTCTACGCCCAAACGTCCTTTAGATATAGCTACCTTATCTTTAGAATTGGCTATATTTCCTTTGGCTTATTATACGCCTAAGCGCACTTGGAAAAGAGCTTTATTGCGTTATGAAAAATATGCTTCTGTTTATGAACCTTTATTTTTGAAATATCCTCATTGGCAAAAATGGTATAGAGCTTTAGTACAGCTTTTTGCTTTGCATGGCGAAGCCGAAAAATTACTGCATTATTGTGATAAATTATTGCAAGTACAGCCAGAAGATTTTTTACTCAATCAACATAGATTTAATGCTATAAATATTTTATTAGAGCAGGGTAAAGCTTATGAGCATTTGCAAGCGCAAGAAAGTTGGTTATTTACTTGGCAGCGTTTTTATCCTAAAACAGATTGTATGATTTATACGCTTTTAGGACGTTTGCATATGCAATATTATCAGAATATAGCACAAGCCGAGGCTTATTTTCTCAAAGCATTGAATCATGAAAGTAAACCACAATGGTATGCTTATGCCGCTATGTCAGCACATCATTTATCGGAAATTTATATTAAATCTCAGCAGCTCGAAAAAGCTTTACAATACGCCCAAATGGCTATACAATGGCAAAGTAATCATAGCGATTATTATACTACTTTAGCCTATTTAGAATGGCAGCATTTGAAAGTCTCCCAACAAGCTTTATTTTCTTTAGAAAAGGCTTTACAATTGGAGCCTACGAATGCACAAGCTTTGTCCTATATTTTGAGTATACATATAGCCAATAAGGATAAAAATGCAGCTATTAAAATATTAGAAAATATATTGACTTTGCGCCATATAGCTTTGAAATATCGCCATATACTTTTTCATGCGCTCCATACTTATATAGACAATATGCAGCCTTCTTTGCATCAAAAAGAAAGTATACAATTGTATATTAAAAATCAAGAACGTTTACCAGCCTAAAGGCTTATACATATAAGCTTAATACACTTTTCAACCAACTTTTTATAGTTGGTTTTTTTGTTTTTGGGAAAGGGAGTATGGTATTTTGTTTTATATAAAAGCTTCGCTATTTATTTCTACATCTCCTTTCATATATCTTATAAGATACAGGAAAAAATATTACCTTTGTAAGCTAAAAGCTATATTTTTAAGCCTTGAAAATCTTTATGGTCTAAAATATAGTTTTTAGTTTCTATATAAAATCATTGATTTTTGCTTTTATATAGTGCAGAATATAATATTTTGCTTTGCCATTATCTACTCTAAATTTCTATAGTCAATACGCCTTAAAAACATGCCTTTTTCAAAAGAAGAAAATGATAATATTGTAAGCTTATTATTGCATATAGACCAAGCTAATTTAGAAGTAGCTTTATCTATTTTGGAATATAATGAAGAGGCTGTCAATGCTACAGTAATTTATGCACTCAATATTTTGAGTTTGCTCTCTATTTATAATATTCCTTATGAGCAAAGACCAAAACGATATACCAAAAAAGATAAAGTCTTAAAGGATAAAATAGAAATGCATGAGCGCATTACGCGTATTTTACAAGCTAAAATTGTGCATTTGCCTCAATTGAAAATAAAAACGCTTCCTCAAGATATTTTTATTTTTGCTTTGAGAAATATGCCTGAAGACGAACAAGGTAATTGGGAAAAATGGTGGCGTAAATATCAAATCAAGCGCAAAGATTATGAGCCTTTATTATTGCAAAATCCGCATTGGCACGAAATCTATAAAGAAACTATAGGTTTTCTTTATGCCCAATCCGCTTATAAAGAAGCTGTAGATTTGGCAGATGCTTTTTTGGCTAAAGCCAAGCATGATGATGATATGGCTTATATTCGTTATTTGGCTTTAGGGCATTTGATTGGTAAAGGCGAAGCCAAACATCGTTTGCCACAACAAATAGAATACTCTTTGCATGGTTTGGCTCAAATGCCAAAGTATACGCATTGTATGTATAACTTTTTTTTAGGCAATGATTATTATTTATTTGAGCAATATACTAAAGCTAGAGATTATTATTTGGCTGCTTGGGATTTGCGCAATGAAGATTTGCGTTATTCACGTGGTGTATATGCTGCTTTAGCTGCCCATAGATTAAGTGCTTTATATTATGCTCAAATAGAACTGAATGAAGAAAGGGCTTATTTCTTTGCCAAAGCTGCTTATGAGCTTAAAACTAATATACCTAATATTACAGCCAATTGGGCTTATTGGCTCTGGAAATATAAAAACCAAGTAGAGGTGGCTAAAGATTTATTAGAAGGTTTAATGCATATAAATGTAGATTTTATTTTGCCTAAATTTTATCTCTTTCAAATAGAATGGAAAGAGCAAAATGGCAATATTCATACTATGAAAAAATCTATATTGAGTTTATTAAGTCATTCTATTTATCTTTTGCGCAATATCAAAAATCAATTATTGCCTGTTTTGTACGAAATCGTAGAAATATTGCATCAAAAGCAAGTTTATCCTGATTTATCAAAACGCATTTTAGAAATTATTTCGGAAATCTCTGATTAAATATATCTTAATATACATTTATAAAAATATATACCATTATGTTGAAAGAAGCAATGGCAACTGGTGTTGATTATCAACAATATCTGCTTATTTTAAGTGAATTATTAGCTGCTGGCAAAAGTAGCCCTAGCGATACAGACGAAGTAAAACCAGAAATGATAGAATATACTAAATTGAATGCACATAGAATGCAACGTTTAGATAAAACTATTGAACTTTCAGATTCACTTTTACAAGCAATTGCCCAACTCAATAAAAAGGTATCTTTCTTAGTAATTAGTGAAGGTTGGTGCGGCGATGCAGCTCAAAATTTACCTATTATTGCTAAAATGGCTGCTGCTAGCGCAGGTAAAATTGATTTAAAAATTGTTTTTAGAGATAGCAACTTACCACTTATTGATGCGTACTTAACTAATGGCGGTAGAGCAATTCCTAAATTGATTATTCTTGATGAAAATTATCAAGAAATTGGGGTTTGGGGCGCACGTCCTGCTAATGCTCAAGCTATGGTTGTTGCTTTTAAAGCTGAAAATCCAGGCGTATCTCATAGCGAATTTGCTATAGCTTTACAAAACTGGTACAATCAAGATAAATCTTTAAGCTTGCAAGCAGAATTTGAAACTATTATTAAAGGCTTAAACTAAACTGAGCTATATATGGCTTAGTTTAAAAAATATAACTTTGCCATGGATAATCTTTTAGACCAACACGCTACAGGCAATCAAGATCTTTTGATCGTCTCTAAACAACAAATAAATCAGCCAAATTATAATAGGAAGCTTTTGTTGGCTTTAATGGTTCGTTTTGCTTTATTAAGTTTTGCTATTTTTTTATTTGCTTTAGGATTTATGCAAATTTATGCGCATAAAACTAAAGTATTTCAGTTTTTTAGTAGCTTAATGAGCGGCAGTAACCATAGTATTGCTGCTTTTGTTTTTACTATAGTAGCAGGAATTATTATAATAGGGATTATTATTTTATTTTTTTATATTTTGATAGAAACTATACAAGTGAGTATAGATTATACTTCTAAAGAGGTTTTAGCTTATCAAACTAGTATTGAGCAAAAAGTATTTTTACAAGATGCTGATGCTAAATATAGATTAAAATTGCAACATGAAGTAGACAATAAATCCGAATATAAAATTAATGAAGCGCAATATCATCTTTTAAAAAAAGGGGATAAGGTAAAGATTATTTTATCTGCCAAAGGCAAGATATTTCTCAGTGTAGAAGCAGATTAAAGCTCTGCATATTTTTTATAAAGCATTTACTTTCCATTTTAATATATATAATGAAAAAGGTTCTCATCACAGGCGCAGCAGGCTTTTTGGGCTCTCATCTTTGCGATAAGTTTATAGCAGAAGGTTACCATGTTATTGGTATGGATAATCTTATTACAGGTAGCTTAGATAATATTTCACATCTCTTTCATTTGCCAAATTTTGAATTCTATCATCATGATGTAAGTAAATTTGTGCATGTGCCAGGCGATTTAGATTATATTTTGCATTTTGCTTCTCCTGCTTCTCCAATAGATTATTTAAAAATGCCTATTCAAACTATGAAAGTAGGTTCTTTAGGTACACATAATTTGTTAGGCTTGGCTAAGGCTAAAAATGCACGTATTTTAGTAGCTTCTACATCTGAAGTATATGGCGACCCTATGGTGCATCCGCAAAATGAAGAATATTGGGGACATGTAAACCCAATTGGTCCACGTGGTGTTTATGATGAAGCAAAACGTTTCCAAGAAGCTATTACTATGGCTTATCATACTTATCATGGTTTGGAAACGCGTATAGTACGTATTTTTAATACTTATGGTCCTCGTATGCGCATTGATGATGGTCGTGCTTTGCCTGCATTTTTTGCACAAGCGTTGAGAGGTGAACAATTGACGGTTTTTGGAGATGGTAGCCAAACACGTTCTTTCTGTTATGTTTCGGATTTGGTAGATGGAATTTATCGTTTATTATTGAGCGATTATCATTTGCCTGTAAATATTGGTAATCCTGATGAAATTACAATTAAGGAATTTGCAGAAGAGATTATGAAATTAGTAGGACAAGGTGAATTAGCTTATTTACCATTGCCTAAAGATGACCCTAAACAACGCAGACCTGATATTTCTAAGGCTAAAGAAATTTTGGGTTGGGAACCAAAGGTGAGTAGAGCAGAAGGCGTACGCATGACGTATGAGTATTTCAAAAAAAATGTAAAATAAATACCATACTCCCTTTCCCAAAAAAATAAATCATTCAAGCAGGTAGCAATACCTTAATTTTTTAGCATTTTAGGCATATATGAGCATAGAAGATTTCGATAAAGAAAAAGGAGAAGTGTATACTTATAAAGCAGACCCAAAACAAGAACCTATGCGTTTGGATAAGTTTTTAATGGTGCGCATTGAAGGTATAACTCGAAATCAATTACAAAAAGCTATAGAAAATAATTTCGTCCTCGTAAATGGTACACCTATGCATGCAGCTTATAAAATTAAGCCGGCGGATGTAGTAACTGTTTATAATAGAAGGCTGTCGAGAAATTCTACGCCTGAGGCTGAAGATATTGGTGGTTTGGATATACGTTATGAAGATGATGATGTACTAATTTTATTTAAACCAGCGGGTTTAATAGTGCATCCTGGTGTAGGTAATCCAAATGGGACTTTAGTAAATGGTTTATTAAATTATTTTGGGCAATTGCCTGTAGCAGAAGCGCCAGAAGGTGTGGAGTTGGATTTGGCTGCTCGCCAAGCTGCTTATGAAAGAGCTGGGATCGTGCATAGAATTGATAAAAATACGACAGGTCTTTTAGCTGTAGCCAAAACGGAATTGGGTATGAAAGGGCTTTCTAAGCAGTTTTTTGACCACACTATAGAACGTCGTTATTTAGCCTTAGCTTGGGGTAATATTGAAGCTGATAGTGGTGTCATTAATGCGCCATTGGGTAGAGATGAACGTTATCCTAAGCTTAGAGCAGTACGTCAAGATGGTAAACATGCTGTAACACATTTTAGAGTATTACGCCGATTTGGATATGTTACTTTAGTGGAATGCAAGTTGGAAACAGGAAGAACGCATCAAATTCGTGTTCATTTCAAACATATAGGACATACTTTATTTGGAGACACAGAATATGGTGGTGATAAAATATTGGCAGGAACTATTTTTACAAAGTATAAGCAATTTGTACAAAATTGTTTTGAATTGATGCCGTATCAAGCTTTACATGCTTATTCTTTAGGTTTCAAACATCCACGTACAGGAGAGTTTATTTATCAAGAATGTACCCCGCCGCAAAATTTCCAAGATTTATTGGAAAAATGGGCTAAATATACACAAAATCGTCTGACAGGAGATGTTTTAGCTTTACCCAAATTACCTAAATCAGATTTTTGGGATGTAAAAGGTGGGGAAAAGGCTTTTATACATAGTCTTTCAGATTTTGATGAGACTTTAGAAGATATGGACATTGAAGATTAATTCTTTTTGTTATTTCTTTTAAACTAAGTGACCTTTTTAAGTGTTGCTATTATTTTGCTGAATTTTATTTTTAAAGATTATAGACCTATCATGGAAAATAACAACAATAACAACAACAATACTACTGATAATAAAGCACAAATTAAGCGTATTTCTGCTATTCAATTGCGCGTAGGTTTAGATGCTGAAAAAGTGCCTGTTTATATGGATTGGCATGCAGAAGATTCTCCTGATACTCCAGAGCCAATTGAAGCAAAAGCTTTTATGTTATCTATTTTTGATAAACAATATCGCGATACTTTCAAAATTGACCTTTGGACACAAGAGTTGCAAGTAAATGAAATGGATCGTTTCATGTTCGAAACTTTACGTTCTTTGGCAGATACTTATGAAAGAGCTACTGTAAATAAAGAAATGGCGAATCATATGCGTGCATTTGCACAATATTTTGGCGAAAAAACTAAAATTTTGGCTTCTCCTGATGGCGAAGCTGAAGCTTAATTTTAGCTTATTATTTTAAATAGAATTTCCTACTATATACTCCAATGAATTATCAAGAAACTTTAGACTATTTAATGTCTAAATTACCTATGTTTCAACGTGTAGGTGCGGCAGCATTCAAAAAGGATTTGACAAATATTCGTTTATTATGTGATGCTTTAGGCAATCCACAGCGAAAATTTAGAGCAATTCATGTAGGTGGCACAAATGGTAAAGGCTCTACTTCTCATATGTTGGCAGCAGTATTGCAGTCGGCAGGTTATAAAGTAGGTTTATATACTTCTCCACATTATTTGGATTTTAGGGAAAGGGTAAGAGTACAAGGCGAGATGATGAGTGAAGCTTTTGTAGTGGATTTTGTTGAAAAATTAAATCCTTATATAGAAAGTATTCAACCTTCTTTTTTTGAAATTACTGTAGCCTTAGCTTTTGAATACTTTGCCCAACAAGAAGTTGAAATTGGAGTAATAGAAGTGGGGATGGGTGGTAGATTTGATTCTACTAATATTTTAGAAAATCCATTATTATCGATTATTACAAATATAGATCTAGATCATCAGCAATTTTTGGGCGAAACACGTGATTTAATTGCTTTTGAAAAGGCTGGCATTATTAAGGATAATTGCCCTGTTGTAATAGGGGAAAGACATATAGAAACAGACCAAGTTTTCTTAGCTAAAGCCATGGAAAGCAATGCTGATTTATATTTTGCTTGCGATATGGTGGCTGCTCAAAGAATAGGACTTAATCCTCAAACGCAAAATGCGCAATATGAAATTCTGCCAATGGATCCTATTATGAATCCATTGGAAATTTATCAAATGGAAATCGGGCTTACAGGCAATTATCAATATAATAATTTGCAAACTGTTTTGACTAGTATAGCTGTTTTGATAAAAGAATATGAATTAAAAATTCATAGAGATGATGTAATCAATGGTTGTGAAAATGTAGTAGCATTGACTAATATTATGGGTAGATGGCAAAAATTAAAGGATAAACCTTTAACTATTGCTGATGCTGCACATAATGTTCATGGTTTAAAATATATAGTATCTGCTTTAGAAGAATTAGCACCACAACATTTACATTTTGTTTTCGGTATGGTAAATGATAAAAGTGCAGCTAAAGTATTTGAAATATTACCAAAGAAAAATACTACTTATTATTTTTGCAAGGCAGATATACCTCGTGGTAGAGATGCACAAGACTTGTATGATGAAGCCAAACAATATGGTTTGGAAGGCTATGTATATACTAGTGTAAAAGCAGCATTACAAGCAGCACAAGGTTTTTCGGCAGCTGAAAACGCTTTACATGGCGATAATTATAGTATGGTTTATGTAGGTGGTAGCATTTTCATTGTAGCAGAAGCTTTATAAAATATAAAAAAGCATGTTTCTTATTTTTAAGAGACATGCTTTTATTTTTTTATTAGAGTATAGAAAGAATCACCGCTTCAAAAGGGGCAATTTCTATAACTTTTACAGCTTCTATTTTAGTGATTTCTTCTTTACCAATGGCTTTGCCATCTTTAGAATTATCGAAAGTAAAACCTCTAAATTTTATTTTATTTTTTGCTGCTGCATTGGGTGCAGAAAGCTTTTCCATATTAGCGCCATTGGCATAAATTTCTGGAAGCGTATAATTAACTTTTTTATCTGTTTTATTAATAAGAATTATACGTTTATCATTATTTTTATTTTGTAAAAACCATGCTTTAGTATTATTAGTTCTATCCCAAGTCATAGGTTTTACATACATTCCATCTCGGCTAGCATGAGCAAAAAATAACATACCATAATAAATAGGCGCTACATTTTTCAGTTCATAGTTATTAGTATATTTTATGCCTATTGGAGCTTTAAATGTTTGGGCTATTTTTACTTGCTTTTCGGGTACATTAAAGCTAAAAGCTGCACCTAAATCCCAAGTACTGTTTTTAGTCCAAAGATTAGAAGCAATATTAACTCCAGAAACCCCATTATAAGCATATTCAAATAAAATATCAATAAGCCATAAAGCCGATTCATAAGCATCGCTAATATTATTTTCGCCACCACAATCTACACCATTTAGTTCTGTAATACGTAAAGCTATATTTTTGCTATGGGCAAAATTGGCAAATTCTTTTATTTTATTGGGATTATCGCGTGACATATCCGCAGGCAATAAAGCACCAGTTTTTATACTTCCACCACATTTATTATTTAAAGTGCTATAATTTTGAAAAGTGTATATACTCACAGCAGCACCCATACTTCTATGTAATTTAGCAAAATCTTTAGTATTGGCAAAATCAAGAGGTTTAACTTTAGGCAACCATTCTTCTTTAGGAAAACCTAAAATGGAAGGTCCTGCAAAATGTATACTAGGATCTACTTCTGCATGTATTTTATCTACAATACTTTTTGTTTCATCCAAATATTTTGAAAATCCCCAAGTACTATCTCTGAATTTATTATGAATATAAGTGTTTGTTGCGCTGCCCAATTCTATGGCTTTTAATCCTTTATTATTAAGCGCATAATAAATTTCTTTAGCTTGATTGAGTATTAATTTTTCATCTTTTTTGGCTGTATTTACACTCATAATATATTCTACCTTTTGCTTTTTAGCTAAGCTAGTAAAAGGGGCAAAATCCACCGCATTCAACTTATTTAAAGTATGCGTACTCACACCGCCTATGCGTATAGAAAAGGGGGCTTGTGTAATGTCTGTAATATTCTCAATTAATTGGCTGTAAATATCATTTTCGCCTATGCCGCTATTGCCAATCATTATTTGTGCTTGTCCCCATTCATGCGAAAAACCTAAAAAATTAGATTGTATAGGTTGCATATCCGCTAAAGGAGAAACATTTATAATATTGGGTAAAGGAAGTTCATTTTTTTGCTTGCAGGCAGAAAATAATAGTGCAGCTATAGATAGCAGTACTAAATTTCTTTTCATTTCTTTGTATTTAAAAAGGGTAAACGTCTAACTAATACTTTGGTAATCAATTGTTTATATAAACGAGTACGGAGCTTTTTAGTTACAAATGCGAAACTCCCTTTTACAAAATAAAAAAGGTACTAGAGCAATTCACTCCAGTACCTCTTTTCCTTTTATTTAGAAGTTTTTTTTTGAGAAAGGGGATATGGCTTTTGTTTATTTTTAGCCAGTATAGCACTTTCTATTTTTAAGCTTCTTGCATGTACGTTTCCATAGGCGGACAAGTACAAACTAAATTTTTATCGCCAAATGCGCCATTGATACGACCGCAAGTAGCCCAGAATTTACGCTCTTGTACGAAAGGTAAAGCATAAGCTGCTTTTTGTCTATCATAAGGTAAAGTCCAGTCATTTGCCGTAATTACAGCCAAAGTATGTGGTGCATTGTGTAAAACATTATTATCAGCAGGATATTTGCCTTCCACAACTTCGTTGATTTCCTTTTTAATATTCAAAAGGGCATCGCAGAAACGATCTAATTCTGCTTTATCTTCAGATTCTGTAGGCTCAATCATAATGGTACCAGCTACAGGGAAAGATAAAGTAGGGGCATGGAAGCCATAATCCATTAAACGTTTAGCTACATCTTCTGCACTTACAGCCGCTTTGAAAGGACGTAAATCAATGATTAATTCATGCGCTGCACGACCTTGCTCGCCAGCATAAAGTACAGGATATTCTTGTTCTAAACGTGCTTTGATATAGTTAGCATTCAAAATAGCGTATTGAGTAGCCATTTTGCAGCCTTCTTTACCTAATAAACGAATATAACCATAAGAAATTAATAAAATGCTTGCAGAGCCCCAAGGCGCAGCAGAAACAGCATTAATACCTTGTTCGCCGCCAACATTAGCGAAAACGTGTTTAGGTAAGAATGGTTTTAATTTCTCATTTACACAGATTGGACCCATGCCAGGACCACCACCACCGTGCGGAATAGCAAAAGTTTTGTGTAAGTTCAAGTGGCAAACATCAGCACCAATAAAACCAGGGGCAGTAAGACCAACTTGAGCATTCATATTCGCACCGTCCATATATACTAAACCACCATTGGCATGAATGATTTCGCACATATCTTTAATAGAAGTTTCGAATACGCCATGTGTAGAAGGATAAGTAACCATTAAACAAGATAAAGTATCTTTATATTGTTCGGCTTTAGCTTTCAAATCTTCTACATTGATATTGCCACGCTCATCGCATTTTACCACTACAATTTGCATACCCGCTAAAGCAGCAGAAGCAGGGTTAGTACCATGTGCAGATTCTGGAATAAGGGCAATAACTCTTTGTTTGTGGTTATTAGCATGATGATAAGCACGAATAGTCATAAGACCAGAGTATTCGCCTTGAGCACCAGAGTTAGATTGTAAAGAGCAAGCCGCAAAGCCTGTAATAGTCGCTAAATAACTTTCGAGTTCTTCGAAAATTTGCAAATAGCCTTCAATTTGATTCGTTGGTGTGAAAGGGTGTACATGTGCAAACTCTTTCCAAGATACAGGAATCATTTCTGTAGCTGCATTCAATTTCATAGTACAAGAGCCTAAAGAAATCATAGAATGCACTAAAGAAAGGTCTTTATTTTCTAAACGTTTAATATAACGCATTAATTGGCTTTCTGAGCGATGCGCTTTGAAAACTTCATGCATAAGATATTCGCTTGTACGTTGGTAAGCAGCAGGAATATGAGATTGAATATTGCCTTCATATTTTGCTTGCAAACTTTCTTTTGTATACAATGCCGAACTCCCTTTTACCAAAACAAAAACATTCAATAAATTAGCCACATCTTCTAAAGAAGTAGTTTCATCAATTGAAATTTGTACATAGCGTTTGTAAGGATAGTAGAAGTTAATATTAGCGGCTTCAGCTTTTTCTTTAATTTGAGCTTGTACTTCGCCATATTCAGCATCTATACGAAGCGTATCGAAGAAAGAATTATTTGTTGTTTTGAAGCCTAAAGCTTTAAGTTCTTCAAATACTACACTAGTAAGACCATGGATACGGTTGGCAATATTTTTAATACCTTCTTGACCATGATATACTGCATACATACCAGCCATAATAGCTAATAAAGCTTGTGCAGTACAAATATTTGAAGTTGCTTTTTCTCTACGAATATGTTGCTCACGTGTTTGTAAAGCCATACGCAAAGCACGATTGCCAGCATTATCAATAGAAACGCCAATAATACGACCAGGGATAATGCGTTTGTATTCGTCTTTACAAGCAAAATAAGCAGCATGAGGACCACCTAAGCCCATAGGCACACCGAAACGTTGAGTAGTACCAACAACTACATCTGCGCCCCATTCTGCTGGTGGTGTAAGCAATGCTAAACTCATTAAATCTGCGGCTACAATTACAGGAATACCAGCAGCTTTAGCTTTAGCAGCTACATCAGCTGGCTTACCCAAATCGCCGTCTTCTGCTGGATATTGAACCAATACAGCAAAAGTATTTTGATTATAAGTGAAGTATTGTTCTTCAGTAATAATTACCTCAATACCTAAAGGTAAAGCTCTAGATAAAATAACATCTAGTGTTTGAGGGAAGATTTTATTAGAAACCCAAATTTGATTGCATTCTGCATCTTGTGGGCGTTTATTTCTGTGATTGAAGAGCATATACATGGCTTCTGCTGCTGCTGTAGCTTCATCTAAAAGAGAAGCATTGGCAATAGGCATGCCTGTAAGATCACTCACTAAAGTTTGGAAATTTAATAAGGCTTCCAAACGACCTTGTGCAATTTCTGCCTGATAAGGCGTATACTGCGTGTACCAACCTGGATTCTCAAATATGTTGCGTAAAATTGGCGATGGTGTAATAGTTCCATAATACCCCATACCAATATAAGACTTAAAGCCTTTGTTTTTAGCAGCAATACCTTGTAACATTTGTAAGTATTCGAATTCAGAAAGTGCCTCTGGGAGGTTTAAATCTTCTTTCATGCGAATATTACTAGGCACAGTTTGATCAATTAGCTCATCTAAAGATTTTACGCCAATGGTATCCAACATAGCTTTTAAATCTTGCTCTTGAATACCAATATGTCTTTGTGCAAATTTTTCCGTAATGTGTAGTGGCAGCATAATAAAATTTAAAAAGAAATATTGAAGTATAAGATTTACATCATTTTCTGTCTTTTTACCAAATAAGGAATGAGTATTTGTTCAAAACCTTTATTAATATCGGCTTCTACATAATCAATCTTATATTGAAGACATTTCATATGTAAATCTTGTTTGTATTTAGCTATTTTTTCTGTATAATACGTTTTGACTTGATTGGATTGTAGGCTTACTTTTTCTCCTGTTTCTAAATCGACAAAAATATAAGGACGATTTTCAAATTCGAAATTCTCTTCTAATTTTTTATCTATAGTATGAAAAAGGACAACTTCATGTTTATTATATTTGAGATGCTGGAGTGCTGCAAAGATTTCATCTATTTCTCCACTTTGGTCAAACATATCGCTAAATAGAATTACTAAAGAGCGTTTATGTACAGCTTCAGCAATAAGGTGTAAATTTTTAGCAGTAGCGGTTTGTTTGTTTTTAGGTTGGTTATCTAGCACTTGGTCTAAATAACTATATAACATATTTTTATGTTTATTGTTGGATTTGCAATGCGTATGCACTTGCAATTCTTCGGCAAATAAACTTAAGCCAAAAGCATCTCTTTGTTTCTGCAATAAGTGCATTAAAGCAGCTGCACTTAATGCAGAAAACGAAAGTTTATTTAAATAGCCGCCTTTTTCTAAACCCTGAGTAGGGAAGTACATAGAAGAAGAACAATCTATTACTATTTGACAGCGTAAGTTGGTTTCTTCTTCAAATTGTTTGGAAAAAAGTTTGTCGGTGCGTGCGAAAACCTTCCAATCTATATTTTTGGTCGCTTCACCAGGGTTATAAATACGGTGCTCGGCAAATTCCACAGAAAAACCATGAAAGGGACTTTTGTGCAAACCAATAATAAAGCCTTCTACTACTTGACGTGCAAAAAGCTCTAAATTCCCCGTTTTACGAACATCATATTCTTGTAATATACTCATAGTGAATCGGCAAAAATAATTTTGAAAAAGAGAATAATAATAAAAGTATAAAATGACTTTTTTATACTTAAAAGTTTAGCAGCAAAGCTAAGTAAAAAAGTGCAAATACACGAATACTTGTATTTAGAAAATTTGTTTTTCTAAATAAGCAATGATTTCGCTTGTATTGTGAGGTGCTGAGAAATTATGCAAATTAGCTTCTTTATTAAACCAAGTGGTTTGCCTTTTAGCATAATTTCTAGTATTCTGTTGTATTTTTTCAATTACTGTTTTCATATCAGGAAGTTTACCGTCCCAATAATCAAAGTATTCTCTATAACCAACAGTTTGCAAAGGTAATAATTCTTTATAAGGGTAAAGTGCTCGAGCTTCTGCTTCTAGTCCTTGAGCTTGCATTAATAATACACGATAATTAATGCGATCATATAGCACTTGTCTATCCCAAGTTAGTCCAATTTTAATTACTTTAAATGGACGTTTTACAGTAGGTAAAACAAGATTTTCATTAATATCTTGTCGGAAAGAAGAAAAAGGCTTACCACTTTCAGTATATACTTCCAAAGCTCGAATGAGTCGACGAGGATTTTGTATATCCACTTTTTCGTAATATACAGGGTCCACTTTTTGCAATAAATTTTGCAAGCCTGCTAATCCTTGTTCACTATAAAGCATTTCTATTTTTTCACGACTTTCTGTAGAGATTTCTGGAAAAGGATTGAGTAATCCTTCACAAATTGCTCTATAAAATAGCCCTGAGCCACCAACTAGAATAGCTACTTTTTTTCTTTTAAAATATTCATCTAAAAAAGCTAAAACTTCTTGTTCATAATCACCAACGGTGTAGGTTTCATGTATAGATAAATTATCAATAAAATGATGTGTAGCAGCTTTAAGTTGGTCTTCAGTTGGTTTGGCAGTGCCTATAGACATCTCTTTGTAAAATTGTCTGGCATCACAAGATAAGATTTCTGCATCAAAGTATTTAGCTAAGGTAATGGCTAAATCAGTTTTGCCTGATGCAGTTGCGCCAGCGATTGCTATAAGGTACATATCTTTAATGAATTAATAATAATGAAAACTAAGCATGAGAAAAAATTGCTTAGTGACATAAAAGATGAGAGTAAATGGAATAAGCTTACTTACTGTGAGATCATCTGTTAGGAGTGATTAGTAGAAATTTAAGATGTCATTTTCTGAATGAAACAAATTTAAATACTTAAAACTCTTTTGATTAGACGCATTTTAGTTTCACATTCTTCATATTCCGCTTCAGCAACAGAATCGAAAACAATAGCGCCTCCAACTTGCCAAGAAATATATTTTCTTTGAGCATTATAAAATATAGAACGTATCACTACATTTAAATCAAAATTACCTTTATTATCTATATAACCTATGCTGCCTGAGTACCATCCTCGACAATTTTTTTCAAAATTATCAATAATTTCTAAAGCAGCAATTTTAGGCGCTCCTGTCATACTTCCCATAGGAAAGCTAGCTTTAAGCACCTCTATAATTGTTTGATTAGGATTGTTTTGTTGGGGATATTTTCCAATAACACTAGATACTAATTGCCATACGCTAGGAAAATCATATAAAGCACATAATTCTTCTACCTCTACGCTACCAACTTCACAAATACGAGCCAAGTCATTTCGCACCAAATCCACAATCATTAAATTTTCAGCTCTATCCTTTATAGAGTTTTGTAGGCTTTGAGCTAAAGCTAAATCTTCTTGTGTATTTGCATGTCTTGGCGCCGTTCCTTTGATGGGTTGAGAACGTAATGTATGCTCCTTATAACTTATATAACGCTCTGGGCTAGCACAACATAAATGCCAATCTTGCGCTCTAAAATAAACGGCAAAAGGCGTTTGTGCTATAGCATTCAATTGTTCATATAAAGCTATAGGATGAGCAATAGTATAATCTTGAATAGAAAACTCTTGGCAATAATTTACTTCATATACATCTCCATCAATAATATGATTTTGAATAGCCTTTATATCTTGTAAATAGGTTGCTTTTTCGCAAGCGGCTTGTACCACTACATTCGCTTGAGGTTGAAATAGGTTTGTATTCAATTGCGTTGAGCCTTGGATAATATTAAAAATATCTAATGCCGAACTCCCTTTCTCAAAAGAAAAAATATGTAAAATAAGAGGATGTTCTTTATAAGAAAGAATTAAATATTGAGGCTGAAAAATGGTTATATTAGGTAATTGATGTTTGTCTGGATTTTTAGAATATATTTTGGAAGGGAGTATGGTATTTTTTAATTCATAAGAAAGAGCCAAAAAATGCCAAGTTTCTCTTGCTTCCTTTGCTTGCAGATAAGCTTCTAATGTATTTAAATCTTCTAAATAAGCTTTACTTTTTGCGCCTATGCCCAATAACCAGTGATAGGTACTATCTTTATATTGAGTAGTATAATTGCTATCAAAATTGGCTATATATTCAAAATTTTCGCACCAATGTAAAGCCTGTAAACGAAATTTATCTAATGCCTTTTGATTTTCAAAAGTAAAGGTATAATGATGATTATAATTCAACATGATTACTTGAGTAAATGTTCTTCAATATTGAGCGGGTTATCGGCATCATCTGTAATTCTAATTAATTTGCCATCTTCATAGTAGTGGATTTTTTTCAAATAACCAACATCATCATACTCTTTCCAAACACCGTGACGTGCATAAGAGCGTACATAACTATTTTCTCCTGTTTTTTCTATATGCAAATAAGGTAAATAACTACCTTCCAAATGCACATTACCACTTTCATAAAAGCGCACATATTCGCCAGAACGTACAGAATGTTTGTATTTTTTATTAATGCTTTCTATTTGCAAATTTGCATTAGCACCATAATTTAATACTTCTTTCCAACGACTAAATAATTCATCTGCTGAATAGCTATAATGCATATCTGTTATCCATGAAATAGCATTATAATTGAATTTATCCAAATCTATAGAATCAATAATCATAAAATTGAATTCATAAGGTAAATCCATTCTTTTATAAATAGTATCTTCTACAAATTCTTGATTAGAAATTGTAAAGTGACCTTTTTCCTTCAATTTTCCACTTTCATAATAAGCAGAAAAAGCACCATGCTCTAAACCCTTTTCATAAAAAGTTACATATTGAGGTTTGCCATTTTCATAATAGTTTTTGAAAGAACCTTGCAATAGTCCATTATTATAAAAAGCCTCTTGTACACGTTTGCCATTGATGGTGGTTTCCCAAAGTCCTGTACGTTGGCTATTGCCATCATAATGACCAATTTCAATTTTTTCGCCCTTTAAACCAGGAGAATATTCAATCCAACGACCTGTTTTCTTACCATTGCTATAAGCTCCATGCCCTACTAAAGATTCTTGTATAGGGAATTTAGGGTCGCGCAATACTTTATAATGTTCAAAATAACCTGTTCTATTGCCTGCATTATAATTGAAATCTCCTTTAATATGTACAGTTGAATCTTCATGATAATAATCATATAGCCATTGACCTGATAATAAACCATTATCATAAAGTCCTTTAGTCATAGGGGCGTTATTATAGTATATTACCCATTGACCATGACGCATAAAGTTGGAGTTGAAATAACCACTAGCCAATTTACGTCCTTTTTTATCATAATAAATCCATTCACCTGCAATTTGGTCATTCAGGAATTTGCCTTTCAAAAGATTGCGCGTTTTGGCATCTATATATTGCCAATCACCATGTTTTTCGCCATTTTTATAATTACCAATGAGGTCAGGTTCTGTAGTATGTCTTTTGACTGGTGCCAAATAAAAATACCATTCACCATCTCTTTTCCCTTCTTCATTATAATGACCTTCATACATGATTTTGCCATTGCTATCTTTATATTGCCAATGTCCCACTTTTACGCCATATTCATTGGTTTGATTAGGGCGTTTGGGTTGAGCAAAACTATTACTATGTAAGAACAATAAAGCAAAGGTAAGTATTATGGAATAGCAAAAATGATTCATAAGTTAAAAACTAAAAATGAACTAAATGTTTTAAAATTAGCACTAGGCAAATACAATAAAAATTATGGATAAAGATACTAATATTTATAAAAGAGCAGTGCGTTTGGATCTATAGAAAAGAACTAAAATTATGTAAAATTAATTTAAATATGTGATATAGAAAATAAAAAAGCATTTCCTAAATAAAATAGGAAATGCTTTTTAGTAAAGTTATATCTATAACTATTATTGTTTCTTAAAATAAATAGGAATAGAACCGCAAGCTGTGCCTTGTCCTAAAGCAGAATCATAAGTATATTCTTTAGCACATTTTTCTGCCAAATTGCGTTGATATTGGCTAGTAATAGTAGAAATTTCTCCTCTAGAAGTATTCTTTTGGAAAGCTGCTTCTGTTACTTTACCTTGTTCATTTACACAAATGAAAATCCAAGCAACGCCTTCTTCATCCCAATTCGTATCATTCACTACACTGGTACATTTTTGTTTAATATGGCGATTGCCAACAGCACCTGTGCCATTACCTTGATTGCCACGACCTGTACCGCCCAAATCACCCACACCATCGGGTGCACCTTGTTTGCCGCTACCATTACCTGTACCTGTGCCATTACCTGTGCCGCCACCCATACCTGGAAATAGCGCATCTGTATTGACTTGAGGTTGAGGTGGAGCAGGGGTAGGATTCGGAGTTGTATTAGTAGAAGGTGTCGTTGGTTGAGGAGGTGTTGGCGTTTTAGGCTTTTCTGTAGGCTTAATGACTATAGGGTCATCTTTATCTTCTACAGTCGCTTTTTCCTCTATTTTATCAGGTTGCACAGGCTGTGGCGGCGGCGGTGGTGGTGAATAGGGAGTTGAATTTATCTCTCCTGCACCTCCTGCATCTAAGTTGTCGCCAAAAGCCACCATTAAACCTTCTGCCTCTGGAATCGGAAATTGTGTTTTAAAGAATGGATAGAGCAAAATAAGAATAATTATTATAGCTACTATCCCCGTTCCTATATTACTCCTGCGATGTATTTGCTTTATCTCCTCAGATTTTTCTGGGTTGAAAGCATGTGATACTTTATTCATAGTAATTTTTTATAAATGGGAGTTTTGCTTTTGATGTTTTTCTAAGTTTTTTACTTAGCGATTTTCAATTCATAAATTGGATGTGTCGCTTGTATAATTTGTAAAACATCTTGTATTTGTCCTGTAGTAAAACTTTTAGGAATATAACATCTTACGCTAATACGAGCCGAATCTACTTCTAGTTTTTCTATATGCATAGCTTTCAAAAAGTAAGTGGCAAAATTATCATAAGAAACCGTATCCCCTTTTATAATATAATTGGTATTTTCTAAACAATAAATGTCCAAATAACTATAACCTGCTACACTTTGCTTGCTTAAAAAATGTAAACCATAAATAAAAATTATACCAAAGACAAGTACAGCAATAAATCTTTTAAGGACTTCTCTAGTTTTAGTACTTTGCGTATTGCGTCGGAATTTTATTTCCATTGTATGAAAGGGATTATATTTTAAAGTGTTGGCGCTGTGGCTTTCGTATTCAAAACCATTTTAGTGCCTACATTTGTAATCACTTCTACTACATCTACTAATCCTTGTGCTGGTACTTCCGAATCTATTTCTAAAGTCACTATTATCTCCTGTCTTGCTCTACCATCAGCCAAAATGTATTGATTCAAGCTTTCTTCTAATTGTGCAAAAGGAACTGCTGTACCATTAATGCTATGTTGCATAGTTTCTGTTACTTTTACAATAATAGGATTACGTACAGGCGTATTTTTACTATTGCTTGTACTGCTACTTGGCAATTTTAGATTAATTGCATTAGGGCTAACTACAGAAGATGTGAGCATAAAAAATATCAGCAACAAGAAAATAATATCTGTTAATGCAGACATATTAAAATCTGCTGATAATTTGGATTTCTTTTTTAAAGCCATCTTATATAAGGAAAATGCTTAGTTTTTAATTTTAATATTCAGGTCGATTGCGAGCATCTGTACCCAAAATCATTCTTACGCCCAACTTATTCGCTATTTTCATAGCATCTACTATAGTGCCAGTAGTTACTTCAGATTCTACATTTAGTACAATCGTTAGTTCTTTTTCATCAATTTTTTCTTTGGCTATTTTAGCTCTTTCCTCATTAATCCTTAACAAGAGTTTTTCTTCCAAATATGGATAATCTACTTGTTTATCTTCTATGAAATATTGAGCATGTTTTGTTATAGAAAGCGCAAAAGTTTGAGGCGATGGCGTTGTACTACCTGATTGTGGTAATTGTAAACGCAATATATTAGAACTAGTACTACCAGACGTAAGCATGAAAAAGATAAGGAGTAAGAATATAATGTCTGTTAGCGCAGACATATTGAAAGCCGCACTGGCTTTATTTCTCTTCTTGAATGCCAAAATCTATAATTATTATGCTGGTTCTTGTAATAAATCTAAAAAGTCTACTGTAGCAGCTTCCATTTTAAAGACTACACGGTCTACCTGTGCAATAAAAATATTATAAGCCATAAATGCAATAATACCTACTATAAGACCTACTGCTGTTGTTACCAACGATTGATAAATACCTCCTGATAAAGTTTGAGGGGTTACATTATTTGTAGAAGACATTTCAAAAAAGGCTTGAATCATACCAGTTACTGTACCTAAGAAACCAATCATTGGTGCAGCACCAGAAATTGTAGCCAATGTAGATAAACGTGCTTCCAATTTGAAAACCTCTAAATTACCAATATTTTCTACAGCAGAACGAATATCATTTAAAGGCTTGCCTATGCGTTGCAAACCTTTGGCTACTAAGCGAGATACTGATGTATTGGCATTTCTACATTCATTTAAAGCTGCTTCAATATTGCCATTTTGTACATGATTTCTTATTACATTCATAAAGTTTTGGTCTACTTCTCCAGCGCGCTTAATCGTATAATAACGCTCAATAATAATCCAAATAGCCATTAATGCTAATACAAATTCTACGGCAATATTCGCCACACTCATAATACCACCACTAGATATAATCTCAATTAAAGAGAATTCTTTTACAGTTTCAACGGCAGCAGTTGTGGTAGAATCTGGTGCTTGGAATAAAAATAAAGGAAACATAATGTAATTTAAAAATATAAGGTTAAAGTTTTAGTTTAAAGCAATATAAGCTAAGATAAGACAAATTTATATTGTCTGTTTTTATTCTTTGTTTTTATTTTTTTTTTTAGGAAAGGGACTATGGTGCGCTTCGCGCTTTAATTTATTATTGATTCATTGATTTATTGAAGCATTCGCTCTATATGATATTCATTGCGATTAGGAGAACTTCTAGCAATTAACTCTGCCAAAAATCCTGCTAAAAATAATTGCGAACCCAATACTATAGACAATAAAGCCAAATAAAATAATGGTCTATCCGTCATAGGATAATAATCCGCTGCTGCAAAGAAAAACTTATCTATAATTAAATAACTCAATATTAAAAAACCTAAGAAAAAGCTAATTACACCAAATGTACCAAAAAAGTGCATAGGTTTTTTGCCAAATTTACCTACAAAAGTAATAGACATCAAATCCAAAAAACCATTAATGAAACGCTCTAAACCAAATTTAGTCGTACCATATTTTCTAGCTTGATGTTGTACAGCTTTTTCGCCAATCTTTCCAAACCCTGCCCACTTGGCGATTACTGGAATATATCTATGCATTTCGCCATATACTTCTATAGTTTTTACTACGCTTTTTTTATAAGCTTTCAATCCACAATTAAAATCATTTAATTGCAAACCACTAATCCAGCGGGTAGCTGCATTGAAAAGTTTAGTAGGAATAGTTTTCGTCAGTGGGTCATAACGTTTTTGTTTCCAACCGCTCACTAAATCATAATTTTCTACCGTCACTAGTCTATATAAATCTGGAATTTCATCTGGCGAATCTTGCAAATCTGCATCCATAGTAATTACTACGCGTCCTTGCGCTAATTTAAAACCCTCATTCAACGCGGCCGATTTGCCATAATTTCTACGAAACTTAATACCTTTTACATACGGATTTTCTTGACGCAATTTTTCTATAATTTGCCAAGAATTATCTGTACTACCATCATCTATAAATATAGCTTCATATTTATAGTTATTAGCTATCATTACACGTTCAATCCAAGCCATTAATTCTGGCAAAGATTCTTCTTCATTCAATAAAGGAATAACTACAGAAATATCTAAATCGTCGAGAATTGTATTTGTCATATTGTGTAAACGGTTATAGAACCTATTTTTAGTATATAAAGCTATGCAAATATAAGAAGTTTATTGCTAAAAATACATATACACTGATATTTCAAAACTATATAATAATTTTATAAAACAAAATGCCGAATCCCCTTTCCTCACAAAAAAAAACTTCGTTATTATATATAATTATTTTTTTTAATAAAACAATGTTTACTTTATGTATTATTTATAAATCTTTTTTACAATGATAAAAATTTACTACTTTTATTTTCTAGCATTTTTCTTTACTAGTGCATTATGCGCACAAAATATTATGCCTAACTTCAACCTCAATAGATTAGGTGGATTAACCTATACAGATAATTTGAGTGGGGTATGGGGTTATGAAAAAAACGGGCATAAATATGCTATAGTTGGTACTACACAAGGCTATTCTATTGTTGATATTGAAAATCCTAGCCAATGTCAAGAATTAAATTTTACTAGCAAAAATGCCAATTCAGCTTGGGCTGAAGTACAAGTATATGGCGACTATGTTTATGGCGTAGCAGATGCTACTAGCTCTGGTATATATATAGCTGATTTATCAGATATAGAAAATGGTAATATTATAGATACTTTTGTTTTCCCTAAAGTAGTTTATAATAACGATACTTTAATTGTAAATAAAGGACATACTTTATTTATAGATGAAAATGGTATACTATATATTAATGGAACTAATATTTTAGGAGGCGCTACGCTTATTTTTGATATTAGCCAACCTACTGCACCGCTTTATTTGGGGTCTACGCCTGCTACTACTTATGTACATGATTGTTATGTACGAGGCGATACTTTATGGACTGCTAATATTTATGAAGGGAATTTCAAAGTATATGATATTCGCAATAAATCAAATCCTATTTATTTAGCCGCTCAAAGTACGCCAAGTATATATACACACAATATGGGGATTTCTGCCAATGGGCAATATCTTTTTACTACTGATGAAAGAGATATTTCTTGGATGACGGCATACGATGTTTCTGATTTAGATAATATTATAGAATTGGATAAATATCGTTCTAGAGGAGAAATGTATACGCCTGTTGTTCCACATAATGTTTATATAAAAGATGATTATGCTATTTTAGCGCATTATACAGATGGTTTAGTTATTTTAGATGTTTCTCGTCCTCACAATATAGTAGAAGTAGGCTATTATTCTACTTATGCTGGACAAGAATTATTATTCAATGGTGCTTGGGGGGCTTATCCTTATTATAGCGATAATACTATTATTGTTGGCGATATACAAACTGGTTTACATGTATTTCAACCCAATTATCAACGTGCTGCATGGTTAGAAGGTATAGTCTATGATTCTCTTACAGGTGCGCCTATACATGATGCTACTATTATGTTTACTGATGAAGTACGTCTTAGGGATAAAACTAAATTAGATGGTACTTATGCTATGGGGAAAGGAAAACCAGGGACTTACTATTTCTATATTATTAAAAATGGTTATTTCCCTAAAACTATAGAAGTCAATTTAGAAAACGGTGTACTTACTACTTTAGATATTGCACTCAAACCTTGGGGGATTGGTATCGATGAACTAGCTGCACCAACATTTAATATTTACCCTAATCCTTCTCAAGATATTTTTATTTTGGAAAAAGGGGATATGGCTTTGGATAAAAATATAAAGATTGATATTTACAATACTTTAGGACAATTAGTGCAAAGTGAAATCTTCCCAGCTCAAGCAACTACTTTGTCTATAGGCGAATCTTTAATGACATCAGGAGTATATATGCTTTGCCCTGAACAACAACCTTGTCAAAAAATAATTAAACATTAAACATTTATTATAACTTTTATTTTTTGCTTATAACTTAAATGTTTCATATCTTAACCATATAATGTTTGCCTTCTAGAGGAAAGAAAATATTTTCTTTCCTCTTTTTTATTGCTGGTCGATAAAAAAAGTGCATTAGACTAAAAATATGCCTTAAGCTTATCTCTCTTTAGCTTTAAATTGTTACTTTTGTTTGTAAGACAAACATTCTTAATCGAAACATTCTTTTAATATGTCAAAATTAAAACTTTATACTTCCATCTTCGCATTCTCTATGATGGCTATGTTCCATCAAGGATGTAAACCGGGTGAAAGTGTGAAAACAAACACTATGACAACAAAATATCAATACGAAACAGTTGCAGGTGATCAATTAGGGGCTAAAATTTATACACTCAAAAACGGCTTAAAAGTTTATATGAGTGTTAATAAAGAACAACCACGTTTACAAACATTTATTGCTACACGTGCAGGTTCTAAACATGACCCTGCTGATGCTACAGGTTTAGCACACTATTTAGAGCATATGCTCTTCAAAGGGTCTAGTAAATTAGGGGCTTTAGATTGGGAAAAAGAAAAAGCTATGCTTAAAGAAATTTCTGATCTTTACGAAGCTCATCGTGTTGCTAAACCTGAAGACCGTGCGGCTATTTATGCCAAAATCGATTCGCTTTCTTTCCTTGCGGCTAAATTAGTTTCGGCTAATGAATACGATCGTATGATTTCTTCTCTTGGTGCTAATGGTACTAATGCTTATACTTCTTTAGACCAAACAGTATATGTGAATGATATTCCTTCTACTGAATTAGAAAAATGGTTGAAAGTAGAATCTGAACGCTTCAGCGAATTAGTATTGCGTTTATTCCATACTGAATTAGAAGCTGTTTACGAAGAATTTAATATTTCTCAAAATAAAGACGGTCGTAAAGTTTTTGCTGCTTTCATGAATGCTTTATTGCCTAACCACCCTTATGGTACACAAACTACTATTGGTACTGGCGAGCACTTGAAAACGCCTTCTATGGAGAAAATACATGAATACTTCAAAACTTACTATGTCCCTAACAATATGGCTATTGTTTTAGCAGGCGATTTCGACCCTGATAAAGCAGTAGAATTAATTGAAAAGTACTTTGGGCACTATCAAAGCAAACCAGTGCCTAAGTTTGAAGTGAAACCTCAACCGGAAATCACTAAACCTATTGTTAAAGAAATTTTAGGCAAAGAAAAAGCTTTAGTGGATATTGCTTGGAGATTACCGGGCATCAACACTGATGAAGCTTTATTAGCTGAATTAGTTTCTCATATTTTGAGTAATGGTAAAGCTGGTCTTATTGACTTAGAATTATTACAAAAACAAAAAGTAGGTAATGGTTCTTATGCTTTTGGTTGGTCTGCACAAGATTTCTCTTTCTTTGGTTTATATGGTTATCCACGTGCTGGACAATCTTTAGAAGAAGTGGCTGAATTATTACAAGGTCAATTAGATAGAATTAGAAAAGGCGATTTCCCTGATTGGTTAATCGAAGCTTCTATCAATGACATGGAATATGCTACTATGAAGAGCAGAGAAGAAAACTATGGTCGTGCCAACGAAATGTTATCAGCTTTCCTTTACGATATTCCTTGGAGTCAATCTATTGCCCACTATGATAGAATGCGCAAATTCTCTAAGCAAGATATTGTAAACTTTGTCAATAAATATATCAAGAAAGATAATTGTGTTATTGTTTACAAACGTGAAGGCGAAGACAAAGAAGTTTACAATGTGGAGAAACCAAAAATTACTCCTATTGAATTAAACAGAGATGCCGCTTCTGAATTCAAAAAAGCATTTGATAAAATGCCTACTATTGAGCAAGCGCCTGCTTTCATTGACTTTAAAACGACTATCCAAAGCCAAAAATTAGCTAATGGCGTTCAATTAGATTATATCAAAAACACGGTTAATGGTACTTTCGAATTGAATTACATTTTGAATATGGGTACTGAAAACGACCCTGCTTTATCTGTTATTACTTCTTATTTACAATACTTAGGTACGGATAAATATACTTCTGAACAATTACAAGAAGAGTTCTTCAAATTAGGCGTTTCTTTTGGTGTTTATAGTGGTGGCGACATGAGCTATATTTCGCTTTCTGGTTTAGACCGTTCTTTTGAAAAAGGTGTTGAACTTTTTGAGCATATTTTAGCCAATGTTAAAGCAGACGAACAAGCCCTCAAAATGTTAGTGGCTGAAATCAAGAAAAACCGTGTTGATGCTAAGAAAAACAAAGACAATGTTTTACGCACTGCTATGGCTTCTTATGCTCGTTTCGGACATGATTCTCCACTCAAACACCGTTTATCTAACGAACAATTAGATGCTTTAAAAGCTGAAGATTTAGTAGCTGAAATCAAAAAACTTACAAGCTACCAGCATAATATTTTCTATTATGGTTCTTTAGATAAAGCTAATGTTGCTACTATTTTAGACAAACATCATAAAGTTCCTGCTCAATTCATTGCGCCAAAACCAGCTAAAGTTTTCAAAGAATTAGATACTAAAGAAAACAAAGTGGTTTTTGTGGATTTCCCTGGTGTTACTCAAGCTGAAGTTTTATTAGTATCAAAAGGTACGGATAAATTCGACATGGAAGAGAACATTATGAGCAATTTATACAACCAATATTTTGGTTCTGGTCTTTCTTCTATTGTTTTCCAAGAAATCCGCGAATCTCGTGCTTTAGCTTATTCTGCTTATGCTGTTAATAGAGGTCCTGCTAAACAAAACGAAGCACACTATTACAATGCTTATGTAGGTACACAAGTAGATAAATTAGAGCAAGCATTACCGGCTATGTTCGATATTATCAATAATCTTCCTGTTGGCGACGAGCAATTAATGAATGCTGCTGAAGCTGTTGTTAAACAATTAAGAAGTGACCGTATCACTAAATCTGATATTTACTGGACTTACTTAAACAACAAAAAACGTGGCTTCGATTATGACCACCGCAAAAACATGTATGAGCGTTTCGCTGCTTACAAAAACGGGGCTCAAGTAAAAGAAGATATCTTGAAATTCCACGCTGCTAAAGTAAAAGACCGTACTTATACTATTTTAGTACTTTCTGACAAAAAACGTGTTAACCTCGACTATCTCAAATCTTTAGGTAAATTCGAAGAATTAACTTTAGAACAAGTTTACGGTTACTAATATAATTTGGCATCAATAATTGCCTAATAAAAAAGCCCTCGACTCATCATCGGGGGCTTTTCTTTTATCTATTTTTTATCATAGCTTGATAAAATAGTCTTCCATTAAAACCGGGATTGCCTTCGCAAATACCACCTTGCGGAATCCAACCTTCTTGCATAGCATTATTAATGCTTTTTATTAATCTTTCAATAGAAGACTCGCTAATTACTGTATATTCCATAAACTATAAAATGAATTAAATAATATAGCTTTATATACTATAATTTAACAAAAGAAGTTTTCTTTTTTTTTGAGAAAGGGGATATGGTGTGCTGCGCACCTTTGTTTATTGCTATCCTTGCATTATACACAAAAAGCGCATAGATAAATCTTTATCTATGCGCTTTTTTATTAACAAAAAACCATACTCCCTTTTCAAAATAATACGGCATGATTTTTGTATATAAAACTCATAATTAAATGCTATATACTATGAAAACAAAACTTTATTTTCTTCTTTTTTTCCAATGTGTATTCTATACTGGATTAGCTGCTCAATATTTTAATGAAGATGATAACTATGATGACTATTATGAAAAATTTCCTTGTGATTGTAAAGCTCATAAACTAGCTATTGCCAAACAAATTACTTGTAATAATACGAAAAATGATAAATTAGTTTTTTACTGTACTTTAGGTAAAAAGCATGGCGATGTAACAGCCTATTATGCTTCTGGTGCTATACAAAGTAAATCTTTCTATAAAAAGGGCAAGCTTAATGGCGAATACATTGGCTATTATGAATCTGGCGCTATAGAAAGAAAAGCTTTTTATATAAAGGGCAAGCAACAAGGAGAAGAGATTTTATATTATGCCAATGGCAATATTTTTAGTAAAATTTTCTATGAAAACGGTCAAGAACAAGGCGATGCAATTTGGTATCATAAATCTGGCAGCATAGAACAAACTGCTTTTTATAAAGCTGCTTTGCTACAAGGCGAATTTATAAAGTATAATGAAGCAGGTATAATTATCGATAGACGAATTTATAAAGATAGAATACTAAATAAGCAACAAACTTATAATGATTTAGGCGCCAAAACATACGAATACACGGAAAATGATACTTTAAAGCAAACTATAATTTATTATACTACTGCCGAAGGTGGCGGCATCAAAACTAAAGAAACTATTAATAAACTTGACCAAGACACAACTTTCATTACATATCATCCATCGGGTAATGTTGCTTCAGAAAGGTTTCATAAAAAATCTAATTATATCTTTAGTGCTAGATATTATGATTCTGGTAAGATTGAAAGTATACATACCAAAGAATTCTCTAGTACTTATTATGAATCTGGCGCTATAAAATCTAAGTATATTAATAATACAGATAAAATTGAGTATTATGAATCTGGCGCTATAAAAGCTAAGTATATTAATAATAGAGAGATTATTGAGTATTATGAATCTGGCATTATAAAACACCAATCTATTACCAATCATGATA
>X137_Gaur__coassemble_67_pt1 | contig 37784 bp, 30 predicted proteins | sample X137_Gaur__metabat2_high_PE_006 | metagenome-assembled genome bin X137_Gaur | reverse complement strand
CCCTTTCTACAAAAAATATACACTATTTAACACTTAATAGTTAAATAAGTTGTCTTTAAAAATAATCTTTATCTAATGCGTTTATGCAATTCTGGCACGATTATACCTACCAATGCCCCTATTACATAACCTGTAATAATGTCTGTAAAATAATGTTTACCAGCTTTCCAGCGCAAATAACCAGTTACGGCTGGCACTAAGGCTGCTCCGCCCCAAACCCAAAGTCTAGAACGGTCCCCAGGATGATAATCATGATATACCTTAGCCGTAAAAAAGGACATAGCCGCAGTGGCTGAAGTATGACCAGAAAAAAACGACAAACGAGCATCTTTTTTATCTTTATACGAGTTGGGTACTTCTATATTATACATAAATGGTCTTGCTCTCTTTACTAAATTTTTAGTTAATGTTGTCAAACCATTACTTAAAGCTATAGTTTGCAAGCCCATTGTCGTAATCGTCAAAGCATCTTTTCGGATTTCCTTGTCTAAAAAAAGCAATGTAGGAGACAGTATACCAAATATTAAAAAACCATCGCTAATTTTGGCGGCTGTAGGCGACCAATTATATGTTGCCGAACGGTCTATTGCCCAAACATCTTGTCTATTCAAGTTCAAATACTCCGCTGGAGATAAAGGTTTCAACTGACGTTCCATTAAGAAAGACGTTGCATTCAAACCCAAGCTCACACCTGCCATTGGGGCATCCAATTTCCAAGAAAGCCCATAAGGAGACTGACCCATTAAAGGCACATGCTTCAACAATAAGCAAAAAGCTATACAAACAATTAAATTAATTTTTTTCATAAAAAGGGGATATGGCTTGGGGTTTAATAATAATATGGATTGCTATTGCTTGTACTGCCAGCTTCATTAGTCAACATAATAATAGTACCTATTACTATTACCAAGAATAAAACAAAGAAAAATACTTTTACCCATGAAATTGGTTTCTCGCCTTCTATTTTACCTGTTTGACCATTTACTGCAAATTGGAATACTTTTCCATTATACATATAAGTACAAATCCAAATAGGCAAAATTAAATGTTTAAAAGTTTGATTACCAAATTGATTGCTTACACGCAAACCTCTTTGTGTATCGCCTCCCAATCGGCGAGAAGCTTCCATTTCTAAGGTGCTATCCATTTTATTTTTCGCTATACCATAGCCATTTTCCAAATCTACATTATAAATTTGCGCATCCCAACCTATCATAAGGCTAGGTAAATAGTTTATAGTTTCTTTCAAGTTATAAGGATATATAGCCTCTACTATATGACGGTCTATGCCATCAACACCAGAGATTAATACATCATCAAAACTATAATTGAAGTCGCCAGAACGTGGACGCCATTCTATACGACGCTCTTGTACTTGCTGACCATTTCGCTCTACCGTTACATAATAATAATGTCCTGCTTCGCCCGACCAACGTGTATACGTTTTGGCGTCGAATGTCCAAAATGGTAAATAAATACCTTTCAAACTATCCAACATTGCTGCCGATTTTAAAGCATTCGGTCTAAACCAACCTTCTCTTATCCACTTATTAAAACTATCTCTAGCATATTGCTGCGTAATTTTAAAAGGGATTATACCTTGTGGTTGTATTAAATTCTGATTATAGGCTGTAGCATTGATTTTCTCCGAACCGCAAAAAGAACAACGCACATAAACCGTGTCTGGCGATATCATAATTTGCGAATGACAAGCTTGGCATTCTATTACCTTTTTATCTAAATCCGAAGGCTTAAATGTATTGCTTTGAGCGCTTTGCAATATAGCATTTAAGTCCTGCTCAACTATTTTATCTTGACCTCTTTCAAAGTCTTCTTTATAAGCGCATTGATTACAATATAATAATTGATGTTCTGCCGAATATTTCATTTGACTATGACACTGAGGACAAGTCTTCTGTACAGGTTGGTCCTGTTCGTTTTCATGAGAAGTTTTTGCGCACATATACTATTACTGCTATATATTATGATGTACAAAGAGGGTTTTAGTCTATTTATTTCGACAAATATACTAATACTTTTCAATAATGAATGACAAAAAACACACTCCCTTTATTCAAAAACAACTAAACTAAAATTATACCTTTTTTCCCCCTTTTTACCAACACACAAAAAAGGATTATAAATCCTTATAGACTTATAATCCTTTATTTTTTTTGGGAAAGGGACTATGGCATTTGTTTATTTTTTAGTCCTTTGCTACTCCTTTCTATTTAAGACTTACGAATATATACAATTAAACTAATTACACTTATTATAAATAAAATAAATAAGAAAATCTTTATTCTAGAATATGGTTTTTCTCCTTCTATTTTCCCTGTTTGACCATTAACAGCAAATTGATATATTTTTCCATGATAAGTATAAGTACATATCCAAATAGGCAATATAATATGTTTATAAGTTTGGGCAGAAAAATCAGAAGACACTTGCAAATTTCTTTGCGTATCGCCACCCAAATGCCGAGAAGCCTCTTTATACAACATATTATGCATTCGAAGGTCTGCCGCTGCATAGGCTTTATCTATTTCTATATTATAAATTTGCGCATCCCAACCTATCATTAATTCAGGCAAATAATTAATGACTGCTTTCAAGTTATAAGGATAAATATTCTCTATTATATTCAATGCTATATTACTGCTACCTGCTATAAGTACATCGTCAAAATTATAATGAAAGCTGCCACTTTTATGATGCCATCTAGTTCTTCTTTGTCTTTGTCTTTTGCCATTTCTACTCACTGTTACATAATAATAAATACCTTGTTCGCCTACCCATTCAGAATAAGTTGCTGCATCAAAGGTCCAAAAAGGTAAATATATACCTTTCAAACTTTCCAAAAAAGAAGCTGTTCTTAAGCTATTGGGTCTAAACCAACCTTCTTTTATCCAAGCATTAAAAGCATCTTTTGCCGCTTGTTTCGATATGCTAAAAGGGATTATGCCTTGTGGTTGAATTAAGTTCTTTTTATAAGCCCCTTTATTGACTTTTTCAGACCCGCAAAAAGAACAGCGAATATATACTTCATTGCTTTGTATCATAATTTCACTATGGCAAGACAAACAAGCTATAACTATTTTATCAATGCTTTGCGGGCTAAACGATTGCATGGCTTTTACGGCTTCATATAAAGGGATTTCTTTTACTTTATCGCTAGCTTTTTCAAAATCTTCTTCAATGCCACAATAGTTACAATATAACTTTTCTCTTTCTGCCGAATAGTGCATTTTACTATTACAACTATTACAAGGATATTGTAATATTTTGCTTAATAAGTGAGAATTGGGGGCTAATTTCGGCAAGGGTTCTTCTCTATTATCTAAATCATTCATATTATAAATTATATATAAAACTTTTTTCTTGCGCTATAAATATAGGTCTTAGGTTTTAATGTATTAATAGACTAGAATTTTATACTATTAGGTTTTAATACTAACTAATTAAATATAAATATTTTTCATAATATTTTACAGTTTTAATTATTATTTTCAATATTTCTATAAAGCTTTTTAAGTATTTTCAGCAACACTAAAAGCACTAAAAAATAAAGGCGAAGCACCATACTCCCTTTCCCAAAATATACCATAAAAAAAACGGATTATAAATCTATTATTGACTTATAATCCGTAGTTTTTTTTTGAAAAGGGAGTATGGTGCGCTTCGCGCTTTTATCTTACAATAAGCTCCTTTCTATCTGGACCAGTTGAAATAAAAGTAACGGGCACACCTAAATATTCTTCTATTTCTTTTATATAATTTTTGAGGGCTTGCGGTAAGCCTTCATAACCTTTCGTAGCATCAATATCCTGCATCCAACCTTGATAAGGTTTATATACTGGTGTAAGCGCTACTTGGTCCAAATTATAAGGTAATTCTGTTGTTCTTTCTGTTGGCAATTGATAAGCAACTGCTTGTTTGATTTCCTCAAACGTATTGAGTACATCGGCTTTAGTCATAATGAGCTGCGTTACGCCATTGAGCATAACCGTATAGCGCAATTGTACTAAATCTATCCAACCACAACGGCGATTTCTGCCTGTAGTGGCACCGAATTCATTACCGATTTGTCTCAATTTTTCGCCTATTTCATTATCTAATTCTGTTGGGAAAGGACCAGAACCTACACGTGTACAATAAGCTTTCGTTATACCGAACACTTCGCCAATTTTCTGCGGCGCAACGCCCAAACCTGTACAAACACCTGCTGTTATAGTATTAGAAGACGTTACAAAAGGATAAGTACCAAAATCTACATCTAGCATAGAGCCTTGTGCGCCTTCTGCTAAAATTTTCTTACCTGCCTTTATAGCATTATCCAAATAGAATTCGCAATCTACATGTTTCAATGCTTTAAGGGCTGCCAAGCTATTAAAGAATTTTTCTTCTTCACCTGCCAAGTCAAAATCTACTTTAGGCAAGTTGGCTATAGCAGTAAGATGTTGATTTTTCAATTTTTCATACTTCGCCTTAAAATCTGCACCTTTCAAGTCGCCTACGCGCAAGCCTACACGAGCAACTTTATCCGTATAGCAAGGACCTATACCACGAAGAGTAGAACCTATTTTCGCTGCGCCTTTAGCGGCTTCATACGTAGCATCTAAAAGTCTATGAATTGGTAAAATCAAATGTGTTTTATTGGCTACCAACAAACGACTACGAAAATCTCCTATATTCGCTTTATCTAAACTTAATAATTCTTGCTCAAAAGTAATAGGGTCTAATACAACGCCATTACCGATTATATTCATCACATTAGTACGGAAAATACCAGAAGGAATAGTATGTAAAACATGTTTCACTCCATCCAATACTAAAGTATGTCCTGCATTTGGTCCGCCCTGAAAACGAGCTACTATATCATATTTTTCAGCTAAAAAGTCTACAACTTTTCCTTTGCCTTCATCGCCCCATTGTAGGCCTAAAAGTACATCAATCATAATATATATATTATTAGAATAATCTTTCTAAAGTAGAAATCTGATATAAAATACAAAAATACGACAATAGCCTAAAAAATAACTATCATAAAGTTAAGTTCTTGCTAAATTTTTATTATTCTTATGTTCCTAATATACACTATATTTTTCTTTTACCTCAAAAAAGCTGCAAAACCTTAACCTTTTTACTGCAAATATTGTTATCACTTTTCCTTATTTGGTCTTTGGAATTCAATACTATAAGTAGGGTTTTGATTTTTTTGGGAGCAAGGGAATATGGTTGTTGTGCTTTTATGGATAACTTAACTGCTACAAAACAGCCCAAATTCTTAGTAAAACAAAAAAAGCTGTAAGAAAACTCATTTTTTATATTTTTTTTTACGGCTAATTATTACCTTTGCGAGGTTATACTAAAAAATTAAGGTAAAATCAATTTCAAAATTTAAGGCGAAAGCTTCAATAGAATGGATGCACTACAATTCAAATTATACTTAACGCAGCCTAGTAGGCTAGCACAACTCTCTTGGAGTGAGCTGGATACGCTTGTGGAAAAGTATCCTTTTTGTGCGCCTTTGCGCTTTTTGCTTTTAAAGAAATACCAAATAGAGCAACCTGCTCTTTTGCCACAAATTTTACCTCAACAAGCAAGTTATGCGCCAGACGGTTTGCGTTTACATGAATTTTTAAACCACTCACCTCAGCTCAATACTTTAGCAACACAAGACCAGACGATTTCTAAAGATAATTTATATTGTGTTTCAGATAATCCACCTTGTATTAGTGCTCAAGCATTAGGCATTCAAAAAAACTTTAATTCCCACTGATTTGGCTTTAGCTTTTGACAATTTAATGGCTTTTTATCCATTAAATGACTATTTAGAATCAGACTTAGCGCAACACATTATGCCCAAAAAAACTCCAAAAGAGCCGTTGCGAAAAAAAGAAGCCGCAGATAAAGCTAAAACTAAAACTAGTAAAAAACGCTTTCGTCTGCCACGTATCCCAACACTAGAAAATGCAAATGTCTTAGACTTGTTTGCTAATAATGATACAAATTCAACTGAGCTATCTCAATCAAACTATCATATAGAAAATTCTACTGCTTTTCCTATTAATCATGTAGACGATGCTTTTTTATTTCTTTCTCAAACAGAAGACTTCCTTAAAAGCATAGCTAAGCGAGTCTCTACGAATCAATCGAATAAAGCAGAAACTGAAATTCATATAGAAGAAGATGCACATTGGAATTGCACGCAACAAGAAGATTTAGACGCTTTAGTCATGGAAAGTGTTACTGATAATGAATTTATCGCTTCGGAAACTTTAGCACAACTCTTGACCAAACAAGGGCAAGTGCAAAGAGCCATCAAAATGTATCAACAATTGGCTTTACAACAACCGCAAAAACTTGCTTATTTTGAGCAAAAAATAGAGGAACTGAAAACTAAAAAATAATTTTATACTATGTTGAAAACGGCTATTTTTCTCCTTTTAGGCTTTTCTATAGCTTATAGCGCTTGTTCAAGCCCTAATGAGCAAAAACCAGCGGATAAAAAAACAGCTACAACAGTATATTTTGATATTCCTCTCTTTTTTGAACAACAAGCAGAGAGTTTAGGTAAAAGAAAAGTACAAAAAAAAGTACAGTATCAAGATAAATCCGAAACTAAAGAAGTCCTTTTTTCCAATCCCGACGATTGGAAAAAAGAATTTGCTTTATTTGCCCAAACTCAACTCAATACCCCTGCTTTAGCAGAGGCTTATATTATTGATACTTTGCGGCAAAATCAAGATACTTTGCATTATGCTGTACGTTATACAGCTAAACAGCCCGAAAAATTGTATGTACAAAGTGTTGATATTTTTTTTAAACAACCTCAGCTGGTGCAAAGCTTAGGTATTGTTTTGTATAATAACAATTTTCTAGCACCTTCTACTTATTTTTTACAATATGAAGTAGAGCAAGGTTATAGTATTCATGTTACTAAAGACATGCCACTAGATTCCTTCTCGCAAATTCATCTATCGGCTGTTTTTCTGCCCTCTTAAGCCCAAATATTAAATCGCTCTAACAAAACTTATTTTTTTATACAAAATTTAGCTTATCCACAAATGCCATATTTTTTCACATCTGAATCTGTTTCGGAAGGACATCCAGATAAAGTAGCAGATCAAATCTCTGATGCTATTCTTGACGCTTTCTTAGCGCAAGATCCAAAATCTAAAGTTGCTTGCGAAACTTTTGTTACTACAGGTCAAGTAGTAGTAGGTGGCGAAATTCGCTCTGAAGCTGTCGTAGACATTCAAAAAGTAGTGCGTAACGTTATTCGCCAAATTGGTTACACTAAAGCGGAATATCGTTTCGATAGCGAGTCTTGTGGTATCCTTTCTGCTTTACACGAACAATCTGCTGATATTGCGCAAGGTGTTGACGTTGGTAGAACAGAAGAAGAGCAAGGCGCAGGCGACCAAGGTATGATGTTTGGTTATGCAACAAACGAAACTGATAACTATATGCCTTTGGCTTTAGACTTATCTCATCGTATCTTAGCAGAATTAGCCGACATTCGTCGCGAAGAAAATACGGCTATGCCTTATCTTCGTCCTGATGCAAAATCACAAGTAACTATTGAATATAGCGATGACCATCGTCCTATGCGCGTTCAAACTATCGTTTTATCTACTCAACACGATGATTTCGATACAGACGAAGTAGTTTTAGCCAAAATTCAAAACGATGTGCGTAATATTCTTATGCCTCGCGTAATTGCTAAATTACCAGCTCGCATTCAAGCCCTTTTTGGTGATGATATTATTTATCACATCAACCCAACTGGCAAATTCGTTATCGGTGGTCCTCACGGTGATACTGGTCTTACTGGTCGTAAAATTATTGTAGATACTTATGGCGGTAAAGGTGCTCACGGTGGTGGTGCTTTCTCTGGTAAAGACTCTTCTAAAGTAGACCGCTCTGCTGCTTATGCAGCGCGTCACATTGCTAAAAACTTAGTAGCTGCTGGTGTAGCTGACCAATGTTTAGTGCAAATCGCTTATGCTATCGGTGTTGCTAAACCTGTAGGTGTTTATGTAACTACTTATGGCACTTCTAAAGTAGCTATGAACGACGGCGAAATCGCTGCTAAAGTTCAAGCACTTTTCGACTTACGTCCAATTGCTATTGTTCGTAGTCTTGGTTTACGCAATCCTATTTTCTTAGAAACTGCTGCTTATGGTCACATGGGTAGAGAGTCTAAAACGAAAACTGTTCAAGTAATTGAAAATGGCGTACCTGGCGCTAAAACAGTAGAAACTTTCACATGGGAAAAATTAGACCGTGTTGCTGATATTAAAGCTGCATTTGGTTTATAGTATTTCTTTGTAGATAAATGATTTTACTCTACTTACTACTTTTAATACTTAGAAGTCTGTACTTACTTTATTGTAGGTGCAGACTTTTTTTTATAAAGGGCGAAGCCACCATACTCCCTTTCCCAAAAAATAAAAAAAGATATCAATGGCGCTATAATAGCAAACTATATTTCCTTGCAAATCTTTCAACTATATTATAATTATTGTCAATAAATTTAGTTTTTTTGGGGGAAAGGGAGTTCGGTTTTTGTTTATAAAAAGTCATGTACTAATAGTATAAGCAAAAAAAAAGCGACAAAACTCCATATAAAACGAAGTTTTGCCGCAATCACTAATTTTATATACTCAATTATGCTTCTTTAGGCAACATAATATCCAATACTTCTGTCATTCTGCGTACATAATGGAAAGTAATACCTTCTATAAATGCACTAGGAATTTCTTGTACATCAGGTTTATTATCTATACAAAGCACTATATCTTTAATACCAGCGCGTTTCGCCGCCAATACTTTTTCTTTAATGCCGCCTACAGGCAATACTTTGCCACGTAAACTAATTTCGCCAGTCATAGCTGTATAAGGGCGCAAAGGTCTATTCGTGAAAATAGAAGCTAAAGCCGATAACATAGTAATACCTGCCGAAGGACCATCTTTGGGCGTAGCACCAGCAGGCACATGTATATGTACATTATGTTTCTCGAAGGCTTCTTGTTCAATGCCTAAACTTTCTGCATGTGTGCGCAAGAAACTCATAGCTGTTGTAGCCGATTCTTTCATGACATCGCCCAAATTACCAGTAAGAGTTAAAGCACCTTTGCCAGCATATTTATTGGCTTCAATGAAAAGAATATCGCCACCTACAGCCGTCCAAGCCAAACCAACGGCTACACCAGGGATTTGTTCTTCTTCATACAAATCATTCATGACCTTTTTCATGCCTAAGATTTCCTCCAAATGTTCTGGCTGCAATCTTATAGCATAATTATCATCTTTAGCAACTTTTCTAGCCACCCAGCGCATTAATTTAGCCAATTCTCTTTCAAAAGAACGCACACCAGATTCTCTAGTATAATGACTAGCTACAGCCACTAAAGTATTTTCAGGAATTTGTACATGTGCAGGCGTAAGCCCATGTTCCTCTAAAAGTTTTGGTATAAGATGTTCTTGTGCTATATTCACTTTTTCTTCTATAGAATAACCATTGAGTTCAATGATTTCCATACGGTCTAAAAGCGCAGGTTGTATAGTGCTTAAAGAGTTAGAGGTAGCAATAAACATTACCTTAGAAAGGTCATATTCTAATTCTAAGAAATTATCATAGAAAGTAGAATTTTGTTCAGGGTCTAAAATCTCTAATAGTGCAGAAGAAGGGTCGCCTTTGAAACTAGTACCCATTTTATCAATTTCATCTAAAAGGAAAACTGGATTTGAAGCCTCTGCTTTCTTAATAGATTGTAAAATACGACCAGGAAGTGCACCTATATAAGTTTTTCTATGACCACGCAATTCAGCTTCATCAGTCAAACCGCCTAAAGACATACGCACATACTTTCTACCTAAAGCCGCTGCTATAGATTTTCCTAAAGAGGTTTTACCTACACCTGGAGGACCATAAAGGCAAAGTATAGGTGCTTTCATATCTTTACGCAATTTCAATACAGCCAAATACTCTAAAATACGCTCTTTGATTTTTTCCATGCCATAATGATGCTTATTAAGTAAAGCTTCAGCCAAGTCCAAATCAAAATTATCTTCAGTATAAGTGCACCAAGGCAAATCTACTAATAATTCTAAATAATTGAGCGTTACGCCATAATCAGGCATAGAAGGATTAGTGCGACGCAGTTTGGCAATTTCTTTATCGAAACGAGTGCGTACATATTCAGGCCAAATCTTTTCAGCAGCACGTTTTTGCAAATCATCAATATCCTGTTGTTGAGGATTTTGCCCCAATTCATCTTGAATGGTTTTGAGTTGCTGATTGAGAATAAACTCTTTTTGTTGTTTATCTAAATCAATGCGTACTTTATTATCGATTTTATCGCGTAATTTCAAGACTTGCATTTCTGCATGCAAATGGCGTAAGATTTGTTCTGCATAAGCATTCATTTCTTCCATTTCGAGTAGTTCTTGCTTAGCTGAAACTTTAATATTTAAATTAGCACTAATATAATTTAATAAGAAAGTTTCATTCTGAATATTACGTACAATATTAGCAGCTTCATTAGGAATTTGCGGATTTGTGCGAATAATCTCTTCACTTACTTCTCTCAATGCTGTAATGGCTGTATCTAATGCAGCTTGGTCATTTACATGCATTTTATCCAACAATTCAATATTGCCAGACAAAAACTCCGTATGCTCAGTGTCTATATGTAATAAGCGTGCTTTAGCCTTGCCTTGAATAAGCGTAGTATTAGTACCATCAGGCATTTTTACAGTGCGCATAATTTTGGCTAAAATACCTACACTATGCAAGTCCTCTTGTTGAGGGTCTTCAATATCTGCGCTAAGTTGCGTCACTACAAAAATCCACTTATTATATTTATTGATAGCATGCTGTATAGCGTGTACAGATTTTTCTCTTCCTACGCTAATAGGCACTACTATTTTAGGAAACATGACCATGTTTTTCAAAGCTAAAATAGGGAGTTTTGTGGGATACTTTTCTCCTATAGTATCTTCATCATTATAGTCTTGTTCGTCTTCATTATCTCCATGCAAAGCAATCAAAGGTAATAAATCATCACCATCATCATCATTATCGGAGAGTTGTGCTAAACGCAATAAATTTTCATCAAACATATATAGAGTCTATTTATTAAATGCTAAACTTAAGATTTGTCACAAATAAAAGAAATGCTGTCAAAATGTCATGTAGTTTTTGGCAATTCTTGCTATTTTAATATTTTGAGAAAGGGAGTATGGTATTTTTGTGTTTTATAAAGCCCTAGAAATAAAGCATTTATAAAGTGTTTACTATATCCTTCTTATTATATATAGGCAATACTTGTGCCAAAAATAAAATAAATGCCATATTCCCTTTTTAAACCTTCTTTACTAGCAAAGTTCTAAGAAATTAAGTGTATGCAAAAATAGCAAATACTTATTGCTTTGACTATAAAAAGCAATTACTTTTCATATTAATTTCCCTATATAAATAAATACTGTATATGAAAAATATTCACTCAAAATTAGCCTTTTTTCTTTTATGTTTACTTTGTATAAATAGCTTTTCAGCTTGCTCTAAAGTAACAGATATGATGGGTTCAAAATATATTGGCTGTAAAGATATTAGTGGTGTATATATTATGTCTAACCATAATCCTAATGGTGTGGATTATATAGTTACTTGCAATTTGAATGTAATGAGCAATGGGCATTTAATTATTGAAAGAGGTACTACTATCCAATTTGCACCTAATGCAGGTATTAATGTTACGGCTGGTCGCATAGAAATAAAAGGCGAAAACGGACATTTGGTGACATTAGAACGTATGTCTGATACACCTTTAGCCAGTTGGAAAGGGATTATGATTAATAGTTTTGATTTCAACGAAATTGAATATGCGCATATTAAAGGTGGCAAAACCTCTCAAGGCAATGCAGGCGTTTATTTTACTGCTAATAGCAATGGTGCTGTAAAAAATTCTATTATTGAAGATACTGGTTGCGGTATTTTTGAAGAATTTTTATCTTTAGCTACGGTAAGAAATAATACTTATATGAATGTAGGCAATGGACATTGCGAAGAATTTTAATAATTAGTGTTTAAAAGAAAAGAAAATTAAAAATATAAAGGCATAACTTTCAAAAAGTTATGCTTTTTTTTTGTTAAAAGGAATGAATTGCCGTGAACAAAGTGTTGGCAAAAGATATTTATCACAAGATTATACTTCTTTTCTGTTTTTTTATCGTATAAGGCAAATTAAATAATTTAATGTTTTTTTAATTTGAAAGATATTGGTTTTTAAGCTGAAAGTGTTATTTAAAGCCACTTATAACTATGCCCAAATTTTTGATTTAGTCTTAAGGGCTATATTAAATCTTAAAAATTCACATTAAGATAATTAAAAAAACTTGTCAAAATTCTATTTATGGTATATATTTGCCCTATACTAAAATAGCAAAAAATCAAGCCTCCAAAAAATAGCTATGTTATCCAAAATTACTATTGCCATTGATGGTTACGCTGCTTGCGGTAAAAGTACCCTTGCTAAAGTTTTAGCACATAAGTTGGGATATATTTATGTAGATTCGGGTGCTATGTATCGTGCAGTTACTTTATATTTTTTAGAAAATGGCATTGACTTTGCTGATGAACAATCGGTAAAAAATGCTCTTCAACATATTGACATTTCATTCAAAGTAGAGCAGGGTAAAAACCAAACTTATTTGAATGGTGAAAATGTGGAGGCGAAAATTCGCGATATGCGTGTGTCTAATCAAGTAAGCTATGTAAGTGCAATTTCTGCGGTTCGTCGCGCTATGGTAGCACGTCAGCAAGAATTTGGCTTAGAGGGCGGATTAGCTATGGATGGTCGTGATATTGGTACTGTCGTTTTCCCAAAAGCGGAGTTGAAGTTGTTCATGACGGCGAGCATAGCAGTGCGTACGCAGCGTAGAGCAGAAGAATTGGCTAGAAATGGCGTTACAAATCTTACCTTCCAAGAAATTCAAGATAATTTATTGCAACGTGACCATATCGATTCTACTCGAAAAGATAGTCCACTTACAAAAGCAGATGATGCTATTGTGATTGATAATAGTACTTTAACACCTGATGAACAAGCTGATGTAGCTTACAAATTAGTGTTAGAAACTATTGCCAACAAAGAAAAACAACTGGCTAATGTAGCCATGTAATCACTATTATATAGTTTTTATAAAATATAGGCTTAAGGTTTATTCAATAGACTTTAAGCCTATTTTTTATTTTTTTTTGAAAAGGGAGTATGGCATTTGTTTATTTTTGAAAAGCGCGAAGCGCACCGAACTCCCTTTCCCAAAATAAAAAAAGCAAGGTTTAAAAATAAATTTAAACCTTGCCATTATTAGCTTATAATAGATAATTAAAAGCCATTTTCTTTATATTTTTTCAAACTAGCTAAAGCATTGATTTTATCTTCTGCTAGTTTTTGACTTAGATTTTCTAAAGTAGTGAATTTTTCATCTTCACGCAAGAAATCTATAATATCTAAAACTATGAATTTATCATAAATATTCTCATTCAAATCGAAAATATTGACTTCTATAGTTGTTTCTAAATTTTCATTTATAGTAGGTCTATTGCCTATATACAACATACCTTCATAGCTTTTGCCTTCTATATGCACTAAAACTGAATAAATACCTATTTTAGGAATTAATTTATTAGGTTCTGCACTAGTATCTATATTGGCAGTAGGAAAACCAATTTGTCTGCCAATTTGTAAGCCTTTTACTACAGTGCCAGAAATACGAAAGGCATGTCCTAAAAGTTTTCTAGCTTGTTGCGCCAAACCTTCTTTTAGTGCTTGTCGGATTTTGGTAGAACTTACAATAATATTATCTATATCTTGAGAAGGAATTTCTTCTACAGTATAATTGTAAAGATGACTTCTTTCTTTTAAATAATTAATATCACCTTTTCTGCCTTTGCCGAATTTATGGTCATAACCAATAATAATATGTTGCGCACCTACTGTATTAACTAAAAAATCGGCTATATAAGTTTCTGCTTCTTGATTAGCAAATTCTTTAGTAAAAGGCACTACAATCATATTTTCTATGCCATAACTAGCCAAAAAATGAGCCTTTTCTTCTAAGGTAGTGAGTAATTCTACTTTAGGGGCATTTTCTCCGCCTAAAACCAAGCGTGGATGCGGATGAAAAGTAATAACAACACTAGGTTGTTGGTGTTTTTGTGCATAATGGCGCACTTGCGATAATATATGTTGATGCCCTTGATGAACACCATCGAAAGAACCTATCGTAACGACAGTATTTTTTAAATCTTTTGGAATGTCTTGAAGACGATAATATATATTCATTTTACTTTAAGAAAAGCATTTTTTGCTCTGTGAGATAACGCAAGTTAAGCGTAATATTAAGAAAATCAGGTACAAAAAATTTAACCTTCAATGGTGTTTCTAAAGTCCAATTTCCTGTATAAGTTTTAGCATAATTGGCAGAAGAATGCATAGTAATTTCTAAAACACCATCATTTTTGAGTTGCCAAGTTTCGTAAGGGAAATCTTTAGGCATATGGTCTAAATATACTATAGCTTTATTTTGCCCTTTGAGATACCATTTAGTATTTGTAATGGTTTGAATAGCTTGTTGTTCGGTAATTTTCTTTTCTATAAGATTGAGAGTATCACGTTGTGTAATTTCTCCTTTGGTATAAGTCCAAACTTCGCTTACCAAATTCAAATCATAGAAAAAAGGCAAAGCATAATAATTCCAAGAAGCAATAGGCTCATCATCATAATAATAACCAGCTTTAAGCCCTACATTTAAAGATTCTTGCCAAAAGCCCATTTTTACTATGCGAATAGGTTGTATAGCTAAAATAGCTTTAGTCTCTAAATCAAAATCATTATTATAATCTTCTAATGGTGTATAGACTATACTATCATACTTTAAATATAAAGCTCCATATTCTGCCATGCGTCCGCTAATAGGATGATAGCCTGCAAATAAAAAAACAGAATCTTCTCCTTTAATATATTCTCTAGCAATGCGTTGATGGCTAGAATCACTAAAAATACGTTTATAACGCATATCTTGAATTCTTTTCAAAGGCGCACCTATAGGGAAAATTACTGTATTATCTTCATCACAATATTCGCTATTGCCAATACAGTCGCCAATTTCTCCATCTAAAAAACCACTATAACTTTCAGTATAAATAGTATCTACTTTCTTTTGGGCTATAAGGCTAGTGAGCGTAAAAATATAGCAAAAAACACTTAAAAATACTTTCATACAAGAATATTGATTTGTACGCACAAGGAAAATATTGAAATATAGATAGGTATAACTTATAAAAGTCTAACGAGGTGCAGTGCTATTGGTTGCTGTATTATTGGTGTTTGGTGCTGCTGTAGTGCTAGCTGGGGCTGTTGTATTAGCTGTTGGCGTAGTAGTTGCTGGCGCGGTAGTTGCCGCTGGTGTAGTAGCGGGTACAGCGGTAGCATTACTATTAGGGTCAGTATTAGTATTGATAAGGTTGGCATTAGCCGTAGAGTCAGGAATGCCAATTTTACGTTTTTTGCGATAGAAATTAACGCCTGCACCAAATACCCAACCAATTTCGCCATTTTCTGTACGAATTTTTACCCAAGGTTCTGTACGAATTTCATCGGCAGAGTAGCGAATAGTTTGTACATTTTTAGTTTGTTCGCCCATGTCGTAAACTGTTTCGTCAAAAGCCAAATAACGAATAAAGTTACTATCCAATTTAGGTTGCGCACGCAATTTTAAACTATCTATAGTAATATATAATGGACGCAAAGTAGAAGCTTTTTCTTCTAAAACTTCAGGTGCAGCAATTTGCTCGCTAGGATTAGGTTTGGGCTCTGGCGTAGATTTACCCGTAGAAAGCCAATAAATAATAGCAATCACAAGCAAACCTAAACCAATTTTCTCTAAAGGTCTAAGTTTTATTTTTGTTAAAAAGCTTGGCAACTTTCGATTAGAATTGTTACTTTTTGTACTTTTAAGACTGCTTTTAGCTGGTGTTACAGCTTTTTCTGCTTTTATCGTTTGTCTGGTTCTATTTCTTGGTGAAGTCATAGGTCTATATTTATCTAAATACTCAATAAAAAGACTGTTTAAAGCTACAAAAATAATAAACTTCTACTATATTTTTAGCCAAATATGTCCTTTCACATTTATTTTTTTGGGGAAAGGGAGTATGGCATTGGAATAAAAAATAGCCTTAACATAATTTTTATTATGTTTGCAAGATAAATTGAATTGACCAAAGGAGTTATCTTCCATTAAAATTAGACCTAAGCTTTGCTTTATGCAAAAAATATTAATTATACAGACGGCTTTCATAGGCGATGTAATATTATCTACAAGCGTCATTGAAAAGTTGCATGCTTTTTATCCTCATGCACAAATAGATTTTTTATTGAGAAAGGGCAATCATGGTTTATTGCAAAATCATCCTTATATTAAAAATTTATGGATTTGGGATAAGGCTCAAAAATGGTCAAGCTGGTGGACTATTTTGAAAAGTGTAAGGCAAGAAAAATATGACTTAGTCATTAATTTGCAACGTTATACTTCTATGGCTTTATTGGCAGCTTTGAGCAAAGGTAAAACTATAGTAGGTTATGATAGTGCATGGCCAAGCAAATTTTATACGCAATCCTTCAAACACGAATTAGATATAACAGGCAAAACGCAATCGCCACATGAAGTAGAACGCTATCAAACTTTAATTGAAGCTTATACAGATAAAATTGCCGCTAAACCTAAGCTTTATCCTACGCTAGCACATAAAGAATTTGTAGCTGCTAAATTTTTGGAATGGAGTAGTGGTACTATTAGTTTGGAAATGCCTTATGTTTGTATGGCACCTGCTTCGGTTTGGTTTACCAAACAATTGCCTATAGCCAAATGGATAGAATTAGGCAATAAATTGAGCGATGATATAGCTATAGTTTTTTTAGGCGGACCTGGCGATAAAGCACTTTGTGATAGTGTAATAGCTCAAATTCCTAATAAAAAAATTATTAATACAGCTGGCGGATTTAATTTTATGCAATCTGCTATAGCTATGCAATATGCTAAAATGAATTATGTTAATGATTCTGGTCCTTTGCATATAGCTTCTGCTATGGATGCACCTAGTACAGCTTTTTTCTGTTCTACTATGCCAGAATTTGGTTTTCGTCCGCTTTCTACACAAAGTTGTGTAGCAGCAACCAAAGAAGCTTTAGATTGTCGTCCTTGTGGGGTACATGGTTATAAATCTTGCCCTAAAGGACATTTTAAATGCGGAAATATAGCAGTAGAAGATTATTTGGTTTAAATTTGTAGCTTATTTTTTAGCATTTTCGCTAGAATATTGCTAAATAGCAGCTCGGAACAAAAAATAAACAAAAACCGAACTCCCTTTCCAAAAAAAATTTCTAAGTATTATAAGCCAAGCACAAATGGTTTTCGATTTGTGGATAATTGTATATGAATCATCTTTGTATAGACATAGGCAATACGCAAGTAAAAATTGCTATTTTTGAGCCTAAAGGACAAAAAATTTTGCATACGGCGCATGAAAGTTGGTATAATATTGAGACCTTAAATTTGCTAATAAATACTTGGCAAATAGAGCATGCAATAATTAGTACAGTGCGACAAAACGATGTAAAATGGGAAAGTGATTTGCAGGGATTGATAAAGGGAAAATGTATTTTTTTGAATGAAAATACGCCAATACCAATAGAAAATTTGTATGCTACACCACATTCTTTAGGCAAAGATAGATTGGCAGCTGTAGTGGGGGCATGGAGTTTGTTTCCGAATAAAAAAGTATTGGCAATAGATGCGGGTACTTGTATAAAATATGACTATATTAATGAAAAAGGTCAATATTTGGGTGGCAGTATAAGCCCAGGGTTGAAAATGCGTTATGAAGCACTAGCACATTTTACAGCAAAATTGCCGCTTTTGTCAGTACAGCCTTTAGCATCAAAAATAACAGGAGTAGACACACCAAGCTCTATGCATACGGGTGTTGGTTATGGTTTATATTATGAAGTGAAAGGTTATATAGAGCATTATAAGGCGGAAAAAGGCGAAGATTTGTGGGTAGTTTTTTCAGGGGGCGATTTATCTTTTTTTGAAAATATGTTAAATAATTGCATTTTTGCAGAGCCCAATTTATTATTGATTGGCTTACATCAAATTTTACAGTATAATGTTTAATAAAATACAATATTTATCGATTCTAGCATTCTTAAGTTTTTCATACTTATTGCCATTACAGGCACAGAATGTGAATGAAACGCGTTTTAATTCGCCTTATTCTCGTTATGGGATGGGTAATATGTGGGACTTAAATTTTACGTCTAATAGAATGATGAGTGGCGCATTATCGGCTACTTATTCTAGTACACATACTATCAATTTGTTGAATCCTGCGGCTTTAGGAGGTTTGCGTTATACTGCTTTTGAGGCTAGTGGTTATTATCAAAGTATTAATCTATCAGAATCTAATGCTGGTGGAGATAAAAAATCAAGGTCGCAAGATGGTAATTTAAGCTATTTCTATTTAGGTTTTCCTATTACAAGAACATGGGAGCAAACAAAAATAGTAGACCCTAATGATAGTACTAAGTTAACAACAACTAGTCGTTTTCCTATACAATGGGGTATGGCATTTAGTTTTTCGCCTTATGCTAATGTGGGTTATGATGTAGCGGTTAAGAGAAATTTAGCAAATATAGGCGAAGTAGAGTTTAATTATGCTGGTAGAGGTGCTAGATACCGCTTAAATTGGGGCAATGGTTTCAAATATAAGAACTTCTCAGTGGGTGCAAATGTTGGTGTAATATTTGGTACTATGTTCGAAACGGGTAGAGAAACTTTTAAAGACTCTGCTTATATAGCAACTTATAATTTTGCTTATAATAATATATATAGTACTACAGAGTCAGGAAATGGTTTTATTTTTGATATAGGGGCACAACAAATCTTTAGATTTAAAGCTCCGCAACCTAAAAATCCTAAACGCGCTAATACAGATTGGATTTTGAAAATTGGCGCAGTAGGTTCATTAACAACAAGTATGAATACTTCTATAGATAGAGTACAATATAGATGGCGTGAAAATAGTGCTATTTATGTGAGAGATACTATAGCTAATGAAACAGAAGCAAGTGGTTCTATTAATATGCCTATTCAAACTAATGTTGGTGTTTCTTTTGGAAGGGAAGGGCGTTGGATAATAGGCTTGAATCATAAATTCTTGAATGGTAAATCTTATAGCAATTCTAGAAATAATAATACTTTATTGAATGCTCATAGCTTTGCAATAGGTGGCGAATGGACACCAATGGCAGAAAATAGAGATAGTTATTTTGAAAGAGTAACCTATAGAGCAGGGGCACATTATGGTAAAGATGGTCGATATATGTTGACTGGAAATAATACTATAGCACCTTTAACAAAATACGGTTTTAGTTTTGGTTTTACTTTACCTATTGAAACAAGAATTAAATCAGCTTTGAGTGAAATTGTAGTATTGAGTTTTGGCTCTGCGCATTTAGGATTTGAAGCGGGATATTTAGGACATACAGACTTTATTAAGGAAAAATACTTCCAATTTAACGTTGCTATAACAATCAACGATGATGGTTGGTTTAAACGCACTAAGTTTAGATAGGTCTTATTGTATATCTTAAAAGCATATTGGGGAGTACTTTAAACATTAAATATTGTAATTGAATCATATGAAATTGAACAAACATTTTACTGCAGCTGCATTATTGTTTGCTACAGTATTTGCGACAGAGGCGAAAGCACAGGATTTTAAATGTACATCTTGGGAGGCATTTCCAGGTGGTGTAAAAGAGGCAAGAACACAACATGTTATTTATCGTGATTATTTTAATGCAAAGCAATATGCAGAAGCGTTGAAAGTTTGGAAAGGGTTATTTGAACATGTAACAGCTCCTCAAGATGCAGAAGCACGCCATTTAGAAGATGGTATCACTATGAACTATGAATTGGCTTTGGCTAGCGCAGCAGATCCAGCAGCAAAGACAGCTTATATAGATGAAATGAATAAGCTTTATGATCACAAAGCAAAATGTATTGGTGAAAATAATTTAGATCGTGCTTATCAAGCTTATTATCTCTATTATTTACAATATGATGTTATCAAAACTTTAGAAGCTTTAGAAAAAGTAATGATAACAGGTAAAGAAAAAACACCTTATTTTGTATTAGCACCATTGGCAGCTAATTCTGTATATATGTTTACTCAAAATCATCCTAAATTTACAAAAGATTATATGGTTAATCTTTTTAATACAATTAAGGATATAGCAGAGAAAAATACAACAGATAAAAATTATCAAGATACTTGGACAGCAGTAGAAGCATCGTTTAAGCAAGTAGAATCAAAAATCTTTGATTGTAATTATTTTGTAGCAAAGGTAGAGGCTGAGTATAGAGCTAATAATGAAGATATGCAAACAAATCGCAAATATTTAGCTACTTTGCAAAATTATTGTGGTAAGGAACATCCATTATTTGTTGAAATTGAAGAGAAATACAAAGCTCAATATGCAGCAGAGATGGAATCTAAATTTGATTCTATTTTCGAAACAGTAACAGCTTATGAAAAAGCAGCTATGTTACAAAATAAAGAAGGAAGTTCAAAAAGCGAATATATCAATTGGTATATCAAAGCTATAGAAACAAATAGTTTCCCAGAAGGTACCACAGCAGCAACAAAAGCAGAAACAGCTATGCGTATAGCAGATCATTATTATCGTAATAATAATTATGGCACTGCACGTACTTGGGCTAGAAAAGCTGCTGATATTCGTCCAAACTGGGGCGATCCTTATATTTTTGTAGGTATTTTATATGCATCAAGTGGCAAACATTGCGGACCTGGTACAGGTTGGGATAGCCAAGTTGTAATTTGGGCGGCTATGGATGAATGGCAAAAAGCACGTAGTATTGATGCAAGTTCTGCAAGTGAAGCCAATCGCTTAATAAATAAATATAGCGAATTCTTACCAATGGTATCAGATGCGCACTTCCGTAATATTAAAGAAGGTGCGAGCTATAAAATTGATTGTTGGATTAATACAACGACTACAGTACGTTTGAAAAAATAATCGTCAGCTAGTAATTGAGATAAATTAGGAAAGTGTATTATGTTCTGAAAGATTGAACATAGTACACTTTTTTTATATTAATAGAAACTCTATTTCTTATTTTAATTTTTGTGATCTATCTTTGTTCTTTAAAATCAAGGTAGGAATTAATGGATAAACAAATGCCATACTCCCTTTTTCAAAAAAATAAAAAAGAAATTATATAGACAAGCATTGTCATGATTAAAGAATTAGAATTGGCTGTAACGCCTGCACAAGCAAAGGATTGGAATTATGTGCAAGCATTGGCTTTAGATACTATAGGTAAAGGTTTGGCACAGCGCTGTAAAGCAGTTGTGTTACGTCGTCGCACTATTGATGCACGTCCTAGAATTCCTGTAATTCGTTTGTGGTTGGATATTTATATAGATGAAATGCCAAAAGAAGAGCCCAAAATATTGGAAAGTATAGCGGCAAATTTATCCTCTATACAAAAACCTCAAAAAGTAGCGATTATTGTAGGTGCTGGACCTGCGGGCTATTTTGCGGCTTTAGAATTTTTAGAATTGGGCATAAAGCCTATTATTTTGGAAAGGGGAAAAGATGCGCAAGCGCGTCGTAAGGATTTGAGAGCTATTCAGCAATTTGGTATAGTGAATGAGCATTCGAATTATTGTTTTGGCGAAGGAGGAGCAGGGACTTATTCAGATGGTAAATTATATACTCGTTCGCATAAGCGTGGTAGCATAGCAAAGGTTTTGCAATTATTTGTAGAACATGGCGCAAAAAGCGATATTTTAGTAGATGCACATCCACATATAGGGTCTAATAAATTGCCACATATTATGGAAAATATGCGTGCTACAATTTTGAAATTTGGTGGAGAAATCCATTTTGATACTTTCGTTACTGACCTAATTTTGGAAGAAAATAATATAGGCGAAAGAAAAATTATTGGTGTAGTTGCCAATGAAAAAGAATATAGAGGCGAAGCAGTAGTGTTGGCTACAGGGCATTCGGCGCGTGATATTTATAAATTATTACATGCTAGAAATGTATTGATTGAAGCTAAGCCTTTTGCTATGGGGGTGAGGATTGAACATCCACAAATGTTGATAGATAAAATTCAATATCATCAATCGCCAAGAGACCCAAATTTACCAGCCTCAAGTTATAGCATTGTATGTCAAGTACAAGAAAGAGGTGTATTTTCTTTTTGTATGTGCCCAGGTGGCTTAATTGTACCAGCAGCAACAGCGCCAGAAGAATTAGTGGTTAATGGTATGTCTTTATCACGTAGAGATTCAGCTTTCGCTAATTCTGGATTGGTAGTAGCAGTAGAATTAGAAGATATGTCTTATAATCCTTATGATAAAAAAGGCTTAAAAGGTGATCCTAAAAAAGATCCTTTATTAGGTATGTATTTCCAACAAGCTGTAGAACAGAGATTTTTCCAAGCAGGCGATGGCACTCAAAAAGCCGCAGCGCAAAGAGTACCTGATTTTGTAAAAGGGAAAGTTTCTTCTTCATTGAGAGAAACTTCTTATATACCGGGCATATATGCAGAACGTGTAGACCAATTGTTACCAGATTTTATTGCACAGCGCTTACAAAAAGGTTTACAAGTATTTGGTAAGCAAAAAAATGGTTATTATACAGAAGAGGCTCAAATGATTGGTGTAGAGAGTAGAACCTCTTCGCCAGTACGCATTCCTAGAGAAAATGATACATTAATGCATCCTGAAGTAAAAGGATTGTTTCCTTGTGCAGAAGGAGCAGGTTATGCAGGAGGAATTGTTTCAGCGGCAATAGATGGACAGCGCGTTGCTAAAGCTGTAAAAATTTTCTTTGAATAAAAAAAAGAATTTAGACGTTACTTTTATATATAGTCACAAAAAAAGGTCAAAAAAAAAATTAAATTTTTTTTGACCTTTTAACTTTATATATCTCTGACGGTCATATAATTACTTTAATTTAAAAAACTATATTTTTTAAATAGCTTAGACATATTAATTAATTAATTAATTCAACCCTATATAAATTTTATGAACAATTTATTTAAAGGCTTACTTATGTTCATTTTGCTTTTATCCTCTATGCAGGGTAGTACAGTAAATGGGCAACAAGACGACCCTCGCCGACAAGGCTATTGGTTCGTTGGTTTTGGAACAGGGGCAGCTTGGCAACAAGCAGATATTAAACCTTCTTTAGGATGGGGATTTGATTTCAACTTTGGTTCAAATATATTTTATAAAAAGACTAGTCCACTTTCTTTAGATTGGCGATTTAATTCTTTGTTTGCCTTCTCTAATAGTAATGATCATATTCCAACTTATATTTCTCCTAATTCAGGACATCCCTTGGCTGCACCTTCTCCATGGAATAATAATTGGTTTGATAATACTCCTATAACTAGCACCAATAATTATGCAGGAAAGAATGTTTACTTAAACAATCAAACTTTTATGATTAATTTGGGCATAGATTTTCGTTTGAATTTTGAAAATTTACGTCGCAAATCTAATATATTATTAGCAGTATATGGTGGTCCTAGTTTGGGTGTATTTAGTACAGGCGCAGACCATGCTGAATTTATTGATGATTTATATGATTATGACCTAATTAATCCTAATCGTTCTAGAGGTGAAATTTTATCTGATTTGTCTAGAATGCGTGATGGTCATGAAGATACAGATTTAGTAGGTCTGAAAGCTGGTTATATGACTAATCTTGGTTTAGAATTAGGTTATTGGTTTACACCTTATTTTTCTATGGGTTTAGGGCATAAATGGACTTTTACGCATAGAGATAATTTCGATGGTGAATTTAGCCAAGTGAGAAAGCATAATGATATTCATCATTATACTAATTTATTTTTTAGATGGTCTTTTGGACAAGGTAGTGCTACTACAACGAGAGTGAGAGAAAAAGCCGTGATTAATATGGTGTCTCATACTTGTGGTAGTACAATTAATACTAATGCTGCTACATTTAGAGCAAATGTAACAAATGTTACAAGCTCTTCACAAGTTAAAGTATATGTAAATGGTAAATTATCGAATAACTATTTTTACTCAAAATCTTCTAACCAAGTTGTTTTCAACGCTACGTTGAGAGGAGGCGAAAATGATATAGTAATTGAGGCGGATAATGGTAGTCATAAAACTACTTATTCTTGTGTAATTATAAGCCAACAACAAAATAATACGGTTGTTAATCCACCTATACAATCAAATCAACCAAGTATAAGTATTACTTATCCTTTAAATAACAGTACAGTACAAAACTGTAATACTAAAGTAATTGTAAATCCTACTAATGCACAGGTTGTTTATTTAGTAGTAAATGGTGTGCGTATCAATAGAGAAAATAATGTAGGTCCGAATGAATACAATGTATCTTTAAATAAAGGTAGAAACCAAATTGTGGCACATGCTGAATATGGAATAAATAGAGTACAAGAAACAATTGTAGTATATTGTAATGAACCAGAAACAGTAGTGCCTCCTATTCAGAATGTACCACAACCTGTTATTACAAAAAAATATCCTACCGTAAGATTCACTTTGCCAGTAGGTAATCCATTTACGACAACTAATGCTATTGTTGATCTTACTGCCGTAACAACAAATATTAACTTCCAAAGTCAAGTACAAGTAAATGTAAATGGTCAAAACTATACGAACTTTAATTTCTCATTTGTAAATAATCGTGTAGATATTAATCGTGTAACTTTAAACCCTGGTCAAAATACTATTTCTATTCATGTAGTGAATGATGATGGTCAAGCGTCAGATAGTAAAATAATTTATTATAATCAACCTGCACCACCAGTAGTACAACCACCAGTAGTACAAGGTCCACCACCAACAGTACGTTTTACAGACCCAAATGTAAGTCCTTATACAGTAGATGCAAATTCAATTAATTTAGTAGCAGCATCTACTAATGTACGCAGAAGAGAAGATATTACAGTATATGTAAATAATCGTTTACACAATAGTGTATCATTTACTAATAATAATATTAATATTAGAAGTGTAAATTTAGCAGAAGGCGCTAATACTATACAAGTACAAGTAGTGAATAATTATGGACAAGCATCAGATGAACAAGTTGTTATTTATGTGCCTAGACGTATAGTGCCACCACCTCCGCCACCAGCACCGCCTGTACAAGTAGTGAAAAATCCTCCTACAGTACAATTTACAGCGCCACAAGGTAATCCTTATACTAATGCAACAAATGTAGTAACTTTAGTAGCTGCTACAACAAATATTAATAATCAAAATCAAGTATCAGTTACTGTAAATGGTAGCAATTTTAATAATTTCTTCTTTAATGCTGCTAGAAATACAGTAACAATTAATGGGGTAAATTTAATTGAAGGTAATAATATTGTAGCAATTAATGTTCGTAATAATGACGGGCAAGCATCAGATAGCAAAACAATTGTTTATAATGCACCAAGACCAGTAACGCCACCTACAGTACAATTTACTGCACCGCAAGGTAATCCTTATACAAGTACATCAAATACTACTACATTAACAGCAACGACAAGAAATATTACTGCACAAAATCAAATTGTTATTAATATAAATGGTCGTAATCATACAAACTTTACTTTCAATGCAACTAGAAATACTGTTTCAATTAATGGGGTTACTTTAGCAGAAGGTAATAATAATGTAGTTATTAATGTACAAAATCAAGATGGTCAAGCATCAGATAGTAAAACAATTGTTTATAATGCACCAAGACCAGTAACGCCACCTACAGTACAATTTACAGTACCACAAGGTAATCCTTATACAAGTGCTGATAATACAGTAACTTTAGTAGCGGCTACAACAAATATTACAGCAGTCAATCAAATTACAGTAAGATTAAATAATGCAACTTATACTAATTTTACTTTCAATGCAGCCAATAATACAGTAACACTTTCTAATGTTGCTTTACAGCAAGGCGAAAATAATTTTGCTATTAGCGTACAAAATCAAGATGGTCAAGCATCAGATAGTAAAGCAGTTTGGTATAAAGTACCAAGACCAACAATTAGAATTACTACACCTAGTGCTAATCCGCATAATATACAAACAACTACTCAAACTATTGTTGCTACAACAACAAATGTATTATCAGCTAGTGAAATTAATTTTACAGTAAATGGTAATCCTATTACAAACTTTACTTTTGCTAATAATACAATTACAGCTACAAATGTATCTTTATCTGAAGGTAATAATAATGTAGTGATTGCAGTAAACAATGGTCGTGTAAGTGCAAGTACAGTAATTAATGTTACTTTGCCAAGACCAGTAGCACCAGCACCAATTATCTCTAATATGAATGCTACACAAAGACAAAGTAGAGCATCTATAAGTGTGCAAGTGTCGGCTAAAATTCAACATCATCATACACAAGATGGCATTGAGTTTTATGCTAATGATCAACGTGTAAGTAATTTTAGTTTACAAAATGGCGATTTCTATGCAGAAAATGTTCCTTTCACTGAAGGGCTTAATGTTTACAAAATTGTTATTAATGGTGAAGGTGGAAGAGCTACTATGAGTTGTGTACTTAACCAAAATGCAGGTACTACAGATGATGACAATAATACGCCGCCTAGTAGAGGTGATAGTGGTCTTATTACTAGTCCTCCTTCTAATAATACTAGTGGTGGAAGAGGTGGTAATACAACGGAACCATCTCCAGCACCGTCTCCTACGCCTGCCCCTAGTACTAGACCTAATGTAGTGACGCCTACGCCTGCGCCTAGTACTAGACCCAATGTAGTGACGCCTGCGCCTACACCATCTCCTGCACCTAGTACTAGACCAAATACAACTATTAATAATAATAGAGTAACACCTTCTGCTCCAAGCAATAAAACTACTACTCAGCCGAATAGAACTACAGTAGCACCAACACCTCAAGCTACAGTACCTTCAAAAGGCAATAAAATGGGTGCAACTCCTAAGAAAGAAGAGACGCCAGCAAAAGGCAATAAAATAGGTGCAACTCCTAAGAAAGAAGAAGCGCCAGCAAAAGGTAGTAAAATGGGTGCAATTCCTAAGAAAGAAGAAGCGCCAGCAAATAATACAACACCTGAAGCTAATACACCCAATAAAGCAAATAACTTAAAAGGGGATATGAGAAATAGAAATTAATCTATATCTAGGTTTTTGTTGTTTATCATTTAAGATGGCTAATGTCTAATTTATATTGGATGTTAGTCATCTTTTTTTTGAGAAAGGGAGTATGGTTTTTTGTTTATTTTTTTGTCATTATAGTAGCGCAAAATAACAATAGAAAAATACATAGCTAATACGCTCCAAAAGAAAAAGGACTCAGTATAAATTTTTATACTGAGTCCTTTTCTTTATATGAAAAAAGAATGCAAAACTCCCTTTCCCAAAAAAATAAATAATATACTATAAAGGAATATTACCGTGTTTTTTGCGAGGGTTTTTCACTGCTTTATTTTCTAATGTTTTGAAAGCAAAAATAAGCTTTTTGCGTGTTTCGCTAGGAAGAATAACTTCATCAATAAAACCACGAGCAGCAGCACGATAAGGATTAGCAAATTTGTCAGCATATTCAGCTTCTTTTTCTGCTAATTTAGCCGTTTTGTCCTCTGCTTCCATAATCTCTTTGCGGAAGATAATTTCACTAGCACCTTTTGCACCCATTACGGCAATTTCTGCACCAGGGAAAGCAAAATTCAAGTCAGCACCAATATGTTTAGAGTTCATTACATCGTATGCACCGCCATAAGCTTTGCGTGTAATAACTGTAATACGTGGCACTGTAGCTTCAGAGAAAGCATATAATAATTTTGCGCCATGTGTAATAATACCATTCCATTCTTGGTCAGTGCCAGGTAAGAAGCCAGGAACATCTACCAATACTAAAAGTGGAATATTAAATGAGTCGCAGAAACGTACAAATCTTGCTCCTTTCAATGAGCAATCTACATCTAAACAACCCGCTAAAACCATAGGCTGATTCGCTACAATACCAACACTACGACCAGCAATGCGTGCAAAACCAACTACTATATTTTCAGCATAATCTTTATGCACCTCGAAGAAAGAATCTGTATCTACGATTTCATCAATGACTAAACGCATATCATAAGGCGTATTAGAATTTTCAGGAATCATAGTGTCTAAATTCGGACGTGTTTCTTCTGCTGCTTCATAAGGCAACATAGGTGCAGTTTCTTCGCAGTTTTGCGGAATATAGCTCAATAATTTTTTAATATATTGAATACATTCTATATCGTTGCCTGCTGTGAAATGCGTAACACCAGATTTAGTAGCATGTGTTTGAGCACCGCCCAATTCTTCAGAAGTTACATCTTCATTGGTTACTGTTTTTACGACATTAGGACCAGTGATGAACATATAAGAAGTGTTCTCCACCATCATAATGAAATCTGTAATAGCAGGTGAATAAACAGCACCGCCAGCACATGGTCCCATAATAGCTGAAATCTGTGGAATTACACCAGAAGCCATAGTATTGCGATAGAAAATATCAGCATATCCACCTAAGGAAACTACGCCTTCTTGAATACGGGCTCCACCAGAGTCATTTAAACCAATAACAGGCGCGCCATTTTTCATGGCTAAGTCCATAATTTTACAGATTTTTTCTGCATGCGTTTCCGATAAAGAACCACCAAAAACAGTAAAATCTTGTGCAAAAACATAAACAATACGACCTTCAATAGTACCATAACCAGTGATAACACCATCGCCAAGGAAAACTTGATTTTCCATGCCAAAATCGGTAGAGCGATGCGTAACTAAAGCACCAATTTCTTGGAAAGAGCTTTCATCTAAAAGGAAGTGAATACGCTCACGAGCAGTAAGTTTTCCTTTTTTATGTTGTTGATTTATTTTGTCAATACCACCACCAAGTTGAGCAGCTTCAAGTTTGGCATTGAGTTGTTGAATTTTATTTTGCATCTTTAAAATGAGAGCTATATAATGCTATAAAGAATTGTTTAAAAATTGTTAGCCTTCTTCTTCATCTTCTTCCTCTGCTTTAGGCATTTGGATAAAGTGTGGGGTAAGACATTTTTTGCAAATATGTTTGCCATGATTGCGGATAAGTGTGGCTTTAGTTTCAGGTAAAACTAAGCCATGTTTTGTCCAACCATCATCAGGTAAATGCGATAAAAATCTACTAGAGCAAATGCCACATTTTACTTGATAATCTTCGCTCAATTCAATCCAAACACTATCTATATCACCAGAAATAGGCGGATTGAGTTTGCTTAAACGAATAGTAATGCTTTCTATAGTATCGAAAACATGTTTGATACGATTAATAATGCGTTGAGCTAAAGCTTCTAAAAGCTTAGTTTTCTTTTGCATTTCGATTTTCACTATGCGATAAATGGTTTCATAATTGACCGTACCTTCTAAATTATCGCTTTGAGCGGCTTTAGAAAAATCAGTAGTAACATAAATATCTACTTTATATTCATTGCCTACGCTTTGTTCCTCTTCATAAAAACCATGAAAAGCATAAAAACGCATGCCTTCAATTGCAATTTTACCCATTTCTGAAAAATCTATAGCTTAAGCTATTGTTGTTGTATAAATTGTTTTAGGATAAGTAGCTAAAGCTTGTTCTAAACAATTCATAGACGCTTCTAAATCAGCTTGTTCGAGTACATAAGCAATACGAATTTCTTTTTTGCCACTACCTGGTGTAGCATAGAAACCACTAGCAGGAGCTACCATCACCGTTTCGCCATTCAATTCGAATTTTTCTAATAACCATTGTGCAAATTCATCAGCATCTTCTACAGGTAATTCTGCAATAAGATAGAAAGCACCTTGAGGATAAGAATAACGAACGCCTTTCATTTTGCTTAATCTATTAATAATAATATTGCGACGTAAATCATATTCTTTTTGTACTTCTTCGAAATAAGATTGCGGTGTACTTACTAAAGCTTCTGCTAAAATTTGTGTAACCGAAGAAGGGCTTAAACGAGCTTGTGCCAATTTCATTAATGCTGTATAAAGGGCTTTGTTTTTTGTAGCAATAAGACCAATACGAGCACCGCAAGCACTATAACGTTTAGAAATGGAATCAATCATAATTGCATGTTCTTCCATGCCTTCTATTTCCATAATAGAAATATGTTTTAAACCATCATAACAGAAGTCTCTATATACTTCATCTGCTATAAGATATAAATCATGTTTTTTAACTAATGCAGAAATAGCTTCTAGTTCTGCTCTAGAATAGATTTTACCTGTAGGATTGCCAGGATTACAAATAATAATAGCACGTGTACGAGGCGTAATTACTTTTTCGAAATCTGCTGCCGTAGGCAAAGCAAAATTATTTTCTATAGTAGTAGGTACAGCGACAATGCGTGCATCTGTACTTTGTGCAAAACCATTATAATTTGCATAAAAAGGCTCAGGAATAATGATTTCTTCTCCTGCATCAGCACAAGCCAAAACTGCAAAGAAAAGGGCTTCAGAACCGCCATTAGTTACAATCATTTCTTGAGCACCAAGCTCAATATCATATTGCGCATAAAATTTGCTTAATGCATTTCTATAACTCTCCGTTCCAGCAGAATGAGTATACTCAATAATGTCATAATTTGCTTGACGCATAATATCTACAGCATGTATAGGCGTTTTAATATCAGGCTGACCAATATTGAGATGATGTACTTTAATGCCACGTTGTTTGGCACCTTCAGCATAAGGAACAAGTTTACGAATAGGAGATGCAGGTGTAGCATTTACACGAGAAGATATCTTTGGCATAACGTTGTTGTATAATTAAAATAGAAATACTAAAAATAGTAGTTTTAGGAATGAATCAATAAAGCAACAAAAAAAATGGTAATTTTGCTAAATAAAGCTTAAAATTTTTTTGAAAAAGGGAATTTTATAGCTGAATAAAATTATATTTTGTTATGTCTTTATTTTAGTTTTTTGTATAAATCTGTTTTATACAAACCAAGCTTAGAAAAGAAGTGTTTGAACGATACGCCCAATACACCTAAACCATATTTTACACTTCTAGAAAAATTAATAGAAGAGGCCTCTTCAAAATACTTAGTTGGGCAAGTCACTTCGCCTATATGAAAGTCGTGATAAATAATTTGCGAAAGCATTTCATTATCAAAAACAAAGTCATCATTATTGGCATTAAAATTAATGGTTTCTAAAACTTCTCTATTGAAAGCTCTATAACCAGTATGATATTCTGAAAGCTTATAATTGATTAAAATATTTTGCGTAAGGGTGAGCATACGATTGAAAAAATATTTATATAGTGGCATACCGCCACGCAATGCTCCCTTTCCCAAAATACGAGAACCTAATACTACAGGATATAAACCTTCTCCAATAATATTGACCATAGAAGGAATAAGCAAAGGCGTATATTGATAATCAGGATGCAACATAATCACAATGTCTGCACCAAGCTCTAAAGCTTTATTATAAAGTGATTTTTGATTACCACCATAACCTTTATTTTTTTGATGTGCTATGATATGACGAATGCCTAATTCTTGTGCTACTGCTATAGTATTATCTTTACTATTATCGTCACATAGTATAATATCATCCACTAAGTCGAATGGGATTTCGTCGTATGTGCGCTTTAGGGTGAGCGCAGCATTATAAGCAGGTAATACGACTACCACTTTTTTTCCTTTATACATTTCTAAGTAAATTTAATAACTATAGTGCTTTAAAAGAAGGTTGAAATATGCAAAAACAAAGAAACAAATAATAAAACAAAAAATTAAACAAAATTGCTTTTTTTTAGCACCTTATGAATAGAAGTGAAGAATAAAAATTATATTCGCAAGTTGCTAATGAATGAATTATACTGCCTTTTGAGCTGCTCTTGTTTTATACTACCTCAAAATGCAATATTCTCAAAAAAAATAAAGAAACTTGCTATGAAATATATTTGGATTTTAGGTTGTTTTTTAGGGCAAAGTATTTATGCACAAGCACAAGAATTATTGGTACAAAGTATAGGTGATTATAGTATTCAATTGCAAGAGAAAAGTTGTCAATGGCAATTAATTAATCATCAAAAAGAAAGCCTTTTACAAGATGAAAATATTGTAAAAATGTATTTCGTTGCTCCTAATTTATTATATGTGCAAAATGGTTTTATGCCTAAATATTATTTTCTTTTAGAACAAAAATGGCAGCCATTAGATTATGAAAAAGTTGAGCTTATTGATAATAAATATTTGCTAGTAAATAGTGCTAAAAAACAAGGTCTAATTTCTACACAAGGCGAAGGACTTTTACCTTTACAATATAATGCCATACTCCCTTTACAAAAATACTTTCTTATAAAGAAGGCAACAGATTGGTTTTTGTGGGATTCGGATACTAGAAAAATAGTTTTTTCTTTTCCTAATGCACCTTGGTTTTTAGATATTTTTGAGAAAGGGAGTATGGCAAATTTTTTATATTTTGCTACTGGCGAAACGCAATTTGCAAGGCTTAATTTATCTAATCTAAGTGTAGAACGAATAGAGCTTTCTTTTGTACAATATATGACACAAGGGCTTTGGGCAAATCGAGCTAAAAATAATGATAATATACAATTGAAAAGTATAGATGCAGCACATTGGATTATAGAAAAAAATGGCAAATTTGGTATAGTAGATGAAAATCGTACTTTGATTTTTGATACGCAATATAATAATATTTTAATGGATGAAAATTATCCAAATTTGCTGCATATACAAGAAGGGGGGAACTGGGGAGTTTATTCTATTGTTAAAAAAGCATGGCTTATTCCTATAGATAATAAACAACAAGTTCCTTTCTTTGTACTCAATGAAAATACTATAGCTAAAAAGGAAAAAAATAATTTTTTAATTATTTCTTCTGCTCAAGAAAAACTAAGCTTAAAAGCGGATGTTTATAAAGTTTTAAATGCAAAGTATTTAGCTTTTTCACTAGGAAATTTTTGGGGCATTTATGATTTAGATGCTCAAGAAATTATTATTCCTGCTCAATATAAATCTATAGCATTATTGCAAAATGATTTATTTAAAGTGATGAATGCAGAGAATACTAGTTTTATAGTGAATTTATCCAATAAAAAAATAGCTTGTTGGAAATAAGAAAAAAAAAAGCACTTATCTTTGTGAAATTCTAATATTGAATTTTTTGAATCTTAAAATATATTATTAATATCTTATATATGAAAAGGAATTTTAAGTTAGCTATGTGTGCTGGTCTGCTAAGTGCGGTTCTAGTGAGTTGTGGTGGCGATAAAACAAATACAGCAGCGCCAGTTAATAATACAACTACACAGGAAGTAAAAAAGGCTGAGCCAGTTTCTCATCCTTTTAATATGAAAGGTAAGTTGGCAAATGCTACAGCTAAGAAAGTTTTCTTAGATAGAAGAATGCCACAAGCGCATGAAATTCTTGCAACAGCAGATGTAAAAGAAGATGGTACTTTCGAATTGGGTGCCACCTTGCCAGAACCTGGTTTATATCGTTTGCGTGTAGGTGCTTATGCTTTGCCTTTGATTTTGGAAGGCAATGAAAATATGACTTTAGAGGCTGCTATAGAAAATGAAATAGTAAAGCATTATAAGTTGGAAAATGCACCTCTATCTCAATCATTAGAGGAGTGGGTGGTTAGTGGCAATTTCAATCCAAGTAATATTAAAAGTTATTTGGATAAAGCAGATGCTTCTAATCCTTTTTTAAACTTCTATTTGATGGAAAGATTAAGTTTTGATACAGATTTTGAGTATTTTGAAACTGTATTAAAACAGATGCAAAGTGCTTATCCAAACTCTGCACTTACTTTAGCTTTAAATGCTGATATCACTACAGTGAAAGCTAGAAAACAAGCTAAAAATATTGCTATAGGAGAGGAAGCGCCAGATATTCGTTTGCCCAATGTAGATGGTAAAGAACTTTCACTTTCTAGCTTGAGAGGTAAAGTAGTTTTAGTAGATTTTTGGGCAGCTTGGTGTGGTCCTTGTCGCAGAGAAAATCCTCATGTAGTGCGTTTATATCAAAAATATAAAGATAAAGGTTTTGATGTATTTAGTGTATCTTTAGATGGTATTGATGACCAAACATTAATGCGTATGCAACATGATCCTAATGCAGTAAAAAATGCAATAGATTCGCAACGTAGAAAATGGATGGATGCTATTGCTACGGATAGATTAGAATGGTCAAATCATGTTAGTGATTTGCGTGGTTGGTCTAGCATGGCGGCAGTACTTTATAGAGTGAATTCTATACCTTATACTTTGCTTTTAGATAAGAAAGGTAAAATTATTGCAATGAATTTGCGTGGCGCTCAATTGGAAGCTAAGTTGGCAGAAATTTTCAAATCTTAATCTCTCAAAATTAAAGCTCAAAATCTATAGATTTATGTATTCTAAAAATAATGGCATTACTTGGACTGGTCAAGTAAAAAATAGTGTTGATATAAAAGCATTAGAAGAACGTGCGCAAGAAATTCCTGTAGCAGTCTATAAACATGATAGCAATAATATGCTTTCTCGTATGAATATTAAAAATATTCATATGCAATGGACAATTAGCCCAAATCAAATGGAAGTTTATGCTTTAGATACACATTCTTATAGTTCGGCAGGTAATATTTTTTGTACAACAATGGGTATTCCAAATCAGAATCCTCAATTTGTAATATTATACAAAGATAACTTGATTTATCATGCTATTAATAATGCTATTTTAGTGAAAGATATTCAAGCCGCATTGGATAAACATTTTCCTATAGCAGAAAATATAGATTTGACTTTACCTGCACCCAATGCAGATGATAATTATACACCACCTACTAGTTTCAACGCTGGTTTAGGATTATAAAAAAAAGAACAAAAGCAATACTCCCTTTCTCAAAAAAACTACTTTATGTTGTTAATCAATGCATTTTTGCAAATGCCTAAAAGATGGAAATATGCTTGTAGTATTTTCTTGGTATTGCAATTATTTTTCATAGTAACTTGTAGAGAAGTCATGCCATTTTATTTGTATGGTATGTATTCTTCATATTATGGAAATGAAGCTAGTGATTCGCCTTATTATGAGGTGTATATAAATGGAGAAAAATTGGATTGGGAGCGCTTGCCAACATTGGTAGTAGTGCATGTTAAAAATAATATTTTGCAATATTCAAAATTGAAATTTGGGGAAGATTTTTTGTCTTTGAAAGGGGATATGGCAAGTCAATTCAATAAATTTGGATTAGCGGCTTATTTGAAACAAGCGGAAGCAAAATTAATTCCTGAAAATATAAGTGAAATGGATTTTAAATTATGGTTAATGAATTATCTACAAGCTTATTGGAAAGTAAAAATTGAGGATTTGCAAGTATATGAAACAATGGTGACTATTGCTGAAAGAAAAATGACAGCGCAAGCGCGTATTTTACTATTTTAATTTGCAATGATATGCGCAATTTTTTTAGCCAAACATGGGAGCTATTTCGTAAAGATGCTCAATTGGAATGGCGACAACGTTCTGCTTTAAGTGGAATTTTGCTCTATGTAGTATCTAGTGTTTTTGTAGTTTATATTACACTAGGACAGGAAGTAGGTAAAGCGGTTTGGGCTGCTTTATTTTGGATAATTATTTTATTTGCTTCTATCAATGCAGTGGCAAAAAGTTTTGTACAAGAGAATAATGAAAGACAATTGTATTATTATTTTTTGGCTTCGCCTAGTGCTATTATAGCGGCTAAAATATTGTATAATACAATGTTATTAATGATAGTGTCCTTTTTGGCATTGGCAATATTTTCTGTAGTGTTGGGCTATCCAGTAGTGGAACATGGTATATTTTTATGTACTTTGTTTTTGGGTAGTTTGGGCTTTTCTATAGCTTTTACTTTTATTTCTGCTATTGCATCGAAAGCACAACAAAGTGCAACATTAATGGCTATTTTGAGTTTTCCTGTGATAATTCCTATAGTTTTGATATTAATGCGTCTGAGTAAAATAGCTATAGCCTTAATGGTGGATACAGCTTATTATACAGATTTTATTATGCTCTTGAGTATAGATGCTATTATGGGGTCTTTAGTTTTTATACTATTCCCGTATTTGTGGCGAGAATAGCAGAATTTTTATTTTTAAACTTATATTTTAAAAGCATTTTAATAAGAAAATAATGGCAAACGAGCTTAATGATCCCAACTTGAATAAAAAAGATCAAGAATTAGATCAAATAGAAAATAAAACTGCTGATGATAAAGAATATCAGAAATTAATGAATTCAGTAAGCCCTTGGAAAATTATTATTCCTATTCTTTTAGGTTTAGGTTTGGTGGCTTATATGTTGATATCTAATTTTGATGCAGAGGAATTTTCAAAAATAACATTAACAGGACATACTTATTTTTGGATAGGTATGGCAGCATTTTTTGTATGTGTTCGCCATTTTTGCTATATGTGGCGCTTACGTACTATTACAGAAGGACATTTTACATGGCGTAAATGTTTCGATTTAATTGTTATTTGGGAATTTAGTACAGCACTTACCCCAACTAGTGTGGGTGGTTCGGCTGTATCTATGTTTGTAATTTCTCAAGAAAAAGGGATGACTGCACCGCGTACTGTAATGATTATTTTGTATACAGTAGTTGTAGACACATTCTTTTTCTTATTAATGTTATTAGGATTCTTTACTTTATTTGGTCCAATAATGATATTCCCTATAGAAGGATATCCTGATAATAATACTTTATCCGCTATTATGCAAACAGGTTGGGGTAAAGCGTTTTTATTGGCTTATGCATTTATGTTTACATATGGTAGTTTTATATTCTATGGTGTAATTATAAATGCTAATGCTTTACGTAAGTTTTTATTAGGTTTATTTTCTTTACCATTGTTAAATAAATTTAAACCAAAAGTGGATGCTTTTACAACAGATATGGTTACAGCTTCAGGTGAGTTGAAAGGTAAAACTTGGAAATTTCACTTAGGTGCAATTACTGCTACAGCAGGTGCTTGGATGTCTCGTTTTATGGTATTAAATTGCTTGATTTTAGCTTTTGTTACTTTCTCTACAGATCCAGCAGTGAAAGGACATTACGATGCTTTATTTGCATCAGATAAATTAGATTTGGGTATTTGGATGCAACAAATTTTTATTTATGCTCGTGAGCAAGCAATGTATGTATTGATGGCTGTAATGCCTTCTCCTGGAGCAGCTGGAGCAGCAGAATTTGCTTTTTTAGCTTTTCATGCTGATTATTTACCAGCAGCTGATGCAGCAGGTAACCCTCATACTTTAGGTGTTATAATTGGTACTATTTGGAGATTATTAACTTACTATTCTTATCTTATCTTTGGTGCTATTGTTGTACCACGTTGGATTTCTAGTATGATTGCACAGAAAAAAGCTAGTACACAGAAATAAATTATACGAAATTCTCTAACGATCTTTATCAATAAATTAAGCCTAAATACTTATCTTTGTATTTAGGCTTAACTTTTTAATTTATTATAATATCTATGAAAAAATATTTATTTCTCGCTATAATAATTGTAGCTGCTTTACAAAGTTGTGCTACTTCTCAGAATGTAGCTACAAGT